>Ga0209780_1001118_pt1 | contig 16917 bp, 8 predicted proteins | sample WorMetexBAHAMAS2_FD_187384 | JGI IMG/M metagenome (GOLD analysis project Ga0209780, IMG submission 187384) | Marine gutless worms symbiont microbial communities from Max Planck institute for Marine Microbiology, Germany - Inanidrilus exumae... | ecosystem: Host-associated > Annelida > Digestive...
GCTGGGCAAGGTTCCCACAACATATCAGGGACCCCTGGCAATAAAGAGGTGGCGACGCGACTTTACACACAGGAAGTCTCTGCTGTGGAGTATACGAAAAACGAGATCATTCAGTCCTCAGTAATAGGATGACATGCAATGTGGCCTTACTTCTGGATAACGGCACACATCACATTGCCCTTTTCTCATGACTGTCTTCATGGTCTCTGGCTCAAACTGGATTTCCTGTCCTAACCAGTTCTTATTTTTAGTGCATTTTCGTTAATTTGCCTTCAGTGTTTTGACAATGATTGATTGATCGAGTTAAGGTTTTATGTCCAAAATGACAAACCAGTAGAAAACATAGGTCCCAAATGGCCTATTTTTGGATACATTCTTCTCTTTGCTTAGTAATGAAAAATTAAATCAAACACAACAAACGCAAACATGGTTGCAGTGTGATTATCTGTCTGGAAGAGGAGGTGCAAATAATTTCAATATGGTCCAGCTGATGCCAGTTCCTCCCATCATCTCTCGTCTCATTAAAAACCAGAATGGTTCTGCCTTTCTGGTGCCGGCTTACCCACATTATCCTGAAAAAGAGGCCGTTAAACGGGTGTCTGTGTTATGTTTGTTTCATTTCTTTAGGTTGCATCTCGGCCTGTTGCTACACACAAAGTAGCGTGGTGGGTCGGTCTGTTTGTCTGTTGGTCACATTTGTGAGCCCGGCAGAAATGGCTGCTTGGGCGGCTGAGTCGGGTGGGATCAAAGAACGTACCTGTGACTGCCGTTTAGACAGACGATGAATGACAACTGTTGTCGCAGCACTTGCACCATCCGTAACCACAGCGAGATAGTCGCCTTGACGGTGCCAGACAACCTGATTCACAGTCTGCATAAAACCACAAAAAACAAACCAGTAGAAAACATATTTTCCACGTGAAACCAGTTACTCTTCATTTTCTTCTTTTATCTGTTCTGGAATAGAACCCCTGGGGATAAGCGGCACAGATATTTTACGTTCTCATTCTGATACATGCCATCTCAGTAAGCTAAACCGAATGGTTGATTCAGTTAAGGTTTTACGTCCCATCCGACACAAAATAGGTCATTTTGGAGATGTTCTTCCCAGCCAATCTCTAGGCTTAGTACTGAAAAACTGAAACAAACGCAACAAAAACTAAACATGCATCCATAACAAAATGTTCTACAACATAAAATTAACACAATAAACTGAAGATAGGTTTGGATACCTCCTGTGACCTCCAGCCTGGAAACAGAATGGGTCTATTCTGGAAGGAGCAGACAGATAAGTCAGGAACCAAACGAGTAAGTAAGTAAATAAGTAAGAATGAAGGAAAGAAGAAAGAAAAGAAGTGAGGAAAAAATTAAGTAAACACACAAACAAACAATTTATATAGCGCTGAAATCAACACACGAATCACGGCGCATTACCACCCTGGAGCCTGTATGGGGCAAAAGCTAAACCGAAAGACTGCTCAGACGAGTGGACAATACTGGTGCTGAATAATGCCAGTCACTGCTGTTTTCTGCAAATGAATGCAAATAATGCACAAGAATAAGAGAAACATGACTAAACTTTCAAAGAAGTATGATAAGCGGTTGCATCACTGGGGGGAGCATTTTTCACTGGAGGTTGCATCGCTGGGGTGGGGGGATTTTTCAAGGGGAAAAGTTAATGTGTCACCGGCCAGTTGGGAGTGATGTAGTCGGCTGCAGCAGTCATGATGATGCTGTTACGTTACTATTTTGTTGCTGTGTACACCGCAGCAGTGACTCACAATGCTTTTCGCTGGGCTAGACAACCCCCCCAAATATTGCCTCTTCTCCTCGGAGGATCTGGACCTCCATCTAACAAATGGTTCCTTGGGCCCACCCGAGTCAACCACCAAAACGGCATCTTGATCTGTTCAGCCATTTTGGAAAAGCTCATGAACGTGACCAACAGACAGACAGACAGACACAGAGAGATTACGCTACTCCATCTGTAGTAATAGGCCCATCTATCTATTCCTGCTATGTGGCCTAAAAACTTATCTAGCACCTTTGCATGTGATATCCGTAGCTGCTGTCCCAACTGCTGCCCTCCTCCGTCACTAACATTGTTCCACTCTACACCAGTGAGCTTCTTCTCTGATTGACATACAACAGCGATTACAAGATCATTCAACAAAATCACCTGCAGCCGATTTTCTAAACATCTTAAGATAATCTTAGGAAAATAATCAAACTAAACAAAAATAAGACAAAGTTATGACAATGTCAATATTTTTGAAGCACCTTGAGACAAACCTAAGAAAAACTTGTGATAAACTAACATAAATAATCTTAACACTGCAGTTATGGTATTGTATTTCAAGATACGTTTATGACGTTTATGAATGTTTTGAAAATTGGGCCTGATCATTAACATGTACCATCACAGCAAGCTCAATAGCAGTGTATAAGAACACTCAAAAACGTATGCAACTACTCTAATGAGCACATTATAAGACAGTGTCTATGTACAGGAGATCACGCATGAAAACAACACTCAAACACGTATTTCTGGTAACAGTTACAACCTCCACTGGTGCCGGCTGACAGAGATTCAGACGACTGTAGTACGTCATCCGTCTTTGATATGACCAGCCGATCTCCAAGAAGTGAGTTCAACACAATGACATCACTGCCACTGAGAGACAGCAAATAATACAGAAGGTTGCAGTTCAGATGGCACTTTAGCCACAAATTACTTTATATTACACCTTCCATATGTTTGATAAAGTTCAATAACATTTTTGCAAGTTGAGTGATTGAAGAGTTCAGCAGTGATAGTGTGAACTGTGAAAGTAGTATGTACATTGAGAATGATTATAAGGTTGACAAATATGAGTCACTGTACACAGTGTAACATTTAGTCACCATTTCTATTACAAGAGCCTTTCAGCTAAAATTATGATGAATGTGATCACACAGGCTGAGGAATAATAGATTTGCCAAAGTCAGTTAGTGCAACAATACATGCATTATATTCACATTATACTACTACTTTTGGTTTGAAATCAATCAGCCTGGTTCTCCCAAGTCACTGCAGGTCAGGTCAAATCTAATAAACTGTAGATATTGTGCCGTAATTTAAGAATCCGATGTCACTTGCCAGCCCCCAATATAAATGGGGAGGAGATAGCCTTTGAAAATGGCCGAATTTCCGACTTTCAAGGGCTCGTGACCTTGACCTTGGATCGAGTCACACTGCATACCATCATGCATCACTCGTCGACCTCTACCTACAAACCTACATACCACATTTCGTTGAAATTGAATAAACGTTTTATGGACGGACGGACGTATGGACATACGGACGGAGGGACGGACGGACATATGAGACCCATTTTATTAGGTCGACTCGGAAAAGTAGACTTAATAAAAGCAGACCTTTGGGATTTGTGTAGCACATTTCATGGGCAGGATGTTAATCAGCCAATCGTATCAAAGCACTGAAATACAATTAATTCATTACACAATGTCTTGACTATTTTTCAAACTCACTGTGGTCTACTTTGGGTCTAGCTATAAAAACCTCGTGACTGAGTTGTTGGGATTACTTACATGCAGGATGCCAAACCAAACCAACAGTTCTGAAGCAACGCAATGCAAAGAGCAGCATCTATATTATTAATATGCCAGATGCTGTAACACTGGGTGGAGCTTACAATGAAGGCATCCTGTAGGTCTACTTGGTCACGTAATGTTGCAGTGGGCAGTAGGCTTCTAGCAGCAGTGACAACATCTGCTATTCACGCTGAAAGCAGAAGTTGTATCATAATGTGCTCAGGTAGCTAGCGCCAGTCCAGTGCATGTATGTCTTAATTGAGAACTCTACACAGTGGAGGAAAAAGACAGCATGTCAGTGTGATACGTTCCAGTGCCACTAATTGTTTTCAACCACCTGAAGGATGGTATGCAGTTTATTTCTTGCTGTATCACCTGACAGTACCATGGATGGTAAAATGCTGTACAGTTAAATGATGCTTAGCACTAACAAGTCACAGAAAACGTACACGGCAGCGGCTACTGTTGAATAAGAAGAGTTTGGATTCCATGCAACATCTTTGACCGGAAACTTGAACTTCACTGTTCGCATACATCGACCAGTCAATATTTCCCACAGCCTCACGGAGCAGTCTTGTGAGCCTGTGAACAACAAACCTTCATACTGGCTGATAATGAAGCAAAGATTAAATGTGACATCAACACACAAATGCATAAAAGTATGTTACATGACGTAGAACCCATAATAACATGTCAAAAGTCGGTTATACTACTGTATGTATTTAACTGTAGTGCAGACATTCAAGTTTGTCTAACTTACTTGTGAGTTAAGTACTGCCCTGTAACTTTGCATGATGTGGAACTATGTACAGTGATTAACAACAGCACAACAAAGTGGAGCATGATATGCCATCAGTCATGTTCCCTCTTGCAGTATTTTGTCATCCACCCACTAGCAGTTGAGTATCTAGTTAGACAATTAATTTGAAGTGCCTACCTTCACTTTCACCTTTGAGGCTTAACGGTAGAGCGTTCGCTCGTGATCCTAAAGGTGGCAGATTCAAATCTCGGCCGGTCCGCTTTCAGGTAACAGCCTTGGGCAAGCTACTCACACGCATGTGCCTGTGTCTCCAAGCAGTATAATTTGTTACCGGCCGATGGGTGGTGACGCTCTTCGGCTGGGAAGGTAACTGCAGGTCTGGCGGAAAGTAATGGCAGCCTATAGCCAGGTGGATGGCTTCAAGTCACCTGCGGGCTGACTGCCTGTACACCGGGATCAGCTACAAGCCCAACGTTCGATAATGAGTATGGGAGAACTTTACCTTATTACCTTCACCAGCTTGGAAATATAAAGGAGTCCCAAAACTGTTCATGCTCCATTCTGGGACATTTTATTAGTACTTGCTATGCTTTATCAGATTATTAAATATGGAATTCATATCTTTGCTAATTCCCAAGATAAATATGGTATACCGAAAACCATTAATTTTGGGGTCAAATTTTGAGATTTTGGGGAAAGCAGGAGTCAGATTTGCAACCGTAAACAAACATTCTGATCACACCTTGCAAATCTGATAAAAACTACAAGTCATGAGAGGCCACCAGAGGTTCCGTAATATGTCCCGTAAAGATGGGCATATTAATATTATCACGAAATCACTATTACTATGGCACATCAACCAACAGCACCTAAGATGGTTCAGTAGTAAGAAAGAACTAATATATCTACAACAGACTACAACAAAATAGACTGCCGAAGTTGACAATCTCAACTTTACAACTATTGGGCAAGGAGTTCCATACAGCAGGTCCGCTGACACAAAATGCTTTCGCTGACAAGGCTAACGACAACTAAGGTACAGTAAGTATTAGAAGATCGCAGTGTTCGAGTCGGCTTGTGACTTACCTGCAGAGACGCCAGGTATACAGCATTGCCTACAGATCTTGTTTTGTATGTCAAAAGCGCCAGCTTGTAGTTAATTCTTTGATGCACTGGCAGCCAATGGAGCTGACGTCTGAGCTCAGTTCCCATCATATCTGGCAGACGACATGGTGCTAACAGCCGTCAGCGACAGTTGCACTGGTCTTCATTCAGGCAGCACACAATGGTACATTGAACCACACATCTGTACCAAGGTCTGCAAACAGAGCTTTCCTTCTAATGGACTCCGTATCTGGAACACTATGCCTGCCAACCTCCATGATATCACTGATACTGCAAAACTCAAACGTTCCCTGAAATCTTACTTTTTAATTTAGCTGATCCCCGACTGAACAATTTTACTATGCTCTTGAACATTTTTATTTTGCAATTAGAAGATAATTAAGCATTTATGTATTTTGTATGCAACAAAAATTTTCACTTGAACAAACCAGAAGCAAGCCACTGGCCAGTGGGATCCACAGACAAGCACCGAACGACATCTGTATGACCTCGGTAAACCTGCAGAACACACAGCTTATGATGGTAAATCAAATAACGTTTGCAGTTGCAGATGACAACTGTGTATCTGCACAAGGTACATTACATAGCTGTTTACTTCCTTCAATTCAATGCTTTGACACTGATGACTGGGTGTCAGGAATGCCACATGGCCTGTAAAATCCCACTCCAAAAATCCCCAGGTATCACTGAAGACCTTCGCGTGACCCATACTAATCTAAAAGCAGGCCTACGCTGTTAAACAATCACAAAATGATAGAGAATAGCGACATCTAAAAACAATTAGCACATAAGCATAGAATATAATAGAGAATATGATAATGACAACATAAATAGGGACCACAGTTCTCCACGGGCTAAGGAATTTTGAGCCGAGTCGCACAATTTATTGTTGCCGCGGTATTCCACGGAATTTGATAAAACTACTGGTGATTAACTAGATCACTAATGTTGATTGATTAAGGTTTTACGTCCCACCTGACACAAAATAGGTCATTTCGCAGATGTTCTACCCAGCCAATCTCTTGGCTTAGTGCTGTAAAACTGAAATAAACAGAACGAAAGCAAATATGCATCCATAACAAAATATACTACAACATAAAATGAACCAAAAAACTAAAGCCAGGTTTGGTCGCCTCCTACGACCTCTAGCCTGGAAACGGAATGGCTATTCTGGAAAGAGTAGTTAGACAGTCAGGAAGTAAATGAGTAAGGAAGTAAATAAGTAAAAAAGAAAGCACAACGAAAGAAGTAAAGAAGAAAATGAGGAAAGAAGTTAAGTAAACACACAAACAAACAATTTATATAGTGCCGAAATGAACATGAATCATGGTGCATTACCGCCCAGAGCCCTTACGGCGCGATCAATGTGACAACATAGATCAGTGCACAGCGGTGTTTTTTAGCCTCTGTGGTACAGCTTAAATAAATCCAGCAAACTGACTTCATTTCACTCCGCTTGTACTAATTTCTGCTTTTATATTGTAGGCCTAGTGTCTGGGTATAATATATGCCATTCTAAAAATAGAAGCCTGTGAGGTAATGCATATTTCCAAATGACATAGACGTAAGTTAAAATAATGACCTATCTCTTGGTTAGCTGATTATATTCTCATCTACTTACAATGAAACTTAGAACAATGTCAGTATTTACTAATCAAACAGCAGACAGCTCAGTTTACTCGTTAATGGGAAGCTACGGTTAAGCTGCAAAATTTGGATGATTTTTCCGTGGCAAGCCACGGAACTTACTAAACTGAGGTGCGGAATTTGGCAAAATTTTCCCTGGAAAACTGTGGACCCTTAACATAACTTAACCTCAAGTAAAACATTCAAAACTCACCAACGACAGAGTAGTCGGAAATGGCTTAAGATCTTTTGGCTTTGGCAACTTTGGAATTAAATCTTCTGGATTAACGTTGACCTGCAAACATTAAACCAGCATTATTGAATACGTATGTGACAAACAAAGTAACAATTTCACATGCAGTATCAAAACTTCTGCACCCAGACGACAGTTAATTGCATGCACAACTAACTTCAGCACAGCAAATATGTTAACCCCTTTACCGTGGAATAAAATTTTGTCACAGGTGTAATATGTTTAACACTTACCTGAAAAAGGCTGTCACAGCATTATGACGAGTATCTCCGGGTACATGGTGATGTAATGTAACAGGACGGCGCAAACGAGTTAACTCGAGAATCACGCTGTGTGGTGCATTTGAGATAACTTAGGGTTCACGGTAGAGGGGGTTAAGTAACACAACAACTATGCTAAGTTCAGCATAATCATGTCGCCGGCTGCTAAGTTTTATGATATACTAGTGCTCCACCCTCGGTGCTCAGTCACACTCGATTCTCGTGCATACAGCACTCTATCTGTTGCGCTTGCAGCCCGTTAGTTCCGAATTTCCCAACAGAGCTAGTTTTGCGCCCGCTAGTCAGACGTCCACGATCGGCAGTGATTTACAGCGGTGTATGTATGCCGTGCAGAGTGCAAGCCCGTAGGCTTGAGCGGTACTCGCTAACCCCCATGACCATCTGTAGCATATGGGCATGTTACATACAAAATTTCGTGCAGATCAGCTCAAAATGTGAAGGTCCAAAAGGAACAAAGAACAAAGAATGGACAGTCAGACAGATTCGGTTTCATATATACAAGTTTCAGCAATGTTAGAGAGCTGGCGTAAAGGCTCCATAGTCCTTTCCTTCAGGAGCCAGCTGACGAATTAAGAAAGGTAAGCCAGTGGGTGATTTCCCGTCAGTGCTTCGACTTTGCTTGCATGCTTCGACAGTTTAATAGCCTAGCCCGGAAATAACGTGCACCAGTTACAAAAAAGGCTCTTTTTGGCCTAACCAGAGTAACTTCAAAAAAGACCAATCCAAGTAGTGAAGAAAAACAATCTCAAAAAGGTTAATACAGCAGTAGCAATTAAAGCTTACACGCATTTTTCTTTGACGTGGACAAAGATAAAGATCAAGGCAGCGTTCAAACAGTTCATTAACATAACGTGGATATGACGGCACCAGTCGAAGGCTGGAATATTGCTGTGGAACAAAATCAATTCTTCGGTCTTCCGGTTCCTTCTCTTTCCATGCTTTTTCCTGTAAACAGAAAATCAATAAAGCTGTCACCTGCCAGCCTTATCATTTGTCACTTGAAGTTGTCACTTCACAGGAAAAATATCAAGTACCTTAAAGAACTATACTAAAAACGTTTAAAATTCAGTCAAGATTTTAATATCAGTCTTCGACAGGATGTACCAGAAATGAAAAACACACTACCTCGTCTTTGGTAAAATGATATTCTGGAGGAGGATTGTATGACTCAGCATGGCCAGGTGCTGGCTTCGGAGGAGCAGGAATATGATGACGATAATGATGGCTGGCTTCAGACTGTCCAAGAAGCACACATCACCAATAAAAACATCTCACAGGCACACAGATCATGCAGAAATAACTGTACTGCATTTTTCATATAAAACTCGTTTTTTTTGAAGAAGTACACCAAAGTGTTTTACTGCTAGCTGTTTAGTGGCAGTTTGGCATTGTACACATTAACAAAGCAACTCTGGGTCGAGCCTGGTAATTATTGCAATAGATGACCATTCACAGTTCATGGGAATACCATCTTAAAATATGATATGATATGACACGATACAGTAGATTAACACGCACTCAAAAGCTGACGAGATGGCCAGCTTAATCTAGTGCAGAGCCCAGAAACAAAAAAATAAGGAAAAAATATAAAAAAAACCGAGTAGCTCAGAAGAAACGGTCCTGGCAATCGTCCGTGAAATCAGTCCAGGAGAAAAAGTAAAACTATGGGGGTAGGATTTGTGACAGAGGGTAGGTTTTAAGCCAAGAGTGAAAGAGAGAGGGAGTTATAGGTGTACAGAGTGGTGAATCAGAAGAGGAAGAAGTGACGGGTGAAGGAATAGGTGAGTCGGTAATGGAGGAACTGGTACCAGAATGAGATAGATGAAGAGACGACAGGAGTTGATTCCAGAGACAAGGTGAAGCATAATGAAAGGAGCGATATGTACCCAGCCACAACCAACTCCTACTCCTAGCCTCAGCAGGATGGGAAATGACTGCAGAGCCTCCACTGCTTGGGATTTTCCCAAAGATCTCGGGATCTTGATGATCAACATGGGATTTAGGGACTTTGCCGTAAAATCTTGGGATTTTACTATCGCTGAAAAAATTAAATTTTGTTAGAAGTTTTGAAGTCTAAATCTGTAAACTTTTCCACTGCAAATTAATCTCCCATTAACACTAATGGGAGATTAACTCCTATTAATCAATGGAAGTTTATCGTCCATTAACGTTAATGGAAGATTAATGTGCAAAAACCGGCCATAAGTCCATTAGACAAGAGTTTCTCTTTTTCTCGGTTTGTGCAAATTGAATATGCCCTATGTGGCTGTATGAGTATGACGCAATATGTGTAGCTGAATTCTATTTCCTGTTTGTTTTGTAAATTTATTAAATTACCGATTCATATGTTACAGTAAAAATTAACCTACACGAATCATAAATTCATCGTAAATTTTGTTTTTATTGTTGCTTGCTTCGGAAATTTTGTTAAATCTTGGGATTTTTGGTAGCAAGATCTTGAAATTATTCAAAATAGAGAGTGAAAGGACTGGAAATGAGTACCAAGGGCAGTTCTTTTTGGCCAGGAAAATAACTGAAGGTCTAGCATCAAACTGGCCACATGTCAAACTCTGTGCTATATTCACCTACAGGCTCCATGACCTATGAAAAGAAGACAGGCAGCCCTTCTCCATGCCCGTGTTAGATATGATATCCTGTATCTTTTTAGTCAATGAATCTGAGATTAGTTATGTGTCAGTGCAAAGTAAAAGATTAACATTAAAACTCAAGTCAACAATAGCTAAACATCAAGAACAAATATCAATGACAACATAAACATAATACACATAGCAGATCACAGTAATTACTACTTCAGAGGATTCAGTTTCCACTAGCTAAAATAGTCACAGAATGATAGTAACATGCAGCCATCATCACGATAAAGAACAGCTTTAGTATTCATTTCAAAATACATGAACTTTAAATACCTGCTCAAAGTTGGCCCAAAGGTCATAAAACTTGGGTTCCTCGTCTTTCGGCTTTTCTGTTCGTGGCTTTATTCGCCCCATTTTCATGGCAGCAACCAATTGACCAACCTAACAATTAAACCAACAGCAGCGTCACATGAACTGTAGTCTAACAGATATAGCATATATGCACCATCAGTTACATGATGAAAACTGACTGATTGATTGAGTTAAGGTTTTACGTCCCACTTGACACAGAATAGGTCATTTCAGAGAAGTCCTTTTACAGCCAATCTCTTAGCTTGGTACTGAAGAAACTAAAACCAACACAATAAAAGCAAGCAATACAGGAATAAAATGATCTATGCTAACACAGAATAGTAAACCTAACAAACACATAAAAAGGAAATCTAAACCTAAATCAGCATGCAAATTTAAGAACTGTTCACACGTGTGTGTGTACATCACTGTATACAAATATCGTACACAATACAGCACAGAACAGTTCTGATTATTCTCGCTCATAACCGCCAGAAATCAAAACAGCTCAGATGCTGTCTATTAGAGGGGAATAAAACCTGACTATAACGTCAATACATCAATACCTTCCACTTCTCCCATTTTGAAGGAATGAAACTTCGCTTGTGCTCAGGCTGATTTGTCACTGGATGAACCATCGTTTCATTAGTAAAGAAGTCGATCCATGGCTGAAATATCACAAATCACATTTAACTGATAAAATATCTGCCACAAATGTATGTCTGAACTGTATACAGTACAGAGATTGCCTGGCATATCAGTGCCACTGATGGCCGGTTAGGCACACAGCTAATGCATTGTGCAGTAATATACACAGGGAGTCAAAAAAACCGGACCCCTACAACTTTCTGGCAAAGCTTCATCAAAAAAGCACAGATGTCGGTAATTTTTGACAGAGACAGTTGCACTTCATCAGTTCATCTGCAATTGCAAGTAGCAAGTTTAATGCTGTTGAGAACCATCTGCAGTTTCCATGGCAACGACAGCAGACATGTGGGCTGACTTTGAACAGGCGATTTTTGACAAAGTGACTGGGTCGACCAGTGGAGAAAACGATTCTGGGCCTTTATGAAGGCCAAAGGAGAACAACTGCTGTGATTGGCTGTAGCCTACTGTTTGCTGCTTCAACGCATTGTTTCAAATAATATTTAAATGTTTTATTAACTTAAACAGTGCGTCTAAGCAGCAAACAGTAGACTACAGTCAATCAGAGCAAGTGTCCAAAGTGTTCTCCTTTGGCCTTCATAAAGGCCCGGAATCGCTACACATGATAGACAGCATGAGTGTGCCGATAGTAACATTATGTCTGCTGGTAGTCTGCTATACACTTCTTATATGCAACTACAATATTACATCAATAACTAACTAGACCTATGCATTAAGTGTGTTTACTGTGTGTCTTGTTTATCTGTTGTTCTTAAAATTGTTTATCAAGTTATTCGGCCCTTGGCTGCAAGAATGTCAATAAAATATCTGTATCTGTACTACTGAAGCAGTGTTTATGACACTGTGTCACAAAGTTACAGGGGTCTAGTTTTTTTGATTCACAGTGTATATATCAGGCACCCTGATACAAAAAAAAATCCACAAACATAACTGTTGAACTGTAAATTGCATCTATTTGTTAATACAATGTCACACCTAGTACAATAACTTCAAGTGCTGAGTGCCTGTCAAAATCAACAAACAACATCATTACAAAAAAAACTTCATAATCAGGTGACACAGATTTACCTCATATGGGTTATAGCTTGGATTACTATACTTCCCCTTCACCAAGCTGTTTGCAAGTGCAATATCCTCATCTGAGAGGATCACTTTTTGACCAGTGGAACGATCAATAACAGTTCTCCTAAAGTCATCAGCAACATATCTCCCATTATTCTGACGTTTCTGCCAATATTTTCAAAATTAGATACATCACATAACAGTCCGTAAGTCCATTAGTTCTTATATCAAACCACTTTCAATGTGTGCTAATGGTATTATATTACTGTACTACCACAATAATTAAATTTAAAGTACAATTTATAGCAATTTAAGACAGGCTAGTATGCAGCATTTTGCAGATATATTCAATTATTTTAAGCATAATCAAATAACAACAATTAACCCCATAAGGAACTAACGGTTGACTCCTACTTACTTCCAACTTCAAAGTCACGTGACACAAAAACTAGCACAAAAATCCAGCCCCGATAAGCTTCAGGTATTGTGCCCTAATTTAAGAATCTGTGGTCATTTGACACCCCCTTTATGAATGGGCGAGGAGTTCAAAATTTGAAGTTTCTAACTCCACCCACTGTGAAGATATGAAAGGCGATACAAAATGTCAAAAATGGGGTGGTTTGGGGGAGTTAAGGGTCACTCAAGGTCACTGGAAATAGTGCCATTTGATTCAGCACATTATCCTATTAGCCTTTCGTAGTAACTATGTCCCTACCTTGCACCATTTCTGAGATATAGCGAGATATTGGTCGAAGATCGCCGATTTTACATATCCCCTCTAGTTGGCACCCCCGATGCACGTGATGCCGTTGGAATTTTGCAGAGATTTTTGGCACAAGAAAACAAAAGTCCTTGCATTATTGTATGGCATTGTTTGCATGATCTAGGTTTAGCCGTCTTGTGACGGACAGACATACACGCTAGCATAGTGTCGCATGGTAAAAATCACCCACTGGCCGGTTATCCTTTTTTCATCCACAAACAGACTCCTGAGGAAAGGGAGATGCTCCTTTTAAGCTGGTTTTCTGATGCAAATACCACAGTAACAGTGTATGAATATAGACATAACCATCTACCAGTAGTCGGGGTTGTCATTCTTCTCAATAAACTCATCAATTTCATCACCAACTTCAGGTTTCAAAATTCTTCGTCCCAGTAGATCATAACCAATGTGATTGTAGTCTTTGAACCATTCCATCGGAATGTTTCCAACTGTGTTTCGGATGTCCTTTAATATTCGCACAACAATCACTTCCATCTTTCATAAAGATCACAAAACAAAACCAAAAAATGTACAAGAGAAAAGGGAACAAATGCACTGAATGCAAAATAAAGATATTTTAATAATTAGCTTTCACTAACATGTCCAATTTTAATACTTTTTTGTACGGTAATGTCCAACAGTCAAGGTAAATATGACAAGTAGAATACTGCAAAGCTTTAGATAAATGCCACAGCATTTATCTGTACAACTGCCTTAAAGCTGCCAGCATTTAATGGGGACCTGTAATTCATTGTTACTGCCTCTGCCACAGTTGTTTCTTCATTCCATTTCCTCCATAGTCTGATCACTTCCAATTTCCTATCAGTCCTTATACCAGTCAGGCAGCCAGTTACAACTCTTGCATATAAGATATGTAAGCTGTAATAAATACGAATCTACCGAGTATTAAGAGAGTATGTAACCCGGTAACTGAGTTCTGGCTTTCACTGACATCGTTGCAGTTGTCCATGCTGCAGTTTTCCAACCGACCTCCAGTATAAAAGGTAAAGGTAAAAGCTTCCCATACTCGTTACTGAGCATTGTTGGGACCGGAGCTGATCCCGGTGTATAGACAGTCAGCCAACAGGTGACTACAAGTCTTCCACCCGGCGGTAGGCTGCCATTACTTTCTGCCAGGCTTGCGATTACCGGTACCTTCCCAGCCGCACAGCATCACTGCCCCATGGCCAGTACTAAGTTATACTGCTTGGTGACAAAAGCACATAGGTGTGAACAACTTAACCAAGGTTGCTACGCAGCTTTGCCCCTATTAGGATTTGAACCCACGACCTGCTGATCGCCAAGTCCAATGCTCTACCTGTTGTGCAATCGTGCCACCTATATTGCCAGTATACCGCCTCCGTACATTACTTACTTACTACCACAGCTACCCACCTGATCTAAAAATAACAGTGTAAAATTACTGAGTTACAAAAGCACATTTTCTGTGCTAGCACTATGACTGCAATAAAAAGGGAAGCCTATATCATTTGCACAATGACGTCTATCGTAGCTTGCAGCCAGTTCCAAGTGCCTGGAAACCCCGGGAATTTTTTTTGGAGATCTGGCATTTATTGGAAGCTTTTCAGCACTTTTATTACATAATCCTTACTTTCAGCATTTTCAAGATCTAAAAGATACACACCCATATGGCCTTAAAATGTTACTACTACTATTACTATTAAACATGCAAGGATTATAGCAACATTGTTGCAAAATGCTACAAATACACTATACAACAATTTAAGTTAAGCATCTGAAGGGATCCAGCCTACTAAAGACACAACAATCCCAAAACATGCTCTAGATGCCCCTGGGAGTCAACTAGCTAACCTACATAATCCTGAAAAATAAATGTTATTGTACTACTTGATAAAACAAACCTCTTCATCTGAGGAATCAACTTCCACTGGCTCCTCCTCACTGGTAGTGGTGGTAGTGGCATGCAGCGGTTCTGCACTCTCATCAGACAGTAACTTCCCACCATCATTTGGTGTCTATGCAGAAAACAATTAATGCTTGACAGTTTAATGACTACAAATAAATAATTGCGATTAGCGTCAAGAGGTTGTTACAGACACTAAAACAAAGGTTTCTTTAAAACAAGTGTAGCTAAAATAGTGGTTTTATCTGTCGCAATTGGTAGTTCTAAGGTAGGCATGCATGCATGAATACATACATACATACATACATACATGTTAACTTCATCGTGATGAATCTAGTGAATTTTGTCTGGCGCATGTCAATCAAGTGTCTCACTAAGAACAGTTGATCGTACAAGTTGCGGTAACTTGCGGCATCGTTGAGGGTTACTTCAGCTGATTTGCGGTGTTTTGGGGGTGATTTGTGGTCTGATTTGCGGTGCTTTGTGGCGATTTGTGGCAACTCTTGTACATCTATAACGTTTGTCGGTACCTGACACATTGTACTGTATATTTTATATATACGATTTAACAAGTCTTTTAACGGTAAAATGTTACACAAATTCCTGAAACCATAATACCAATTTTCCAGTAGACAGCATGGACTATCACTGAAAGTTCTACCAATCCACCGACCCACCGGCCTAGCCGGTGACATGGACATGGCTCAGCGAGTGGGTGAATGTTACTAATTACTCACCGGTTGCCATCTGTCAGTCACACTGAGTGCACGCACCTGTCAATTTCGTTACGCATTGCAGCACAATGCTTATTATTGGCCGTACTTGGCCTCAGTCGCAGCTTGTCGCTGATCAGCTCTGCTACGTTAAGTGTCGTTAAACACCAGTAACCAGTAACTCAGTCACAGCACAACGCACTATAGTTTATTGTTATAGATGTCCGTGTCCAGTCTGTGACAAATCTTGTTGATGCGGAACAATCCACTGCACTGGATGCAACTCGAAGTTCAAATACTAGTCTACATATTACCTATTAGCATATAACTACACCGAATTGCTTTGGAATTTTCGGTTACGCCAAAATTTATCTCAAACTACGAACTATAAAAATTACAAAATATAAAACTACATTTTGTATTTCCATGTCTGTAAATTCGGTATAACAACCATCAACAGATAACAGGTCGCCGATTGCCTACGTTCATCCCTCGATAACTGCGCCACACCGACCCGCCGGCTGTCACCCACCGGCCGTACCACCAACCGGCCCCCTCCGTCCGCCTCTTTCAGGTTGGCCGGTGGCTCGGCCGGTGGAACTTTCAGTGACACCGGACAGCATGCGCTTGCAGTAATTCCTTATATTATCGTTCACACAAAGTGTGTTGTTTATTTCTAAAACACCATGCAAAACCTTACATCGACAGAGGCCTCTGATATCTTATCTCTTTTCCGTTTTAGTGTCTTCATCATAATACTGTTGCTCGTAATACCCTTAAAATGAAGAATTATTAACAAATATAACAGACACTCGCAACAAAAACTATCTAACCAGCAGATAATAAACAACGTCGAACAAAACGCATAACGTAACGTACGACTAAGGTTTCCAATCCCGGACCGTTTTACCAATCACGGGATCCGGGATTCCGGGATTGAGAAATTCTCAATCCCGGGGATACCGGGATGCCGGCGGGATTAAGGGATTGGCCTAAATATAACGGCAATCGTCTGCTTTGCAGGCTATAGGCCGCTCAACGATCTGTATGTTCAAACAAGCACTTTATTTCAGTTCAGGAAATCTATATCTATATAGAATGCCTGTATAGTCCAACAGTAACGCAAGGAACAAAACATTATTAGCGGACGTGAACTCGCGTTCACGTTCGCTATATGCTGTGGCAGATCCGTCTGTCTGTCGTCTGTCGTCTGTCTGTCTGTCGTCTGTGACGTTGGTGCACCC
>Ga0209780_1001119_pt1 | contig 16908 bp, 8 predicted proteins | sample WorMetexBAHAMAS2_FD_187384 | JGI IMG/M metagenome (GOLD analysis project Ga0209780, IMG submission 187384) | Marine gutless worms symbiont microbial communities from Max Planck institute for Marine Microbiology, Germany - Inanidrilus exumae... | ecosystem: Host-associated > Annelida > Digestive...
TGATCTCAGTTAAATTTGGTATGTGGGTAGAGGTTGATGAGTGATGCATGACAGTATGCAGTATGACCCAATCCAAGGTCAAGGTCACGAGCCCTTGAAAGTTGCAAATTCAACCATTTTTGAAGGCTATCTCCTCCCCATTTATAATGGGGGCTGGCAAATGACCACGGATTCTTAAATTAAGGCACAAGACCTCAAGCATATCGGGGCCAGATTTTTAATTTTTGTGCTAGTTTTTGTGTCACGTGACTTTGAAGTTGGCAGTTAGTTGGAGTTGACCGTCAGTCCCATATGGGGCTAATTTTTAGTGGATGTAATGGATGGATTACAGGATGAAGTAGATTTATTGTTGGAGGATTATGTAGCACATTGTGTATGTGTCTGCTGAGATATGAAACAGCACAAAGCATAAAAAAATTTTTATTTAAAAACAGTGTTTTACAATACATATTATATACATTCCAGTACTATTTTATATTTAAACTGGCATGGTTTGCTGGAGTTGTTACACTGGCGTGTCGAGTGGAAAGCATAATTTAATGGCCTGGCGTCCATTCATTTGTAAGGCTACATGCCCATTCTGTTGCCCAGTCAGCAGTATCAGTGGTAATAACTTTCATTTACTGGCATTTGTCTGTGGCATCATATAAACCTTACACAAATTATACTTTTTCAATTAAATAATCTACCTAATTTCTGTTCACTTAGTTAATCTAAATCTACTAGTATCGTTATATTTTTCCTTTTCAATATCTTACCTCAAGAATTAATGCTTATTAAATAAATCTTAATATTCATAATATAATCCAACCAACCAACTTGTGGTATCATATCTGTCTGGGGAGACAACATGTAGGTCTAGCATTTTACTTGCAGTATTTTTACTGAATACTGTACTGTTCGTCATTTGCAGTGATGACACATTGCACCAGTCAAGCCAAAGTAAGCAGGGCAAAACAGACTTGCCAGATGGCATCCTCATTGAATAACAGTTATTTTACTTGCCAGTCTACTGCCCACTAATTAACAGGGCTGCAAAAATTTCTCATTAACATCAATTAAGTTCGAAAAATTTTAGCCATAAAAACTTAATGTATGAAAGTTGGAACAAATAGCTCTGACCATTATTGTGAATTTTTGGGAGTTGGGCTGTTTATTGCATATTTGGCCTGATGATATCATGTTAACAGGGAGTCCGCTACGGCAGCAGCGAAGGTGTCTCAAGCTCAACACCAGGTCTCTATGATCCTCATCTCCAGTAGACTTACGTCGTCATCACCTGCTGCCGCTAAGAACTCTTGCCTGCTTGATGTTTTGCTTGTACAACACAGTTGCTAGTGTACACAGCTTATGTGGTGACACTACCAAGCACGTTAGCATAATATTATGTGTCACAAGGATGCGGTGGGTACCGCGTCATTATTTGTGTGGAACAAAATCTTGGGTATATGGAGTATACTGTATTGTGTTATGTGCCATGTTGAGACAATCATGTCTTTGTCATTGTCTGTCCCTTTTGTATCCACGTATTCATTGTTCTTTGTTTAGTAGTTCCATCGAATGTGCACACCATTAGATAGAAGCCATTTCAATATGGCTAGTAACTAAATGGTTTACTAATTTATAAACCATATCTAGAGAGCTCATGCTCTTTTACACTGTGTAATTGTTAAGGCTGCAACTGTCATTATTCTTACTATTGCGGTTATTGTTTACAATTTTAATCCATCGGGTTTCAGTTATGTTTTAGACACATCGGTGTTTCTCCAGACTTGTAGTACTCGAGTCCGGGCTTAAGTTCACTTTTGTCGGACTCTGGAGTAGGTCTTGCTTATCAGGGACTTGGACTTGGCCATGACTAGTTATGGTTAACATACTCAAGTTGACAACTGCAGTAATTAACTTGTTTCAGCATTCTAATTGTCATAAAGGTTGTTTACTGCAAAATATGTTTATTGATAAACTCGTTGAAATTTCTGTGTGGCAGCCTCAAACACATATCATATGTTCTGCAAAATTTAGCTGAAATTATGAATTATTTTTCAGTAAAAGCTTTTGATGGTTATTGTAGTTTTGTAGTAGAAATGTTGAACCAGTTGGCAGGCCTAGGCTGAGTTATTTCTGTGTCCTGACTAGAGATGCACCGATAATCGGCTGATAATCGGTATCAGCTGATTAGTACGTTGGTATCGGCCGATTGTCATTTACACAGTTGTTGAGTACAAGTTTTATTACATGGCGTATCCGTGTTTTTATTTAGTTTGGTGAATGTTTGTGCGAGGGTGTATCGTAGATTTAAGAGTGGCTTGCATTTTGTAACTGCTTTTGCATGCGTTTTGTTTTGTCTGCACTCTGCAGTCCTTCAAGTAAGTAAGAGTCGTCGGATAACAATCGGAGCCTAAATTAATAAGACAGCAAAATGAGTTTTTTTTATCAATTGGTAATTGGCGAATAATCAGCCGATTATTAGGTGCCGATTATCGGCCGACCACGGCCAGTGTATTATTGGTGTATCTCTAGTCCTGACTAATGCACATCATTGTATTCAATCAAGACTTGTCTTTGTACTGTTGGTGTGTAAATGATGGTTTGTTAACATTGCAGTTTGTGTGGCTGTATGAACGCTGCATTAGCTGACATTTATAACATCTCCGCGTAAATTGATCATGGAATCAATTTTATACTGACTTTAAAGATATCTTCAATTGCACACCTAACCAAAATATCCTAAATTTTTATTTTAAAAAGTGAACTTATCTGATAAATTGCAGTTTCCAAATTGGAAACAAATTATACTTCTTCAACCAAATAATTTACCTAAGTGCAATTTATTCAGTCAATCCAAAGAATTAATATCTGTTAAACTGTAATATTTACAAGGGGAGTTTTACCTTAAAGGCATGATATGACCTGAATTGTGTTGAAAGCAAAGCACCATCAGACTCCAACCAACGAACAGTGGACTCAATTTATTAAGTGTGTACATAATATTAAAATAATAACAATATAACAATAACTACAGTTGCGAATCAATTGGCTATTTTTCCGTGAGAATATTATGTCCAGCATTAGCATTGGCTTTTTCTATTACAGTGCATCGTGGCACAAAAATACTGGCCACTGTTTATCAGAAAGATGCTAAATGTTTTACAAGATAGTGTAGAAACAGAGTTGGTTCTTTGATGGCAGCTTTATTGTAAATTTATGATTAGTGCATGGTGTATGTCTTTTGATAATAGGTTAGAATTTAGCAAAGTTAAACTGCAAAATTAAACTATAGAATATGATGACACATTTCTGACTTGCAGTGGCTAATAACCGAGTTTTTTGCACCTGTCTGTATAATGTCAAGTTAACTAGGTACTCCGGTCAGAATGGCTAATCCAGTTATTTCAGATGTCAACTTAACACATTGGCTGTCATCACAGACATGTAATTGTGATTGTACATAAGTCGTGTATTTTACACGCAGAAGCACAATCAGTTTTTGACGATGTTGTGTGTTGTGTATTGTGTTCACTGCGTTAGACTGGTAAGTAAGTAGAAATGGTCACTGACCATAAAGCTAACAGTCTAGTGTGTGTCCTCATACACTGTATGAATATAAGCCATTGAATTATACATGTTCTGTAGGTTGTGAATGATGTCAAGTTGTGAGACTTATGCTTTCTTTGTTCAACGAACATCTCCCTCATGTTGATGTCTAAGCACGTTAATTTTATGAATGACATGTTCCGTTGTTGTCGTAAAATATAGCACGTTAGCGTTCTGCGATCTGTTTAACTGACAGCTGTGTGAACTTCTCTGCTGCCGAGTAGTTTGTCAGTTGTCAGTCAGGGTATTTTTATTCACGTGAAAGCTGTTGTCTGTTGAATGCAAGCGTGAATGCTGGATATTGTACGTTATTGTCTGAATGACGTTGCAGTTTGATTTGGTTGACAGACCGGTTGTTATATCTGAAGCTTCTTATGATGTTTATCTACGTTGATTTATTGGCATTGTTGCATCATGAATTCTTAGTATGCACACAGAGATATTGATTTTTCTATTGGATTTCAGACTTTCCAGCACCTAAAATGCTCAGTCATGTGTACATTAAGCTAAGTTGCATTAAAGCAGCAACATAGATTTGTTAACAGCCAGTATTCATATTATATGGAGGTTTTCAAGGAGGATGGATCAGTGGGGTGAGGTTGGCATAGCAAGCACGTATCATGAGCCTCTAATGGCCAAAACTAGGCCCCCTTTGACTGCGGTTCTAGACAATATTTAAGGTGCCCACAAGAGAACTGTTTCAATTAATGTTAACAACGGAGACATGTTTGTACAATATAATGCTGGAAAACAAAACCACAGCAGCATGTTACGATGGTGTCTTCTGATGATACTGACTGCACACTAATCACTAAATTCAATAATTGACCTCTGTCAGTCCTGGCAGTGATGTAAGTTGTAACTAGTGCGTGATTTTGCATATTATAGCGATTCATTACAAACTTCTTTCGCTGTGTACAAATCTGCATTGTTGGATGTTGACAGGTGATTTGTTAGCACACCACACATCATATCATGTGCTAACAGTAGTAACAACAATATGTGCCACCAAAAGGTTGTGACTTCTTGTGTCAGAGAAAGTACTTTGATTAAAAAATAACAACATGCATAAAATATGATGGTATATTCACTTAGTTATGTCATCTGTAGCTTATACGTACAATTTTCAGACATCTAATATTAAGTCCTTTATTTTACTAATGTTGAAGCACTCTATTCGAAACAGGAGTTTGTTAAAATATAACTTTACAATAAATTATTACTTTGAAGGTGCACTATGCCCTAAATTGTGTTGAAAGTGGCATTCAACTTTAATCAATTCAACCAAACATGCGATGGTCTAATACTTGCACAGTACAATGCAACTCAGGTGCTGCAACACAAGCTGTTGATAACAGCACACGTCGAATTTTATGCCATGTTGTTCCGTTATTCGTCTGTTGTGTTATGGTGATGTAAATATGTTAGACCATGTGATGTATGAATGATAAATTTGCACTGCATCTCAGTTTTGTTATTACAGTTGTGTGTTGTTTGTCACATGATTTTCCAATATCAGAATATGTTAGTTTGCCAGTCTTCATGCTGTTTTGATGTTTTATATACAGGCATTTGTTTCACTGACTAATTATAATGACATGCATTGTGTTGAAAGCGCCGTTAAACCCCAACCAACCTCTGATTTCTCATGTTCATGTTCGTCAGCTTTTCTTGTTTATTACTATCTATTTAATGGTCCAGATACTGCAGTTGGTCTACAGTGGGTGTGTGTGTTCACATGATAAATGTCAAAGTATATATTTGGCTTGATGGTTGACCTTGACCCTGTGTGGGTCAAGTTCATAGGTTAAGGTTGTCAGTCAGAGTTCCGGGTGTCAGGTATAGTGTCAATAGTAACATTGATATTTTAGGCCATTATGAATCATTAAACTGATTGTTGCTTTGAAATGAATGTGACGACTGTGTCTCAGCTTGGAGTGTTGTTGACAAGGATGTCGATCTGTAGGGGCCCCCGGGGCCCAAGTCCTGGCAATAATTTTGGCAACGTTGGTTGGGCCTAATAAAGTGGGTCTGAAATGTCCGTCCGTATGTACGACAAAAAGTTTCTTTGCTTTCAGTGAAAGTTGGCATGTGGGTAGAAGGTCGACGAGTGATGCACAACTGTATGTAGTATGACCCGATCAAAGGCAAAGGTCACGAGCCCATGAAATTTGGAAAGCCTTCCATTTTGAAAAGCTATCTCTTCCGCCATTTGCAATGGGAGCTGGCAACTGACCACTGATTCTTAAACTAGGGCACAATATCTAAATTTGATCGGGCGGGATTTTTGATATTTGTGTCACGTGACTTTGAACTTGGCAGAAACGTCAGTTGCGATGAGTCTACCGTCAGTCCCGCACGGGGCTAATTTATTATTGCATTGGCTTCTTAAGGGTTTCATATCGCCATAGTGATCGACACAGCTGTTTGTTGAAGTATTTTTAATATCCTGCCCTTGCGGTTTAGTGGTGAAACATTCACACTGTGCAGTAAGGATGTCTGTTTGCTTACTTCGGTGGACCAGACTTGCCACTGTCTGAGCCGCTGTGTGTCAGTTGAAGACACATGATGCCCCACCAAATAGTCATTGCCACGGACATTCCTACACAAGTCTGCGTTACTAGAATACCCGTCATCTAGCTGCCACTCATTAACATGGTTGTGCAACAAAACAGCAGGGTGTTAGTGATGTTTAGTATTGTCTATTGTGTGTAGTCGTCAAACTGATAATGTCGGGATTCTATTCGTCAGAAAAATGCGTCAACAAGAACCATTGTACACATGTAGTTGACAGAGAAAGTCTTGTAACTCTTGTATGTCTGTTTGCTAGCATTAATTCGTGCTGCAGTGATGATAGCGTGTTAGCCTGGCTGCCGTGCAAGAACTGATGTCTCAGTAAACAGCGATGCGCAGTGATACTGGACTGTTGTATTGTCTGTGTTAGTGGTATATGACGTTGAGCGTCAGTGACGTTGATATCCATTATTCGTGGTAGTTTGCCACATTGCGACTGTACACTGTATGTGTATGCTTGTTGAAGTGTTTGTATGATGTCCCGCATGATCAACCACGTTTCTGCTTATACTACAGTAGTGCTGCACAATTCAGTGAAAATTTGATTTAGTAACAAGCCATGCCACATTAGAAGACATTGTTTTAATGTACTGATGCTCAGTCAATGCAGCATGATTATGTTCGACTGTACCAGTGATCGGCAAAGGTTTACTAAAAAGTTACTAACTAATAGTTTAACTATTTTTTTAGTTAAACCACAAGTTTAACTAAATCAAAATAGTTACTAAGTAAAAGTTTATCTAAAAAATAATTAGTTATATTTTTGTTGCATTGGCATCTTCTTTGCTTGTATCACTAATTTATTACTAATTCGTAAAAATCTTGGTCCAAAAGTGGAAATGACTATTGACAGGGTCGTTACAGCTATTTGGCTATTTAAGTACTATTTGAGGTAACTGTTGCCTGAGATTTTTTATGTAATAATGTCTGTTGTTTCTGAAACAGATACTGTCTGTACATTAATGGTAACATTGTGAGGCAGAAGTAACAGAATTAGTTGGACTTGTCTTTTAACTAAATATTTTAGTTAACTTTTTTGTAAAGTAATTGCAAACCAAAACTTTAACTTTAACTAAAAACTGCTAATTAAAATTGTTTTGATTTAACTAAAATATTTCAGTTAATTATCCATCACGGGACTGTACTTAATTATAAAATGCACAAACGAGATGCAACAGTCCAATTTTTGGTGTACAGCTACAGTTTCAACATTTGACTTTTTCGCTTCTTTTATAATAACTAAGCAAACATTGCGCTTATTGTCAAATCATGCTATGATGCTAATGAGAATTGAAAGTCTGATTTTTAGGCTGCATCGCTTGCGGCCTGTTGCTACGTACAGCTATGACACATAGCGTGGTCCGTGTGTCTGTGTTCGTCTATCTGTGTCTTGGACACACGGGTGACCTGTGAGAAAACGACTGAACCAATCGAGTTGACGTTTTGCTGACTCGTGGGTCCAAGGAACCATGTATTCGATGGGGGTGCAGATCCCCCACGAGAGGGGTATTTTTTAGGCGGACGTGTCGGCGCATTGTAACATGCCTACGCATGAGTGCATTGCGCCGACCACGGGTGAATGTGCCTGCCCAGCGTATGCAGCAGACGAATGCATAAGCGGTCGCGAGGGGTGGCAAGACGGCGATGCGGTCTCTTGCCAAATTACTTTTGGACACTTGTTACAAAACAAAGTCATTCGAATTGATTCGTCTAAAACAAGGTATCGCCCTAACGGGACGTAATCGTACTGGCCCGCCGTGCAGTGTCGGCCGTCCGGCCGCCGACGCGGCCGGTACGCCGACCACCCACGCGCCAGGCGGCCGGCCGGCCGGCCCGCCGTTAGCGTTACAGACCCCGACGGACGACGACGACAGACAACAGACTCCAGCGAGCAAAACAGTACTACTGTAAGAAATCAGGGAATCAATTTAAGTCGTTGTGAATTGTGCAGCTGCGTACTCTAGTGCATAATTGATGAATACTAATAATGTTCTTTTATTCAATTGACGACATAACGCGCAATCTACAGTGGCAACATCCATCACGCAGGGCGGCACTATATACAGAATGGTGAAGCTCGGCTAAATTGTTGCCACAGTAGCCACACACAGCGCACAGCGTTTGATGACCGCACCGGCTTAACCTCGTGAACACTCACCAGATGGCGCGACCAGCACACATCCGATAAAGTTGCTCACTACTCAATTTATCGACCCTGAAAAGATGAAAGGCTGAGTTTGCCTAGTTGGCTCACCTATAGCGGACGGTTTACCCACATAAGTGGTCACCCGTCAGCTACAGGTCGAGCGTGGGGCAGGGAAAGTTCGCCGGTCAAAGAGCGGCGTTCTACCACTGTGCAACTTAGCCAACCAGCACAGCAGCACGTTGCATAATGGAATGCGTTTGTACATAGCAGCTTGACAGAAGTGGAGTCATCGACGGTGACATTGGGAAATGTGTTACGGTTGAGTAGACGACGTTTGGGAGACCCACGTTCAGCAGTACAGTCGGCGTCCTAGATCGCAGTTAAAAGTTAAGTAAAATATTCACACGGTTCACTGACGTTTTCAGTCGCTGATTTTTGGCCAGTTTTTCTCCGATGTCACTTGGGTCTTGGGGCCGCTCGCTGGCGGTCGAAACTGCCTTTTATAGCTTCGCCTGAACTGTCGTTCAGTTGTCGGTAACCGATCTGTCTCACAGCCGTTTGACAGACATTCTTCGCCATGCACTGTATGTACTGTAAATGTAGGTCGTTTGCAGAAGTCAAACAAGTTTGCAACTGCAGCGTCCGCCTTTCGTTATGCGGGTCTTGATTACTATCCGTCCTCGTCAGTTGCTCCGTCATTTCCCCTCCTGCATTTTCAGCTTACCTTGCACAAGCTTCGTTGCAAAACCCACTAACGTATTTATAGTACTACCGTTGTATTTGGGTCTTAAGTTCTTAACACACGACTTGATGGGCCATACTGTAGAGTAGGCCTGTTGCACGTAAGCATTGCGGATTAGTTATTTACTTACTTACCAAGGCAGTGTAGCAACATGCCTAAGGTGAGGTGGATAATGTCGTGTGAGTTTTGTAGCAAATATCGTACGCTTTCCAGCAATGCAAAAACTTTGAAAATCGGTTAAGATTTGACAAAATTACACAGAGTTTAAAGGTGGGACTTTTTTGAGACAGTGTAGATGATTTAGGTCATAAGTTTTATGACCTAAATATCTGGCATTGTGGTTCATCTTGACCGTGGCTGGGTCATGTTCAGAGGTCAAAAAGTACTGTCAGAGTGATCAGTCAGACGTCGGGTGATGGATTTATGGTATGTAGTTTTTGTGTAATCTGAAATCCACTTAAACGCATAAGTTAGTTATTACATAAATTGGCGTATAGGCCTAAAACTATTAATATTAGTACAAGCAGTTGCATGAACTAGAAGAACCGTAAGTATGTACAGTAGGCCTACAGTTAATCAATGTTTAACTGAGAGAGTGTGAACACGCGGATAAAGTTCACGTTTATTAGCGACACCACATGCTGGTTACATTAATTACAACATTCATGCCGCATACATGCTGCATGGTGACAGAGGCACTGCGAGCCACTGATAATGCGACACGGTACATACAGACACCACAAGATGACAACGTCAAGTGAAGCACAAAGAGAGCGGATATGAATTAAAGCTGCTGGCTAACCACTAACATGCTACTCTGTAACCGCTACCGCAAAAATATTCATAACGACTAATGACCACAGACTGTGTAGGCCTAAGCTACCAGCACTGCGTCTGCTGCGAATACAGGAAACTGTGTCGACAGTGTTATGGGTAAAAATGAATGATAAGGGGACACCGGTGCAGTCTGTGTAACTGTATAAGGCGACATTCGATTCACAAGATCTTTAACAACTAACAAAGGGCGACTCCTCACGCCTATCCATGACTGTAATAAGCCAAACTAATAAGGCAAAATATATAATAAGGCAAAAAAGTGTACCTGTTATTTTATTATGCATTTGGAGTGACATAAAAAATAACGTTAACTAAGCTCTTGCACTGGAGTGTATGGAAGTTCGACCGTCCAGAGATTTAGGAAGATTACTAAACAGGACACAAACAGCCGGAATCCACGGTTAGGGCCAACACTGTAAGTTGACTATCGAAAACTGACGAAGCAGAAGCGCAACAGGCGAGCGCGATCGACAACGGCAACACGGAGTGTATAAAGCTGACAGGACAACGGAAGAGACGTCGAGACGACAACGTGACTCTCTACGAGTACACGGTCTTCTGAATGTGCGTTGCTCGCTCCTGTGTTTTACAACAACAACAACATGATGTGAATGGCGTTTGATATTTATTCGTTTACTTAAAATCTCACAAAATGTAACTAGTTACAAGCTAAAATACTAGAAAAATTGTCTTCGATCAAGCATCAAGGTCAGACCGACCGCGTTACCACGCCCACACGCGCTGGACTCTGTCGCTGCCGCCGCGCGGCCTTGCCGCGCTATAGCGCGCAGCTGATGACATGACAACTTAGTAGATGGCTGTAATTGAGTGGGATGTCCACAATACAGTATTCGGATCGAAGCGCGCGCAGTTACATCATTTAATGTTTTATCTACAGAAGAGATACAATGTTAGAAAGTTTCGCGACGTGATATTAGCAGCGAACGATTAAAAATGTAATATTTAACTACAGTTCAAGTAATTACACCTCTGAAGAAAACTATCACCTGCCTATAAACAACCGGAAATATGACTTCACAGTCTAAAAGCAATGTTCTACAGGAATACATAGGCTGGTCGGAACGGAAGCTTAAATGTCCTACTTTGCCTGTTGTCCCAGTTTATCTGAAGTCACCCTATTGTCATTGTACGTTTTATCTATAAACTCTGCTTTCAATTAGGTTTTATTCCAATGCTGCATATACGTTTGTTATGTGTCAATAAAAACTTCTTTCTTGCTTACTTACTTACTTACTTAATGTTTGTGCAGTTCAGTGACCCAGTGACCTGGGCGTGGCCTGATGACGTCATGGTACCTGGTCAAAATGGCGACAAGCTAAAACGGCGAAAGTCAAAATGGCGACACCAAAACGGCGACAATCCCAAACGGCGGACAGAATAAGGGGAATATAACAAACGGCGACAGAGAAGTGTGATCAAATCGGCGATAAAGGAGAGCAGAACGCTTAAATATAACTCAAACTTTGGTCAACTTGGCGACATGATTCCGGTTATTGGGCAACACACATGTGAACGATTAACTGTGATCCCGTTAAGTTGCTAGTTACTAGTAGTCCACAAACTACCACTGCGCTTCATTTGGGTCGACTGCTGCGCGGAAGAAGGCAGACTTCAAAGAAACACTGTGAAACCACAACGACCCCGTCGCCGTTTAGGTATGTCGCCGTTTTGACTTTCGCCGTTTTGGTTTGTCGCTGTTTTGACCATACTCGGACGTCATCAGGCCACGCCCACGTAGACCGTCACTGTAAAGAGATGGCCGTGAACCGGCGTCGGACGTCGCAGAGAATTTGTGGAGGTTTCTTGTACGGAGTGTACACTGTACAGGCCAGGGGAATGACTTTGAATTGACTCCAACGGTAAAAATGGAAACTAGACATCCCGTAGAGGGTTAAATTTTGTAGCGAATTTCCGGTGATCTGTAATCAGTGCGCAGTTATCGCGGCCTGAAGTCGCAAGACGTTAAAACTTCTTTACAAACTTTTGCGTTTTTGAAAAAACGACATTTTACGGCAAAATTTTCAAAATTCTGTTCCGAAAGTTTTTATCGCCTCACCGATCGACGTGTTGTGTTCAAATTTCGTGAAATTTGGCCGATATGGGTAATCGGTGAAATCGTGCGTTATTTACCTGACAAAAAAAATCGCATGGTTCTCCAGCTCTCGCTACTGCGCGGATCGCGCCCAAAATCTGTCCGGGCTAGCCTCCGACAATGTACTCAGAGTGCTCCAGATTTCATTCAAATCGGTTCACCTTCGGCGGAGTTATAGCCAAACGCGTGAACACCAAAACGCCAAAACGCGCCGTAAAGTGAATCCAATATTCGGTTGAAGCCTAGCTTCCAGCCAAATAAAAACCTACTATTTCGGCCGTCAGTCAATACTCATAGGACGCCGCAATCAGTGCTGGATTTGATAAATTTTTACTGAGGTTCGAAAGCAGGGGTTTGGGGTGGAATTCCCCTAGTGTGAAACAGCAGGACTGTGTTAACATAGCGCGTCGCGCGGTCCCTCTGCGGTAGCTGAGATTCTTATTGAGCCATGTCACAACACCCATATAAAAGGTCATTCATTGAAATTGCATAAAAAGTGCGCAGGCCTACACAACGATCTGCGTCAACACTTTTAAAGAACGACGAGTTATCAACATTTGAAACTTTCTAATATTACTCAAATGTACTAATTTCAAAGCACGTTTGTTTTGTTCTTCAAGACACCACAACACATTACATACTTATTTATTATCAGCGAATTACCTAATGTATTTTAAACGGTGGAATATTGTCAATTGTCGAGAATACCTCTCCTGCGGGGTTGACGAGTCTCGTGTTGATATTGGCACCGACTCCCCACGTAGATTCCTTGTACTCAATGTCACCTTCCGCAGCGTTCGACGGCTTGGCGCCCTTGGCCCACACCTGAAACACGAAAAGAAGTTACTGTCGGTCTCACGGATTACAGTCGTATTATTTTGATTAGTAGGCTTCAGCACGTGGCTTCAGTGTGTTGTGTGCTTTATGCGTGATTGCGCTGCGGTAGGGCGTTGGACTTGCGATTGACAGGTCGTGGGTTCAATTCCCAGCAGGTCCGCTTTCACGTAACATAGGTCAACTGAGCCTTGCATCCCTCCGGGGTCGCTAATGATGATGATGATGGTGATGATGGTCGATTTGTATAGCGCATTACGCAAAGCGCCTCTACTGCTAAATCGACTTCCTGCTTCGGTTGGGGGTAAAGGCGGGATTCTCACCTCTGCCGGGTGGCAGGTAACAGTTTTTTTTGTGTGATCCATATGGCACGCGAGTTTCCGGTAGCGGTGAGGCTAAGTTGTTGCTAACTGCTATACACTGTTACTTTGCTTTACTTTTTACAAGCGTCTATGCACAGTGGCATAGCCAGGATCAGCGCCCTTGCTCCGGGCCGCTTTGAAAAGTAGTCCTACTGAAAATACTTCACTGAAATATTGAGAGAGAAAAATCACACTCAGAAATCAGAAGTCACGTTCAGTACTAAGACAGACAGAAGTGACGCATGACGTCTGCATTCGGAAGGGGGCCGACCCTTTCTAACTCTAATTGTGATATCGTTTGTTATCATTTTGGCGGCATCGCTTTGCTTTCTTTCAGAGCTCATTATTGTGGTATCGTTTTCAGAAGTTCGTCAGCTTCTGGGAGCCTTTCGACTTTGTCTCCCAAACCCCCTACAGGGCTTTGCCCTGGCACCACGTTGGGCAACTTCATCCTCAAGGCCCCCTGACGAACCCTTTCCCACATCCTGGATCCGTCCCTGTCAGAGGTTTATGAAATTTCACATTCTCAACGAAAAGTCAACCTTCGCATCTCGCGAAGTCTCATGTTACGAATGTACAGAGGCGTCGAAAGTTTGCATTAAGTTTTCTGAATGAATGACATTAACCACACAATGCAGTGCAGATGCAGGCGTATAAGTCATACTAACTCTGACTTTGGCGCCAGGCTTAATCATGAAGTTCTGGTCGAAAGCGAAATCCGTTTTGTCTTTACCGTCAACGTTTCTCTTGATCACCCACTGGCCAATCGGCTCATCCTGCAATGAATATTTAAACCACGTCATAAATACGGCATATCTAGATCTTTGCATTTATCAAAATCAATTGCCACTACCTAGTACCTAAGGTCACTGAAACGCTTGTCATCACGAGAAAATGGACACGATCGGCTTTGGGTTAGCGTCTCGTAGGGATGTGTACATCCACTAGAAATGCGTGGCAAAGCCCGCCGTCTAGCCCGCAAAAAATCAGGGGCTACTGGACCAAGGTTCACCAAATTTTTATCAGTCGTAAAGGGGTCATCGATGACGTTAACGTGCGCATCCATGTTGCGACCCTGGATCGCAACATGGATGCGCATGTTAACACCATCGATGACGATCCTTGCATCCGTTGTGGGATGCCAGCGCGCAGAATAATAATAATAATAATACAATTTCTATAGCGCCATGAGGTCGGTGGACAGATACAGAGACGCTCTGGTGGGGTACGCGAATTTTCGCCGATTCTCGCCAAAATCGGTTACCATAGTAACGTCCCTTGAGCGATCGCAAAAAGAAGGTCGGATAGATCGTGCCCACCCATATATGTACATATTCTGAAAATTTGGTGAAGATCGGTCCATTGCATTCTGAGACGATTGATCTCCAAATGGACCGTTAAAAAGAAAAAAGTAACATTGGCACATCTTATATAGCCTGTTGGCAGAGGTAAACAACCAATACAGAGTCAAAACGTTTGCACGTGGTAAGACTGCGACAGTACAACTGCACACTACGAAACCTTGCGTCCAGTATTCTCCAGGACAACGAATTTTCCATCTGGAGAGCATTCCGGGATGGTGACCGGTCCCTTGGCGCTGCGTTGGTACGTCGTCTTGGCAGACATCTCGCCTTTTGTTGTCACACCTGCCAACGACAAAACAAGGCGATCGTAGACAGCAACTTCGTCCACGGTGGCGCCACCTGGCGAACTCGACGAAACACAGCGTCGTCTTTGATTCTGCCTCATTGCCCCGTAATGTGAAAACATGACGTAAGTCACAAAACCGGAAGTACAGAACTTAGTGATCGAATTGTCGTCAGAGGATGTCTGAGCCACGGCCACAGTTCGTTCGTTCGTTATTGCAACCAGAGGTCCAGCCTACTCTGAACCTCAGCGCTGAGACCATATAGCGGTCAGTGCGCTTGCCCAGGGAGAGAAGGGGAATTGGTAGGTGTATGCGATGTGTGCGTGACGCGCGGGGAATCAGGGCTAAGTAGGAGTGCACAGCTTGTAGAGTATTTCTAAAACGCCCCCTCTAGATGTGGCCTACCGTCTGGCTTAGCCCTAACTGGTGCTGTGTGTTGCTCCAGTCAGTGGCCAGCCAGATCTATGTACTTCAGCCACACCAGCGCGGCCTACACCTTGACGCTGCTAGATCAAGGTGTCGGAAATGGTCACAGTTTATAGAAACCGTCGAACCCTCTTTCTCCTGCCCGGGATTATCTCCCTGTTCATCATGTGCGTAGGAATTATTGGAAATAATTCTTTTTGGTAGGCGGACGCGACCGGGCTGAGGTTTGAACCCGGCCACTGAGCGCGTCACGCTCTAATAATAACAATACACACATTTCTATACCGCCATAAGGTCGTAACTTCACACGGCGCCCGAGTACTTTGACCACCAGGCTACATGGGCAGGTCATGGCCACAGTAAACCTGTACAGAAAATTTCGTGAAGTTAGGACATGTGTTTTTGAGACATGCGAGCAGACAGACAGACACACAAACACGCTGACTGCAATACTTCGCACCCCTACCAGTGACAAAATTTATTTTTGTGAACACACCGTATACGCAAACCTGTGCTTCAGCATCGATACTTCGATGAAGCTAGCAAACCTACGGGCAAGTTGCAAGCTATCATTTCTTAATTACTTGGGACATTTTAAGTACATATTAACTACCCACGCCGACGGCAGTGGCGGAAGTAGGGTTCTTACCTTCGTTTGTCCGTGTCTGTCTGTTTTGCCACAACGATATCTCAAAAACCGATGCAGCTAAGATCACCAAATTTCACATAAAAACGTTCCACGATGAGTCTTGGAAAGCCATATATTTTGTGTCAAAAGGTCAAAGATCAAGGTCACGACTCACAAAGACATTGCCGGCGTGGATTTTTGCACTATTGTGAGTGCTGGCTTCTTCTAGTTTGGACTTGTAGTCAACTGCGTGTATGGCTACATGTTTTCAGAATGTACACATAAGAACGTCTCACCGATATCGCAATCATTCGCCTGGAGACAAATGAGCAAAGGAAGTAATGTTTACACATGTCGGCTACATGTTTCAGTGACTAGGTTTAGCCTAGCACTCGACACTCAGCGGTGACTTGCTAGGCCTATAAGCAAAAACGACCCACGACACAACTTGTCTACTAACAACATACGACGCACGAACCAAGACTAATGAAGAAAAAACAAGAACGTCATGCATGATAATGAAATAAATGAGATTTAGATATATCTGTCGTTCGTCTGTCTTTCTGTGCAACTTTCTGTCATTAAGATAGGCCTATCTCAGAAAATTGTCAACGGCGTCTAGTGAAATGTGAGGAATAGCTTCTCCATCGTAGCCTATAGGAATCTATGAGATTTTGATGGTTGCACCCAAAATTGCCGATTTTGCCGCTATTAAGCAATTAAGCAGCGCCAAAATTACTGCAGATATTGAACACAGCTCGTTGAGTTGTATCGAGATATGAAAACTGAAGTGACCTTCAAATGACCTTGGGCGAAGGACGTCTGAAATTTTCGAATTTTATTAGACTCTCGGATAACTGCGCCGATCGAAACGGCTGAGCGGATCGAGATGGCTTTTTGGAATGGGAGCTATACACTCCGCGACCAATGCAACATTATGTTAGGAGAGGTCTCGGTAGTCAAGGAATAAGGGCACTTCCTTGCCAGCCACTCAAGAACTCAGA
>Ga0209780_1001120_pt1 | contig 16904 bp, 11 predicted proteins | sample WorMetexBAHAMAS2_FD_187384 | JGI IMG/M metagenome (GOLD analysis project Ga0209780, IMG submission 187384) | Marine gutless worms symbiont microbial communities from Max Planck institute for Marine Microbiology, Germany - Inanidrilus exumae... | ecosystem: Host-associated > Annelida > Digestive...
GGAAAAATAGCCGAGTAAACAATTTGATGCGCGAAATCGCGCATGCGCAGAAACGAAACCCCTTATCCGATGTGGATGAACTTTTGCATGACGGTAGTTATCCACGACGTAATCACGTAGGTAAATTTTGGTGACGATCGGTTAAGGGGTTTAGGTGTGGCGGGGGTCAAATTTTGGCCTTTCCCATTGACTTTGATCGTCGTCCTTACAACACTCTCGCACTACCGTGCGAGTGTATGATGTGGTTTCCTCCTGCACTAGAAGTACCATGTCGTGCCATTCCAGGGACCGGCAACACGTCCAGTGAGATGGCTGGCGGACCTGCGCCGCCGGCCGCCGCCTTCGTCGTCGTCGCTACCGCGTTATGGACAGCAGAACAGCTTGTTGTAATCAATCAGTGAGTTACATCCACTTCATCGATGTATGGATCCTCCGTGGTCAGTTCAGTAACTTCAGTTCTACGTCATAGCTGACCACCAAACCCTCCCGACAGCTTCTGATATATCCGTGCTTGTTACTGGCCCGCCTACACATAGTGTAGGGTGTAGGGACAGACTAGTAACGGTCGCTGGTGTCTGTCGTCGTCTGTTGTCGTCGTCTGTCGTCTGTAACGCGGCGCATATGCAACGTAACTCACCAGGGGGCAGCACGCGGCGGGCCAGTCGTGTTACGTCTCGTTAGGGCGACACCTTGTTTTAATGTGAACTGATAGTCGGAAATGTTCTGTATACTAATTATGGAAATTATTATCTCTGTTATGTTAAGCGACGTTAAACTCCAGTAACCAGTAACCAGTATGGAAATGGAGGCGTGTGCATATTTTTACTTTAAAAAGCGTCATCAGATAAAACGGCATGTAACTAACTGCAGTGAAATTAAGTGTTAGTGTTGCTACTAACAGTTTCTCTGCATATCATCTGGCAGGATAATTCATCTTGACGTTATCAGGTGAAGTTCAAAGCTCAATGTCATAGGTTAACGTGCACGGTCATAGACGAGACAAAACGTCAGAGCAAGAAAAACATTTTCGGCTAAAAACGCACGCTGCGACTATGCAAGGCGACACAAAGGCACGGTCGGCTAAAAGCGGACCTGAATTTGAAACTACAAATAAGTAATGACGGTAGACGTTTTCTGTTTGTCGAGTTCCCTGTGCTAAAGTGGTCAATGCGACGTCGCGTGAAAGCTTTTAGTTAAAAAGTAATTTAACAACTTTTATCATTTCCGACTTTTCGATATCTCAGCTTATGAAAGCGTGCTGACTGGATCGTCATGGTTGCAGCAGAAAGACCGGCAAGTGATGAGGGAGATTTTGAGGCGAGGCAGCTGATGGAGAAGGGCGTCGCCAGATGCAAATTAACCCAATGATGAAAGTCGATTGCCAGGCACTTCCTGCAGGTCAGTCAGTGAACTGACGCCGAGCTACGGACAGTCGGACCGGACGTATACAAGTCCAGCGCCGAATGGTGCGTTGAATATCAATGGATGCGCCGTCCGCTGTCACTGAGTCAAGTCGAGCGAGATGAAACACTACAGACAGACAACGAACGCCGTTCTATGATCATGTCAACAGACTCGGCCTAATCGCCGTCCTCTTATCAGTCGACCTACCGCTGAACTGGAACCGACACCAGTTCATCGACATATTCATATTTGTAACGTATTTGTATGAGTTAATGTGTTTCATTTCCTATGCGTGTATGTATTTCTATTTAATAAAGTTCGTTACGTTTTTCTTTCTTCGTTCCTTCCATTTCGTTGCTACCGGATTTTAAACAAACATATTCAAAACCGTCTGATTTTCATGCAACATCATCATCACGGTCGACCACTGCAATGGTCTAAGTAGAAAAATCGGTCCCGACTCCGGTGTGTCTGTACTCTGTGTGTATCGGAACAACAACGTTTGAACAAAATGACCCCTGACCTAGATATTTTGCCTCTCGTGAATCTAGCCGTTCACAGATAGGCAGGCCTACAGACCGAACTACGCTGCTACAGACTTCTCGCTAATCGGTCGGTCGTATCACGCTTCGGTTTTAGCCAGCCAGCGATTACGGAACTTTTGTACAGTTATCGACAAAATAACGTGCAAATATTGAACTACAATTTAAATACAGTACGTTTTGGGTAGAAAATTAAACCTCCAAGAAATGAGTGTGTGGGTGGTTCGCTCTGACACTATCTAGCTTAAATTAAAATGACAAATTTCACGGTTTGAGGCACACAAGGAAAATGTTGCTGAAGCGGTCGGTGCGACCTCGAGTGGAAGCTTTCTAGTCATCAAGTGTTTGCGCCTATTACACTTTTGTGACGGTGCATTCCAAAAGTGAATAGGCTTAGGCTTATATGGCAAAAGTCTAAACGTACGTTGAAGAATGAGCTAAATGAGTATTAAACAGCATTTTTTAAATTAACTTTGTAAAATGCGTCTTATGGCTACTACGAAGTTTAATAGTATAGCTGTATAAAATTCTATTTTACCCGATTTTCAGCTATTAAAAAATCTGCTAATTTAAATCTCGCAACAGATTGAAAATCAACAGGAAAGCATAAATCAAATCAGCCAGACATCCTAAAAATGATAATAAAATTCCTGACAATTAAAAATAAAATTAAATTAGTAAATAGACGGCAGCTAAGTCCAAATTTGACAACTATACATTCAAACGAATATTCGGTGTCTTTGAAGATTGCACGTTTATTAGAAATTTTTGACAATGGACCTGACCCGATCCATCGAAGTCGGAAAATTTGTGACCTCATCCAACCCAACGTGACCCATGAATGCATCCAACCCGTATGAAACTGTGACTAGTTCTTCGCAGTAGCTGTCGCAACGGTCTGAAACTCACTGTCAGATGAACTGCAAACTTTGAACACAGCTGTGACAGTTTTGAAAATCCATGTACACTTGACATGTCGTTGGTCTCTAGCATCTGCAGCGCATTATACGTACTTTGCGATTATGCATTATGTAAATCATTAAATGTACGACTGACGTTGACAACGACGCTGTCAATACATGCATAGTTTTGAGGTTTATATCAGCAGCTTTGTTCGTTATGGCAGCCTGCAGTCTGATTGAATGTGTGCCTCCGCGGCAATCTTTTAAATTGATACCCGCTTGTCATATCAATGACAGGTCGAGCAGCAGCAAGGCGAATTGCTGAATAGCCGGAGATAGCGAATCGACTTGGTTTCGATGGACTCATCCTCGATAAACGGTGAATTGATAATGTCCATCAACCGCTGAATCCGTCCGTATCGCGTCATCTCGTTGCCAGGCAACGGCGCGCGACGACGCGGCCGCTAAAACAACGACGGCGCGCGACGTCGCATTTCGTCCGAATCTGATAGAATTGGTCGCGCCGGTCGTCGTGTCAATTAAAGGTTCAGTCGGACCGCGGCCCGGGCGTGGCCCCGCGAGTAATTTCTGTCAGCGCAGTCTCATTTGTCGGCGCGGCGCGGGCGAGTAACGAAGCGAGTCGTCGCGGTCGGTCGGGTCGTCGCAGGTTGTCTTCATCTCTCTGTCATTTTTCTCTATAAACCCGATGATGAATGCGAATCGATATCGGCGGCCGGCGACCGACGAGCGAAGACACCGGCACTTGGCTGATCGGTCACTGCACTCGCAAACTACATTACGCGCCGCGGCGGCGGAGGCGGAGGCCGAATGTGATAGAGAAAAACGAAAGAAATAAAGGAAGAGAGACTGAGTGCCGGCTGGCATGGCACGCTCGCCGCTGATTCAAAGGCAGGCGGAAACGACGGAAGGACGGGAGGGTGGCTGGGCTGAACGGAGTGACGGAGGCCTGGGAGAGAGCTATGATGATGATGGCAGTGGCTTGCCGTTTATCGGATCAGCGAAACGTCTTTGGTGAATCTCAACGTTCACAGATAGGCAGGCCTAACAGACCACTACACTGCGGACGGTCGTATCACGCTTCGGTTTTAGCCAGCCAGCAATTATATAACGTAAGAGTTCCACCACACAAAACGTCCACTGATGGAACATTTGTACAGTTCTCAGAAAAATAATATGCAGTTCTAAGACTGAAATATACCTGCCCATGTGGCCGAGTGGTCAAAGCACTTGGCCGCAATGTGCAGTAGAGCGTGACGCGCTCAGTGCATGTATTTGAATCATTTCTGAGTATAATAACTTAGAAAATATAGCACATATTAGCTTTAATTGTGACTGTCGTAATCGGTCACACACAGTCCGTGTTTATGGGAATAAAATTCAAATTCAAAAAGGAAGAAGTGAAAAGTCGATAGAGACGTGACAAAGAAAAGTGACTGAGAACAGAGCAGCTGCAGAGGCAGACACTGCAAGTTGGTTCATCCTAATATTATCTATGTAAAGTTCGAACGTCAACGTCATAGGTAAAAGTTATCGTCACATAAAAAATGTTGAGAAATAATGTGTGAGATGTTTTAGCTGTGGTCTGACGGTTACGTGCAGTAAACACGTGGTAATATATCGGAAACAGTGAAAGACAGAGACGGCTACTGCAGATCACTAATAGGAAGTCGCATAGTCTCCATCACGTGGCACCAATGCCATGTCCTTATCGACCTTTAAAGGACATTCTAACGTTATTATTACCGCGCGACGCCAGGCTATGGACAATTCTTTCCGTCCGTCGCAGTTAGCAGCTGAACGGTTAGTGATGATTTTGTTTTAAAGTGAATTTTATTATATCTCTGTTCTCTCTGCCTTCATTTAGGTACTGCCAGAATAAACTACTTTTCTCGTTAAACTTACTTCTGAATTCTGTACTTCGCTTTTTCAGGTTTCTCGTCGTACCACAGCTGCTGTCAACCGACTGCAGCCGTCGCAAGTCACTGATAGCGCTCAACGCTCAACTTCGTTTACAGCACTTGACTGTCACCGTCGCAGACGTGGACGACATTTTCTAAGACTCTCGTTATCAACCGCCATCCGGCCTAGAATAATTAAGTTAACGAGATTTTCAAATGATACGGTCTGTGTGCAACCGCTCGACCTTTTATTCGTTCACTGACGAAGAGACTGTATTTCGACTGGAGATACGTCCATTTATGGCGAAATGATTAACATGGCCGCCAGATTGAGGACTAACAGGATTACGTCGTACACAAAAGTCGCCGTTCTGCGCTCGCTCGGCGCGACTACAAAACACCATGCAGTCTGCCACCGGGAAGGAAGTTGTCATTTCTCAACGAAATTGTTGCTGAATGCCTGGCAATTGCCGTGCCTTCCGTCAACGCGATACGACCTATGCAGACGCCACTGCTATAAGACGAAGTGGTAGTTAGGATGTGAACTGAAATGGGGTGATCTGGTACGCAGCTTTGACGTTGAAGGTGCAGCAGAGACCAAAAATGGTAGATTTTCCAGTAGTTTCCTTAGATGGCCATCAACCAATCAACGATATCCAAAATATAGCGTTAGATGACAACACACAGTGACGTGATTGGTTGCTGAATTTGAGTGCCCCCTCAACATATTTTATGGTGACTCGTTCGTCAACGAAAAAGTCACAAAATGCATTGTTTCATTCGCTACAGGTTGGCGGGGTAACGTTTTGAGCCAAGTTTGTTTGTTTGTTTGTCTGTTTGCAGAATAACTCGCAACATTTATTTATTTAGCGTCATATACAGATCGCAATGACAATAGTATTATAGTACCAAGGCTACAAAATAGCTCTTACAGGCACCAACTGCGTTTATTTTTTAACAAATTGTGGAATAGATAGACGATGGAACACAGAAGAGTTTGTTAAATTTTGGAAGGTTAGAGGTTATGGTTAGCGCAACTGCTGCTCGGCGGTAACGACACTGTGTCTATTTCAATGTGCCGTGGCGGAGTATTACGCTCTTCCGTGTGTCGTCTCTTTATGCGGTAAAATAACTTTCAAGGAAAGGAAGGTCATTCGGTGTCCACTTTACATGACTGGTTGGTTAGTCACACAAGTTGGAGAATATTTACACAGATGAAGTGGATCAAACGAAGGCACCATGACGTCACGCCACGGACGCCCCCTGGCGGTACCAACCAGCGTCGCCGGCTGACAATGACGCGCGATAAAAGACGGAACGAAGCGCGTATTCATCGGGGTGTCGAGTCCAGCTGATGCCGAGAGGAGAGGCGACCGGCGAACTCAACATGCGCAACCGCGTCCGCTCAGCCAAGTCCCCGCCTGCAGTGCTGCCACTCTCCATTTCGCAAATTCCCAAGCTCTTGGTCCCAAAAATCCCAAGTTAACACAAATCCCGGGCAGTGGTAGCACTGCCCGCCTGACCCAACTCTACGACGTGCATTCAGCGCCAAGCCGTCTCACAACTTGTAATAATACAGGATGACGCTAAAAACTGGTCACGGGGCACTGTCAGACAAACAGCTGCTACAAGTCCTACAACACACTTGTATGTGACTTTGCCAAACGCTGACCGACTTCAAGTCTCCGCTGACAAACCCGCACGACGCGGTGCCTTAGGCCCACCGTGTTGTACACAGATGTCGACGGTCAGTGTGATAAACTAGTGACCGAGACCGTCACCAGTTTACCACACTGACCTTCCACCTAAGTTGAATGCACCTGAGATGATCAGCCGTTCTAGAGACATGGTTGGTGCCCACTAAAATGTAAATGGTTCAAGTGACCTAACCACGCCCTTTCAGGGATGGTTTGCCATCCTTGGGCTAGCACTTGCTACTGTCAACCTATCTGCCAAATTTGAAGTTTCTATCTCCACTCACTACGAAGATATGAAAGGCGATACAAAATGTCGAAAGGGGTGGTTTGGGGTAGTTGTGGTCACTCAAGGTCACTGGAAATAGCACCAATCAACAGAGCATATACGAGTTCCTACTAGCGTTCCATAGCGAGATATTGGTCTAAAATCGCCGCTTGAACCTACCCCACCTCTATTTGGCGCCCCCGTTCGACGTTCTACCGCTGTGCCACGCAACCAATGAGTATAGTCTTATGACCTTCGATGACTCTGAATGCATGTTCAAGGTCAAACAAGATCAAACAGAAAATATGAAAGGATATCTAATATTAACTGCATATAAAATGCAGTCCTCCGTGCTTATGTATAACGTTTAGGGAAAATTACTGCATGTGGAAATTTGTGGGATGAAGATGGCGCAAGCAACATGCGAGCGCTGTCCCGTCTGGGCCACTATATATTCAGTCCTTCACAGCGGATCATTCGACGGTCTAAAACTCACGGTAAGAACTACAATCTTTGACTAGCCATAGTGACAGTTTCAACAAGCCTCGTATTATAGTCTCTGTTTTAATACACCAACGTCGTTGGTTTTGGAAAAAAATGTGCATCTTCAGATAATCCCGTTTTAAGAACACTTGAATTTTGCTTTCGTGATGCTGTAGGCGATGTGTGTGATTTGTATAAATTGACTACACACGACCTTGTCATATTGCCTGTGTATATTGTGAAACAGCTTATCTGGGACTGCTTTCAGAGGACGGTCCATACCTAGGCTAGGGTATTTTTATGCTGTGTGTGTTTGTTTTTCGTTTTTTTGAGTGATTGTGTGTTTGATGTGTGTTTTATTGTTTTTACTCTGCCTTGAGCGTATAATAAAGATGATGATGATGATGATAATAGTACGCCTAAGTGCCACTGACGAGCATCAAATCATCAGCGCGCGGTACCTTTAGCGGCGGCAGCGGACTTTGAGCTGGAGCAAGTGTCACGCTGCCATGGAGGATCGCCGTGACTCGAGAAGTCGCGCAGTTTGAGGTAGCTGATTGTCAGACGTATAATTGAAGCCTTGTCCAGCTGGCTCGTGATGGCCGCCGGAAGCGGAAGTAGTTTCGCCAACTCATAGAATTCGTAGTTCTCTTTTCCACGTCGCGAACGAGCGGCGTCACGTGACTTCTCTTTCCGAAGCTCGAGAATACTGTGACAATGAGAACAGATTGACACTCAGTCACATGGTGACTAGAAACACTCACCGAGTACACACATAGCGCGATCCAAGATTCTCCATAGCAGGCTTTTCTATAAGGAATTTCCCTTAGTGATGGCTTGTCACTGCAATATACTCCGTAAAGCATCTTACGTTTTATTCACAGCTATTTCAAGATTCCAAAATCTTCTGCTCAATTTTAAGGCGTACATCTTCCAAAAAATTTGTCCGTGGGCCAATTCTTCAGTCTTCTGAGTAATTCTTCCAACTATGCAGATAGATAAACCAACAAACAAATAAACCGAGACAAAAAACATGACCTTCTATGGCACAGCTAATAATAATTATTCATTATTGTTATAATTATTACTATAATTAGGCCGCATCTCGTGCTGACTATTGCTACAGACGCAGTAGCGTGGTCTGTGTGTTTGTTGGTCTCGTTCGTGAGCTCTGCAAACACGGGCGTAAATCACGGGGGACAGGGCGGACGCGTCTCCCCGGAATTTGGAGTGGGTGGACGCTAATGCGAAATAATTGTCCCCTGGATTCTGTCCTGTTTTTAAAATTTCAGATTCATTGCATTATAATGCAATAAAAAGCTTACCAACCCCGTAGCTCTGACAGCATATTCACTACTTCCCAAAAGTACATCTTAACGTTCACCAAATCACCACTTCAGGCGGAAAATTCAATATTTTCAACTGGATTTCTGCTACCTCAGTTAAGGGTGGCGCCGTCTGTTGAACGCTCACTCAGGCATAATGTAATTTGCATGTAAAACTGTGCGATCCATGTCTGAGCGCTTTGAGACTATGCGCTGTATAAATGGCGTTATATAAATACTCTTCCTTTCCTTTCCCAGACCCCTTTCATGGTGGAGAGAGGTATTCCATCCCATATCTCCCCTCCCGTACCCCACCTCTCGCCCCAAAACAAGCCTTCTGGATCGCCCCTGCGTCCCCCATAATTCCAGCCAGATCTACGCCACCAATCGTTATGCCGTTTGGGGGACTGACTTGGGCGAGCCCAAAAACCATGCATTAGATGGGGTTCAGATCCCCCGAGGGGAAGAGGCAATTTCGGAGGTTTGTCCGGCCCACTGAAAAGCATCGGGATTCTTTGCTGTGGTGTACGCAAAACGACTAAACCGATGCCGTTTGGGGAACTGACTCCAGTGGGTCCAAGGAACCATGTATTCTAGATAGGGGTCAAAGTCGGACGAATCCATTGCAGCCGGGAGGGATGACAAGTCGGCGATGCGGCCTTTCGTCAAAATTGTTTGACCACTTGTTATTATTAGTACAGAAGAGTTTATAAAGAGTCGAAATCCAACGATATGCTTGATCTTTAATTCACTGACCACGTGGCTATATAATGTTTGACAGTTATAAAAACGATTATATTCGTCAATGTATAATTCTGCGGAGATTTCCATAAATACATTAATTATCCAATAAGCTCAACTCGGAGAATCGTACACTAAAACGTAACACATTGCAAAGGCTGAGAAAATGGCCTAATAAGTTACTGTAAATCATTCAGAGCTTCGAAGCGACACAATGCGTTACCGTTAACCGTTTGCATTCTGCGGGCGTTCACCATAGAAACATTCCCAGCCCTGTCCTTAAGATGCAGTTGTATAATAAAACAGCAAATTATTAACGGTTGTTAATTATTTTAGTAGCTTTAAAACAAAGATATTCCACAATTTCAGAATGTCAATGCTTACTACTATGCCATAAATAGTCAAAAACTGTCAACAGCTGTTACGCCATCGACAGACAGACTCGCCGCTGGCGTTCGACGTACCCTTCAAAGGCGCTCGGAGCGTACATGTGATTGGACATGGACGACTGCATCTTGAGGTGGTTGGCGTAGTCGACGCGACACAGCGACATGGCCAGCGGCACGTGCTGCAGCATGTTGGCCATGCGCGACGCCTCCATCGCGCCCTCGAAGTCGTCCATGTGTCCCGGCCACATCTGCATCGTCACCGTTGCGCCGTCGACGACGTTTTCCGACTGACGACCGCTGACGACAGACGGACCGGCGGCCTACAGCTGTCAAGATGATCGACGTTAAACACAGTCACACGAGTTGTTAGTGCGGCGAGCAGTCAATGATCGTTTGACAGCGTCAGAGTGTACAACAAACAACTTCGACAGACGGCTGATGTCGGACTCTGGAGGACAGATGGAGTGTGTCGTGTTCCAGACACGGCAAGTGAGACGAGAACCGACCACGACGACAACGACAGCCGCTCAGCAGGAAGGCGCCTAGCAATGGGCGGTCATCAGCAGGCGAGCGCCGATTGGCTACCAGTCTCCGCATCGCTGTCCATCACGTCGCTGCCGCATCTCTAGGCCTATACGTCGCCGGCTGCTGCTGCTGCTGGCACGGCGACAAGCAATGCTCACTGCGACGATGCACGCTTCACGGCTCAAGGCGTCAATTGATGCTCGCGCCGCACAGCGGCATATCGGCGCACTTGTTTCTAATGCGCTGCCGTTGACACAGTGTTACGTCATTCACACACTCTCTGCATGCCTATGTATCAGTGTTCTAATAGTCAACGTAACCTTAAATTATATTTAATGTTTTGTTGACTTTGTTTATCTTACTACCAATTGTTAGTGAAATAAAGACTATAAGTTTATATGCGACATCTGCACTGCAGTGCTGAGGCCTGGCTAAGATGATCGAGGTCGACCTGTCGCGGCAACAGACGGTTCACACCGTCAATTACATCGTTCACTGATGCGGCCGTTTGTTAGCAGAAGCCGCGAAACTGCCAACGACCGATGAATCAAGCGACAAGTTAATTTAACAGCTTCAAAATTACTTCAAAATCCACGGTCCACCTATATAATTATCCCTGTAGATCCTCGATAAAAATAGGCCTATGCAAATATTTACGTTCGTTATCACCCTTCCACCCTCATGGTCTTGTCCGGCTGAGTAATAGGCCTAGTAATAAGTGGCGATGGTGGATGTGGACGGTAGCAGCTCGCTGCACAAGCCGGTTGGCTTGGTTTGAGGGTTTGTAGCGCATAGCGCTGAGTCTGCAAGCTGATATCAGGCTGCATCTCGCAATGCGTATGGTCTTGACGACAACCGCACAAACATTGACACTAGCATCATCATCATCATCATCATCATCATTACGGTCGTCAGTTAAGGTTCAACGTCTGTAGTCTGTAAACGTGGCTGAGTCACGTTTCAACGACGACAACAATGCGCTGACGTGTGCTCGATGTGACTGTGAGGTGTATTTCATTTCTCGCAGCGACGCCACTTCCTGTCCTGTTGGCCGTGTCGACGGACGACGAAGACGGCCGGATGCCTGCCTGCCTGCCTGTGTCTACTGGGAGAGAACGGCTCATTAGCGGCCGCTCACGGTTCGCCTGGTTCCCGGTCGGTCGTATAATGACTCGCCAAGCTGACAGACAATGACAACAGATGCCCGAGTACCAGCGCACTGCGAGCGAAAACTAGTGATGCACGGAATATTGACGATATAGTACACTCGGGTACTGGTGGTCACATGCGCCTCGAAACCAAGGTATAAACAAGGCAATGGTAGATATCAGACTTCGACAGCGCTGTGCAATCCCACCACCCCTTTCGCGGCCGATAATCCGCATTGCCTGCGCCCAGAAATTTTCAGAATACTATTTGCGCTTGCCTGGCATACTGAATGATCCCTTCTACTGCATGGTTATTGGCGACTGAATGATCCCTTTTGCAGCGACACTGCAGTGCAGCAACTGCTGCAGCGAAGATTGTCAATGCTTTTGAATGACCCGAACAACCCCCGAAAATTGCCCCTTCCCCTTGGGCATCTGCACCCCATCTTATACATGATTCCGTGGGCACACCCGAGTCTTCATCCAAAACGGCATATCGATCGGTTCTGCCGTTTTTGCACAGCGCACCGTAGAGTGTCCCATTGCTTCACAGTGGGCCGTTACGTCCCCAAAAATTGCCGCTTCTCTTGGGGGATCGGGTCCCCATCTAACACATGGTACCGAGGGCCACCCGAGTCATCAACCTGAACGGCATCTCGATTGGTTCAGCCATTTTCGTATGAGTCCCAAATGCTATGCTGTACCATGCATTGTCAACGGGGATAAAAACTACCAAAAATTGCCCGTACCCCTTGGGATTTCGTCAGCACGCAGAATGAGAACCGAGCCACGGCCATAGGCAACATGCACAAATTGGTAAAGATCGCGCGTGTGGTTCGGGAGATATGCTCGCGGACAGACACAGACAAAGAGACGGACAGACAGACAGACAGACAGACAGACAGACAGACACAGACGTGCTCATTACAATACTTCGCCACTGCTCCCGCCAGCGAAGTAACAAATCCAGTTAAATGACTTTCACTTGTTCCGACTGTGGTAGTACGCAAAACATTCGTCTTTGCTTTTGTACATTGAACCCATGTATGATGTGTCGCAAGGAATTAGGGGTAATGACGCCATTTCCAAGTGACAAATGGACGTAGGTTCAAATAGCGACCTTCCTATATCGTCTGCACTCTGCAGATCGACCATACTTTCGTATGTATAAACATTCAATTAAGAGTACCGTATAGAAAGCAGTTCCGGTTCTGTCTTTTAAAAGCTGAAATACAATAACTGGGCCTACTAGTCCTTAAACGGTCGCCTAAACATTGAGATTCATCACTCTACCATGTAATATGCGAATATTTGAAGTGCGATAAAAAAATTGGCGGCTATAGCCAACTCAGTACCGAGCAAGCTAGAAATAACTAGAAAACATAGACAGTCGTATCGACATGCAGACCCACGCCGGCAACGGCCGCAAGCAGCACAGCGGCGTATAGCTGTACGGAATACAGGTGATGGTCACTAGCAACCGTGCGACCGTGACGGTTTTCGTACTGTGTGACCTTGACCTTTGACATTTTAACCTCTGGCATACCGAGCGACTGCTATAGAGTATACGTGTACCAAGTTTGGTGCTCAATGCGATTTACTGTTAGAGCGCGGACAGACAGACAGACGCGACTGAACGCCATACCCACGCCGGCGGCTATATGCCGGCGCGTGGGTAATAAGAAACGTAGCTATCGAAAACAGATCTCGCGTCATCTGCAGATGCAAGACGAAAGAGCCGTTACGATAAATAAGTATAAATGTGCGCGTCATTGGTCACTGATACAGTGCTTGTAATATAAACCGCTGATATTGTTTTGTCCAATGGATATTCTCTCTATAGGCCTACTATAGGCCTATTGCGCTCAATGTAATACGCTACAGCAGCCCCAGCGCGGATCGTAGTTCTAAAAGCATAGATTTTAGAATAAAAACATAAAGAACGTTTTTTATACTTCAATAAAAAACATGGGAAAACATAAAATAAACAACATATCCGACATCAGTTGTGTTATTTGCAGTTTGAGACTGATTTAAGGAGCTACAGAGACTTATCAGGTCCCTTATAGTACATAGTGCACCGCCGTACCTGTCGGACTACTGCGTTCCGGTCGCTGGTGTCGACACTCGGCGGCATCTGCGTTCCGCCAACCGTCAACTACTTGCAGTACCTCGCTACCGGCTCAACACTTATGGCTGTCGGGCCTTTTCAGTCGCCGGCCCCACAGCCTGGAACTCTCTCCCGGATTTTACCCGGGACCCCACCATCAGTGCAGACTGTTTCAGACGTTTGCTAAAAACGTATTTGTTCGCTCGATACTAGTGCATTCAGAGCGTTTGAGGTTCTCGACGATAACTGCGCTATATAAATTTACTTACTTACTTACTTACTTACTTACTTACTTACTTATAGTAATCGTGTTTGTCTATGTAAATTGTAAAGTTATGCGAAATATGATTACCTAAAAAGAGAAACATAATATTTTTGTAATTAGCATGACAGTGACGGCAGTTGATTTTCACTTAACATATGACGTATAGTAATTCTGATTACATATAAATGTTGCAGAAAAAAATAAAAAACACTGATAAATAAAAACATGTTTATTGCAAAATTAAAAACGTACCGTAAAATGTCTTTGTACAACTATGGTACGGATATAGCCCGTCATTGTGGAAGTGCCCAATTACATTTATCTTCTTTCCCTTTACCCAATTCCCTCTTTCCTCTCATCCCGCGTCCCGATTGCACCTCCTCTTAGTCCACTACTCTTCATTTCTTCACACACCGCCTCTTTCCCACCTGCACTCTTTAGTATATCATTGCTCTGCTTTTTCTTCCACGCAGACTCGTAGGCCTACCCTTAGCCCGGAGAGTCATCGAGACGGCCCGCAGTCTGCCCGACGGAGGCGCTTTAATTGACACCGGCAAAAGCCCCGATGTCACAGAATATTTGACGAATATCTGCATCGTCCTCTATATTTATGATAAGCTTTATTCACCACAAATGGTAGTAACAATATACAAATACATAATTGAAAATAACTTAAGAGGAAAAATTTTTTAAAAACAAACACACAAACAAATGGCATGTACTTATCTAAATTGGAGTCTCTAAAAAGGATCCTTGATATTTTATAGCTGCCATTTCAGCTAACAGTTTCCGATTTTAATAAAAAGCAAGCAATGACGGCGGGATGGCTTGTACCCGCCACTGGGGACATAGCTGAACGCGGCAGCTGCCACCTCTTCACCTCAGGCCCTCACTCCACCGTTATGTGGCGGACGGTGACCCACGTATATAAGCCACGATCCTGGCCAAACAAATTCAAATTCACCGATGGGTATTAAAATATAAGTTACATACAAGAGCACACTACGAGCTATAAGTTATAAGCTAAAAACTTTGAGAAAAAAACATAAACTAGGCCTACATAAACTGATTAAAGAATAATCCTTAAAAGTAAAATATATAGGCCTAAAATGCTATATCGACTAAGTTTTAAACAGTAATAACTGTCGATTTGGGAACGGCGTAACGTTGTCTTTTCAGTGGTGCCATTTTGTTTTTTTGCAGCATCGACTTTATAAACTGAGTCAGTGAATTCGTGTTTTCAACTAAGTTGCACCAGTTTAAATGTTTCCTTCCACAAGTCAGATCAAAAGCTATTTAGATGCTGCGGAAATGATCTGTCGTGTGAAATGAAAGTGACGTCCTTCGTGCAGCAGACGAGACAATATATACAGTCGGCATAATTTGGAGACGTCAATATTTCATAAACCCGAAATATTTAATCAACACCGCGTGGCGCGTTTCGGGCCGACGGGCAGTGCTGGGCGCGGTCTCATTTGCATAAATCGCGCATCAATCACTGTTGTCCGGCGCCCGAGGGACGCCTGCCAACCGTGCACTATGACACTGATTAATAGACGCTAACTCGTCATAAAGCCGCCGCCGCCGTCGTCGTCGCCAGTGTAGACCCAGCACTACAGTCACTCAGTCTGTCCGTTGAGCGTCAGTGACGCTTCTCGTTCGCTGTTGCGACTGACCACGGACCAAACGCACTCAACTGCAACTCACATCATAGCAATGAACATCTCTTGCGTTGCGTGTTTACAGTCGCAGCACGCGTCGCAACGCAACGCAACGCGGCAAATCTGGTGTGAATGAACCTCAAGTCTCACAAAAAGAGTCTTTTACATCAGAAATTAGTGCCTTTTACTACCTGAGCATTAAGTCTCAATGAGGTTCTTATTTCTAGCGATCTACATCATACATGTGAATTCATGCGTTAATCAATCGCTAACACGTTCGACATTCGACGTATAGGCCTAGCATGTGACGCTGGTTTACAACTTGATAAAATGAGGTCCTCAGCAAGTCCTGACAGTCTCGACTATCCCTTTTCATGCCCAAATTCACTGCATCTACGTTGAATGTTTCCAGATTGGACTTCTGCTATGCTATGGGCGACCGAGAATAATTTGACGCTGAATACGCTCAAGACGAAGGAAGTCATCTTCCACGACAGCCGTCGAAGTCACAGCGTCCAGTCGCCGCCGCTGCTGCCTGGCGTCGCCCGAGACTTTGCACTCAAAGTTCTCGGCGTCACCCTCAGCAGTAACTTGTCGGCGTCTGACCACATCCGCCGCGTCATCAGTGACAGCGCGCAGTCGCTGTATGCCCTGCGCGTCCTACGGCACCACGGTATGAACGACGCCGGCCTGCAAACTGTCTTCAGAGCAGTAGTGGTGTCAAGACTGATGTACGCCTCGCCCGCGTGGAGAGGCTTCGCCACGGCGACGGACCTCAAACGAGTCGACACGTTCTTGCCACGATGTAAACGTTGCGGCTACTGTTCGTCTGATCTGCCTGACTTTGAGGAGCTGCTGGATGAGTCCGACAACCGTCTGTTCTGCAAGATTTTGAACAATTCAACCCACACACTGCATACACTCCTCCCGCCACAGTCCATAGCATCGCAGCATTACCACCTGAGACGACTCAACCACGATAGACAGCTGCCGACACAAACCAGTCATCAGTGTACACGAGCGCTGTATAAAGACTGTTACTGAACTTGTACTTTTAACTTGTATGTATAGTCTATGCTCTTATGTTTATTCTTATGTTTTATACTGCGGTATGTCAGTTTATTATTAAAGAAAGAATGATCATGATGTTTCGTCGAGGTCGCCATGTAGCGGCACAGACGGCGAAGTTGCTGTCTACAGTGGCAGTTACCTAACTTCGTAAGTTTGTCCTCTTGATAAAAAATGGGCTAGTGTGAAGATTAGCGGTACTCATAGGAAATGCATAGATAAAATTCGGTAATGTATTTCGCTTTATTTCGTTAATTTGTGTCATTACAAATGGGGGTAAGGTCTGGGGAGGGGGCTTTGCCCCCTCCCCAACAAATAAACATTACATTTGCTAAAATAAATGTCTAAAAAAGTAAAAAAAAACGAAAATACCAATACTGTGCATTTCCTATGAGTACCGCTAATCTTCACAACTTGTCCATTCACTCACTGCTTAATTTTCAGCAATTAGCGGTACTCA
>Ga0209780_1001121_pt1 | contig 16899 bp, 11 predicted proteins | sample WorMetexBAHAMAS2_FD_187384 | JGI IMG/M metagenome (GOLD analysis project Ga0209780, IMG submission 187384) | Marine gutless worms symbiont microbial communities from Max Planck institute for Marine Microbiology, Germany - Inanidrilus exumae... | ecosystem: Host-associated > Annelida > Digestive...
TCCTATAACAGCAAGGTGGACTGTAGCATATTCATAAACTCAAGACTGAATGCGCAGTACTTGGCTAGCTATTGTCTAATTGGTTAAACGAAGTAGGTTCTCTTTTTTAGTATTTTGAAGTACGTACATGCCATATCGTCGTAAAAAGTTGACGTTTGCTATCTCATCTCCTGATGAGTTCTTGTATATTTACTCATCAGTAAAATCAAGTAGGCCTATATATCGCAAATGATAAGACAAGCAGGAAAGAACTGGTGGACAACCAGGCGACTGACTAGCAACTGCAGTGGCCCCAAAACTAAGAAAACATTACGTTAAGAACGGTGTAATCAGAACTACCATATAAATAGCATTCACTCCTTTGTATGCATGGCTGTTGATTTTGCTATAATTTGAAGTACCGCCACAATACTACAAGCACAGTTTACGCAATTTTTGCAAACAGCCACAACAGCCGGATTTTCACTTTAAGATATCCGGATTTTTGGCTGCCATAGAATTAACGAATAAATCCAGATATCCGGATAACGGATATCCGGAAATGCAAACACTAGTGTAAGATCACAACTATCCAACAAACGTTTAAAAGAACAAACAGAAGCTGCAAAGCGAACATAATTAGGCAAACTATCGATGTAATGAACGAAGGACTAAAGCGTATAAAATCACTGGTCACTGCGCCATGAGAAGGTCAGTGAAAAGAGATGGAGGCTGCCGCTCTGAAGACTGCCGAGGTGACGTACTGAGGCAGACCGTTCCAGGTACTAGCAGCAGCAACAGGAAATGCCCGGCCAGCGACGGTAGAAAGGCGATTGCGACGGACGATCATTGGCGATGTCGCGGCTGATCGTAGACGTTGACGAGTGTCAGAGTTAATACTCTCTAACGTCGTCTCAGGAAGTAATACACTTAACGAAAGAAGTTTGAATCCTTTGAATTAGGCCTGTCTATCTATAGTGCACAGTTCTAAACAACAAACGGATGAGCACAGTGTGTTTACACCAGACAGTTTTCCCCGGGGATGCGATGTGTCCACAGGTGCACAGCTCATACCGAATTGCGTAAACGTGGGTGGGTGGGCTGCTGCAGCCGACACGACCATTATTAATTTCTTAGTTCGACCTCCTGAACGCAGTCGTTCGTCTCCAATTCTCGAATCGCCAACTCAAGCCATCTGTCTTCGCTTCGATTCTGTTCGTCCTATGACTTCAACGTCTCTGAATCGGTTTTCACGTCACTTACGGTATCTTATATAGCCTCAGCGTGTTTCTCTGTCTGTCTGTCTGTCTGTTTCAATATTATGCCAATTTGGCTTGAAAATGCCTATTTACGCCCTTTTTGGGTTTTTTGGGGCACATTTCCCCCAAATGATGTCACTCATCACTGTCTGTCTGTTGTCTGTCTGTCTGTCTGTCCGCTCGCATATATCAAAAATCACAGTCCAACTATCAACAAATTTTATATACATAATTACCTCTTGCCGTGAATCGGTCCTCTTCTGACAGCAATGCAATACGTTATGTACTTCCGGTTTTGTGGACGACGTCATGTTTTCATAATAATAGAGCGAATGGGCCAGAATCAATGTAGACGCGCATGTTTCGTCCAGTTCGGCAGGTGGCGGCACCGGGGCGAAATCCGCTGCCTCCGACTGCATCTTTTTCATGGCCCACTTTCAACCAAGCACGCATACTCAGCGACGTATCCATTCGACAACGTCACCCTAACGAAAAATTGTCAAGTTATGGGAATCATTTTATTTTTGAATATAATTAGTTTTTGATGAATCATTTTAATTATTATTTATAGTTTTAGTTACGAAAATCTTTGTAGTTATAGTCTGTGGTGTTGTGGACTGTCCACTAAATCGCAAATATCGTTGATCGATTTTGTTATAAATAGATTTCATGAAACTGTCTGGTGCAAGTGACACGGAAGTTATTAACTGTCGTGAAGTGCAATTCAGTTTCGAGTTACCGAGCGTCGTCTTGGCTCGTCGCACCAATAATTTTCTGGTCAGAAACAGAATAAGTGACAGCTCTATTACAAACAGTGCTAAGTGCAACTGGCCTGCTGTGTTCGCTGCATACTCTTCCTCCGTTTTGTTTATTACTTCGCCCGGTAGGAGTGCAAAGTATTGTGATCAGCGTGTCTGTCTGTTTGTCTGTTTGTTTGTCTGTCCGCTCGCATATCTCAATAACCACACATCTAAATTTTACCAAATTTTCCGTACATGTTACATGTGGCCGTGGCTCGTTCCTCCTCTCAGGATTCTTCAAATCTGTTTTCAGCCGGATGGAGAGGGTTCAAAATTCATCCTATCCCTCCTAAAAATGCCTTACATATCTTTCAAAAATCCCCCAAAGTCAAGATGAATTAAACACGTATGTCCGTTCTCATAACAATAACACAGTAATGTACGGTGGTCGCGTCGCGTGAGTCACGTTGAGTACGCGCCGACGGCACAGACAGACACACGGATGGATGGACGCCTGACCGTTACATTACGCTACACGCGGTCAGCGTAATGGACACTGTTCGCGGTGTACGAAAAACACACTTGGTCCAGCATTTTTCCAAATTTCGGATTCCGTCGTACAAGAATGTTGATCTTGCCCTTCCATGCCATTTGCGTCCTTTCATGAACTTGTCCCCCCTTTATGCTTCTATAATGTAAGAAAATAAGTAAGTAAGGAAATTATTCATACACAGCACCTGTAAATATAAGGTTGGTATCTAACAAAAATTTTCAGTCTTATTTTCTAAACTGAAGGATTCATGAAAGGATGCAAATTTACGTTGACGACGATGTTATCTGCACACGGCAAACTGCTAGCTGGAAGAGCAAGATCAACAATTCTTCTACAACGGAATCCGAGCTTTGTAGAAATGCTGGACCAAGTGCATTTCAGTTGCAGGAGTGTATGTTGAAAAGTGACAAAACTTTTTGAACGCCATTTGTAGACCCCTCTAAAACCCCGCCCACACCAGCAACAATGTCGAAGCAACGTTCGACTTTACTGCCAAAACGGCAACAATGTCGAACGACTTATGCGTTGAAATTTCGTCCTTTCGACAAAGTCGAAAGTTGCATCGACATTGTTGCTGGTGTGGACGGGGCTTAAGTCAACCGAAGACTTTCTGAAAACAATGTCGTCGTGATATATACAAGTGCACGATAAACTCGCTGATTTTTGTCGCGGACAGCCATGTTAGTTGTCAGTGCTGAATGTTAGTGATGGGCAACTCTTCAGAGAAGAAAACGATTCGATTTGATTCATTACAGCGAACTCGCAGGGTCTGTTAGCCTAAGTGAACTGCGACTAAGCTTATTTCATTGGTAAAGCCCTATTTTTCACTGGCTCCAGCAATTCTGTATTATTATAATAATTAATGTTAATTATAGTGGGCGTGATTTTGTAATTTGCAATTTTATGTGCCGTGATATTTTGCTATTATTGTAAAAGGAAACTAAGAAAATGAAAACGAAATAAGAAACCGAATTGCGATGGCAAGTGCATGTTTCGAATTCATATTCTCCGATAATCGCTATTTTGTAGTTTTCGATTCAGCGGATTGTACTGAATCGAAAATTATTCATTCGATTCGGCGAAGTGAATCGATTCGAATCGATTTTCCCATCACTACTGAATGTTCGGTGCAATTATATAACGAGCGACAGCATGGAGAACGACAAATTAGTAGACCACGTAAAGACTGTCACGCAACGAAAACGGTAAAACACGAGACATTTTCTTGCGTGCAGAAAATGCCTCGTTCGCTTCGCATACTCCGGGCTACAAGAATTAGCCGTCTATGTTTCCTCGCCTACTGTTGTAGGAAGCTGTAATTTAACACTGTACCGTACCTATATTCATCTTACGTCTGCAGAAATGCAGTCATAAGGGGCCTGGCACCACTTGGGAACGATTCTCGATTTTTAAGTATTTTGTCGTCCCGACAATTGCACCGCCTAGAATATTCTGACATTCCTAACTACGCCAGCTGTTCAGGTCACCATGATGTAGGGCAAGGAAATGTAAACATTTTGCAGCACTTACAGTCAGATCACCGATCTGCCGCTATCAATAAGCTTTTCTTAAACCTACTGATTCAATTTTATTTAGTGTCGCTCTAACGGGACGTAACCGTACTGGCCCGCCGTATAGTGTCGGCCGCCCGACCGCCCACGCGCCCGGCGGCCGGCCGGCTTGCTGGCAGCATGCAGACGACGACGACAAACAACAGACGCCAGCGAGCAAAACAATACAGGCCAGTAATAACGTGACAAATCGTCACCAGTTAACTTCGCATAGTACGACACCATGCTTACAATACGGGAGATCGTATGGTCACCATAGATTACTTCGTTTTGAGTTTGTTTTTTTGAAGTTTTCCTCAACTGCTATAAGTCGGGCTTCGTCATCACCAACGCTTAGTAACTCGCGGGAAAGACGTTCACAGTTAGTGGTCAAAGAAATGTGTAGCAAGTGAAAAATAGCTCAGAATCCACTGTCGCAATTAACTGAAGCCATAGAATCGCCGATCTGCCGCTAGCGCTGTCGGCATACACCCGACGTCGCTCATACTTGGGTGCGTGATGCCTCTTTAGTCGTCTCACATAAGCTTCTGACGCTGCTGCTGATGGCGCAGCCTAACATCTTGTTGCGATTGACAATTTACAGTTCCCGCAGCGAAGACGTTGCGGTAGCATCCTCTGTTCCATACAGTGAGACGATACGGTAGACAGATAACTGAAAGAAAAGTGCTGAAGACGGAAATGGGCGAGAGGTTGGATATGGCACCAATTACTGTACAATGCAATGCAATACAATACAGCATAGGATTTGTTGGGCGCCGCTCTACGAAACGCCAGGAGCGCCGTAAAAGTCACGAATGAGCATTTATTTAATTTATTTAAGTTTTGTTTAATTATGTATGTTTTCTTAGCTACCACATTTGTGGTGAAATAAAGTTGTGTGTGCAAGTTCAAAGAGTGAACTCTTGAGCCGTTTTGTAAATGTGTTAGTGTCAGTGAGATCGTGCAGATCAGACCGAAGACTGTTCCAGGCAGCTGGACCAGAGGAGCAGAAACCACGTTTGCCATATTTAGTTTCTGTCCTTGGCAGGACATAGTCTGCACTAACAGTTAAATTGACCTCAGCCTACATCTGCTACCGGCTGCGGAAACTGTAGATAGACTTTCGATCAAATACAGTTGTATAACGAAAGCTGATCTGTTGTTGCTTTTGAAGTAAAGAATGGCTGCAGATGCCTAGCTGTTCTGGCCGCCATGAAGTAGGGCAATGAAATGTAAACATTTTTCAGCACTTACAGTCACATCGCCGATATGGCGATAGCACTAAACTTTTCTTAAACATATCGATTCAATTTTATTTAAATAACGTGACAAATCTACACCAGTTAACTTCTCAAAGAAAGGCAACTTGCCCTACCTACACAGTAGCGTATGACGTGACAGTAACGGTGGCGGGGAGCAATCCAGCGGGTCCGGGTGGAGCCTGTCCGCGCCAGACATTTGCCATGAATTATTAAAAGCGTTCGTTGACTGTTACCGAATCAGACGATATTGATCATCAACTAACAGTTGAACCTGTTGAGTCTAAGAAATCCCTAGCTGATAACTGATAACGTATAAGTCATCGCCTCTCTTCTCTCAGTCGCCTGCAATGAGATACACGTGTCGACGTCTAGCGAACACCATATGCACTGCCACAACCGTGGCGGCTTCTACCAAACTAAAGCTCCAATCTGCAAGACATCGCGCTAACGTTCTGGAACGGCACAGAGTTCCAGACTGTGGGGCAGGCAACTGAAAAGGCCCGACGGCCGTAAGTGTTGAGCCAGTAGCGAGGTACTGCTTGACGGTTGGCGAAACGCAGGTGCCGCCGAGTGTCAGCACTTGCGGCCGAAACGCAGTAGTCTGACAGGTACGGCGATGCGCAGCAGTTCAGACATCAGCGAACTGTCACTACCAGCTTTAAAAACACCCGGTCGGGGACGTCGAGCCAGTGAAGTTCGTCGTGCAGTATCTGACCCAGGCCGCTGTCAAACTTCCAAGTGCCGGTCACAACACGAGCAGCAGCGTTCAACACACGCTGTAATTTGTTCGTTACTGTTCAGAGGTAAATATAGCTTATGTTGCTTATACAGACCAACGTTGCTCTTAGCGGGCAAAATCCGTCCGTTATTTCCAGTTTGTCCATGTCTAGTGACGCAATTTCAGCGCTCCCGTACTCACTTATATATCTGAACTCTGAAGTTAAGACCTCCTGTTAATGCTCGCTCCTGTTCACTGCATGCAGAGAGGCCTATTGCGTGACCGTCCTCCTGGCGCCTGTCATTTGCCATTTTTACGACCGACATAACGGCGCGTTAAACGTCACTCAGCATTATTGCTTTCTCGCGTGGAACCATTCGTGGGTTAATACCGCATTGTCCCAATTCCAGGCAACGGCGACATACATCATAACGTCGCGTAAACATCACTGGATCGAGTATGGATGCAACGCTAATGGACGAGCCATTGCTCGTTGATACACAGTCACTCTACGCTTGATCGATAGTCGAATCACGTGACATCCTCCCACCCCTCCCTCCTCCACTTCCCCATCATCCTCATCGCAATCAGCCTCATCAGCGGATACAGCGTTATGCCCGGTTTCCAGCATTACGTTTCCGCATTATGTCATGGGTGCCGTAACAACCGCCCGTGACTGCCGTAAGAAAAATGGCGGGAAATAGAACCTATAGTTCTATGTCCTATATGTACATATTCTTTGCCGTATTTCCGCAGGATAGTAGGATAGGACATCCCCCAATCAAAAATTATGGCTACGCCAATGCTGCATATACCTACTTTTACCACCAAGGATGCTACATGTTTTACACTGGCCACATCTAGCGTAATGTAACGGACTGGCGACCGACCGTCCGTCCGTCTGTCTGTCTATCCTTTTTATATTTACCGTGTTTCACCTGGGGCAGCATTTCGGCCCGACACTAAGGAGCATCTACATAATACGTTGGATTAGGAGTGCTCAGTCTGTTCCATCGAACAGGATCCCCATGGATTGATGGGCCCATATTCCGAAAAGCAGTTTTTTCTGTTTTTTGACGTTTTTCCTGCATCGCTGTTCCTCGCTACACCCATAGAGGGGCATTGCTAAACGGTTTGACATTTGTACAGAACGGAGCTTTCCCGCTTCTAGATCCGGCGCGTTGGAAAACAAGCGCATTGCGCGCAAGCCGCAAGTGGGGGAGGGGTCTGTCACCTCACTGTAATCAGCTGCCAATCAATATATCAACGACTCCGCTAATTAAATACGAGGCGCAGCTGTCGTAGAGGGACCGCGCGATTGCGCAAAACTCCGCGTCTGTTGAAGTCTTTTGTTAAGTTAATACAGGCGATGTAACGCATTATCGTTGTTTCTGCGTATTTACGCATCTTGCCGTACCTGCTGAATCGCCGCTCTTCTCATCTATGGCTTCCTCACTCTTTCAATCCCGGCTTAAAACCTACCTGTTTAACAAATCATTCCTACCTTAAATTCACTTCTTTCGTCCATACTGTCTCCACGGGCCGTTTCTTCTAAGCAACCCGGCTTCATTTTTTCGTTTTTTTTATTTTTCCGTTTTTAGTACCGTGCTGATATTCGAGCTTTAAGTGTTTTTTGTCTGATCTGTAATTGTGTTGTTTTGATTGTATTATTACTGTTTATTCTTCTACCATATTTGTTTGGTGAATAAAGATACTCATTAAGCTGGCTCTTCGTCTCCTTTTGCGCGAACGTTAATAATAGTGTCCGGAAAAAATTGCCGTTATATTTTTGCCTCTAACTTTGCCAAATACTGCTATTTTATCATTTGAAAAAATAAATCATTGTCATTGTCATAATATCAACGTTTGACAGATTGACGGACACGGGACAGACGGAGTTGCTATAAAGAGTATCGCGCTGTTTAACCGCTCGCTGGCTGCTGGTTGCTTCCCGAGTTCGTTCAAAGCGGTATCCATCACGCCGGACTCAACCCTGCTGACACCAGTTCCTAAGGGCCAATTTCAAACTTGTCAATCCTGTCTATCATGGAGCGTCTGGTGGCTCAACAGTTGCAGCACTACTTAAGTACCTCGGGCCTGCTTCCTACGCTACAGTCCGGCTTTCGGTCGCTTCACTCCACAGAAACTGCTGTTCTGCGTGTTTTGTCGGACATTCTGTCAGCTGTCGACAGCGAAGACTACGCAGCATTGGTCCTGTTGGATCTTTCTGCTTTGTTTGACACGGTCGACCATGACATCCTGCTGCAGAGGCTTCAGATAAGCTTCGGCATTGACGCTACTGCCCTCAAGTGGTTCCAATCTTATTTGACCGGCCGTACCCAGCACGTACGTCGAGGTGTAGCTCGATCGACGACTGTTCGGCTGATATGTGGTGTTCCACATGGCTCGGTCCTTGGACCAATTTTGTTCACCATGTATCTGCAGCTGACGTTGTCTCACTCATCCAGCAGTACCGCCTATCGCCACATTTATACGCCGACGATACACAGATCTATAGCTCGTGTTCGCCACATGACGTCGACTCTCTACTGCAGAACATCACCAAGTGCGTTAATGCTGTTGCTGACTGGATGTCAGCCACTCAGCCTATCGGCTTCAACTCAACTGCAATAAGACCGAATTCATATGGCTTAGTACTGCACGTAGCCAGCACCAACTCGGCGACTGCCTACTTCTGATCCCTTGATCGGCTCGACCGTGATTACACCGCATCTTCTACTGTCCGTCATCTCGGCGTTTTCATCGATCAAGATCTGACGATGCGAACTCACGTGCAGCGGACCGCATCTCGCTGCTTCGCCACCTCACGTCAGTTGCGCAGCATCCGACGCTGCGTGCCGATGTCCGTTTTTCAGTCTCTGGTTGCTGCATCGGTCCCCAGCCGTCTGGATGATTGTAACAGTCTCTTGTTCGCCATCTTATCCAACGACTTTAGTCAGTGCAAAATGCCGCAGCAAGGCTCATTTACAATCTGAGACGATGCGGCCACATCAGCGATGCGCTAATTAGTCTTCATTGGCTTCGCGTGCCACGGCGTATTACCGTCAAGGCGGCGGTGCTAACGTACCGCGTAATACACGGTACTGCACCACGCCCTTACCTAACGTCGTCATTAACCTGTGTTGCCGACATGCCACACCGACGCAGGCTCAGGTCCGCATCTACCTGATCGACGTTCCGTTTTTCCGTCGGTCTACGGTCGGAGGTCGCGCCTTCCCTGTTGCTGGAGCCAAAATGTGGAACAGTTTACGTAGCGTCGCACAGCCGCCACGACGTCAACGATTGCCAAAAATTTGTGTAGGTACGTTTCTTGTACGGAACGTACATCCCACAGAGAAGATTCTGAATTGATTCTAATGGTAAAAATGGAAACTAGACATCCTGTAGAGGACCATTTGGCGGTGAATTTCCGGCGATCTGTAATCATCGCAGAGTTATGACGGCCTGAATTCGCAAGACCTGGAAATTGTGTGAGCAACTTTTGCGGGTTTTTTTGGAAAAACGATCCCTCACTACTGCGCGGATCACGCCCAAAATCTGTCAGGGCCAGCCCCACATTTGGCCCACACTGTGACAGATTTCATCCAAATCGGTTCACTTTCGGCCGAGTTATTGCCGAACGCGTGAAGACCGTTTTTTGCCCCGTAGAGTATTTACAATAGGCCATTCGAGCATATGATAAATTATAATAAATCAGTGAAAATATTCCGATGAGTATGTGTGTATGGCGGCGTTCGACAACTGAATTAACAACACGCATTCGTCGCTAGTAGCGTAGACGTATCTCAGCTGATGATGTGACTGCTCCAATACGAATATCTATAGGGCATCAAGTTGGCGGCCTTCGCCTTCAAAATGGATGAAGCCGAGGAGCCGACAGCCGTATCAGCAGCAACAGTAGCAGGACTATGGCTGCCTTCGCAGACGCACAGAAAATAGCACGTCTGGCGGTGTGCATCTAAAGGTCACCAACACCTGTTTCGCCGATGTAACTGCTGCTGTTAACACCACGTTTCACACGCACAACGTGTCTCCTAATAAGTATGTCGATCCTCTTTATCGTCAGGCCGAAATGTACGCTTGCTAGCCGCATCGCATGCTGCCCACTGGTGAGGCACGGCGAGCATGCCAACGGTAGAGACGGACAGACGGACGGACGCCTGACCGTTGCATTACGCTTTCCGCTGGACGCGGACAGCGTAACAATTTATACCAGTCGGCCTACCGCCTTTTAGCAGTACTAGAGACCGCCCGCGCTGGCACGCTTTCCGTGCTGCGACCTACTCCTTCAGCACGAATAGCCCACGCCAATGCTGCAAGCCTACCGCCCACTGCAACAAATCGCGTAACGCTGTAAACCTATCGGAGAAGCTCTGCATTTGTGATAGGTTTTGACCACCGTTACAGCATCTCGCAAATAATAATAAAGATTAGTGCATAATCGTACTAAGCATACTTACAGTCTTCTATACGCTGACGTGTCCAAACCGGGAGTTCTTTTACCGTTTTACGCAATAACAAAAATGTGTGTAAGAAGTGGCTAGCAGACGAATACATAGGGTGAAGTGACGTCACAGTAATCTATGGTCACGATACGATCTCCATGTTGAACAGCTGGCATAGATAGGAATGAAGAAATTACGTCATTGTCACCCTACGTATAACCACGTGAACCCTAACTGTCACCGTATAGTGACAGAATAGCATAAATTACCTCAAATTATAACTAAGTAAGTAAGAAACCGATAAAGTTATAAACTCGATGATAACAAGGAGAACAATGTCCATGATGCCAGTTTTACGGATGCGGGTTCATAAACGTCGCAGCACTCGGAACATCTGCGTTAGAGCACCGTAAAACCACTCTAGCTTGGTTCGTGATAAGCACTCCGAATGCAGACTCCGCAGCCGTTGGGTGATGATGAAGTCATGCAACGATGAAATCGACTTCTTATTATCTCAGTAGTCTATGCGGTAAATAGCTTCATTAACTCATGCCTCAAGCAGAAGAATTTATAGTCTTCAATCGAAGCCAGATCGCCGTAACTATACAATTATAAATACTAGGCTGGATCTTTGCAGGGTGCAATATAGATTGACAGTGACGTAATTTCCTCATTACCTAGCCCGCGGTAGCGGTTGAGAAATATTGCGATGAGTACGTTGGTGCGTGTGTCTGCTTGTCTGTGTATCTGTCTGTCTGTCCGCAAGGATAGGATATCACCAGAACCACATGCGCGATCTTTACCAAATTTTTGTGCATGTTGCCTATGGCTGTGGCTCGGTCCTCCTCTGGCAGGGTGACGAAATCCCAAGCGGAGGGGACAGTTGTCTCTACCCACTACGAAGTTATGAAAGGCGATACAAAATATCGCAAATGGGGTGGTTTAGGTAGTTTAGAGTAGTTAGGGTCAGGTAGTGAGGTCACTTGAATTAGCGCCATTCGATAGAGCACATATGAGTTCCTATTAGTGTTCCATAGTAACTATGTCCCTATCTTGCACCGTTTTAGCGAGATGTTGGTCAAAAATCGCCAATTTGAACCTACCGCACCTCTATTTGGCGCCCCCGTAGGGGATGACGCCGTTGGAATTTCGCCGAGATGTTTGGGATCATAAAAGTTGATAGAGTCCCTACGCTATCGTTTGGCGTTGTTTGCGTTATTTTATGTTTAGTCGTTTTGGTACAGTGCCGGCTTATGACGGACGGACGGACGGACAGACTGACGCACGACGACAGCATAATTATATAGGCTTACCGCGCTAGCATAGCGTCTCGTGATAAAACGATTAACTAATCGTCACTATTCACTATAAAAAGTGACGGTTGATGATTTCACTACACACGCCCTACGCTAACTTGTTAAATACTTGGTGCAATCGTAAAGAAAGAGGTGACGGCAAAACGCCTTGGCATACGATCGACGCGACGTTCCACTAAACCGCAATAATATCAGTCGGCGTATCTGTTTGACATTTCGTCGATCCTGGCATAAAGGTCAGTATCCAATATCCTTTGCGCCTCCTGCAGATTACAACAGCTGGTGCCCACTGTAAGTCAGATCTCCGGTGAACTCTTTATCTTTTAGCAAGACGGTGCGGGCGTGTCACACGAGGCGCAAGATGCCTGCATTCATCTCATTAGATTTGTGGTCGCCGAACAGCAGCGACCTGAATGAATCCATATGAATACAAAATATGCGGCAGAATGCAGCAGACAAAAGTGCAGGATGTGGATGATTTGAAGCAGCCTGGCAGCGTCTGATCTAATTGATGTATGGACCGAAATGCAACAAAGCGTTATTAACGATGCCATTAACCGACAGCACAGATGTCTCGATACATGTATTTTGGTCGTTGTAGCTTGTAGGAACATGATGGGCGGATCAGTCCTCCTATATAATAATGTCGTATTCAGTGAGCGTCAACTTTCGGTTTCGATATCCGAATCAAGTAGCTGCTCTATCACTCGTAACGTCTCTAGTATTTGTCTGCTGCGTTACGTACTTAATTGCTGCTGCTAAGACTACATACCGATCCTGCGGGCTGACTGCCTGTACACCGGGAAGTCCGGGATCAGCTCCGGGCCCAACGCTCGGTAACGAGTATGTGAAGCCTTTAACTTTTACCGCCCTAAACGTGATTCTTCAGTCATGTCAGTAACGACGTCACTGGCTGCTGTACATACACCTAAATCAAGCAACCTGACTATTATGCCAATTTTTGTACCTAAACTGCAGACCACTGATTGGTCTAGACTCTAGAAGAATGTTAACGTGACTCGGCTTCTATTTCGGTGACTGTTGGCCTTTTTGTTTCCTGAATTTCATCAGTCAGTGATATCCTTAAGCCCCGTCCACACCAGCAACAAGAAACATTGTCGATTGCTACAAGTCGAACGATTCTTACGACAAAGTCGAAACAAACTGAACGTGTTCAATTTGTCTTTCTACTTTGTCGAAATGACGAAATTTTACGATAAACACGTTCGACTATGTTGCGTTTTTGGTAACAAAGTCGAACGTTGCTTCGACATTGTTGCTGGTGTGGACGGGGCTTTACGGCCAGAGCCAAGCTTGTCTCGTACGGTATTAGCAGCGGAATCGACCTCAGTCTGTGTCGACGAGCACGAAAAACCTCAACTCAATCAATCAATCGACAGAATTAATGCGATGCTCGCATTCACGTTAAAGCCCCAAGTTTGCAGAGCACGGTGAATCCTCGCCTGTCAGCCCTCTCTAATGCCGGTAATTTCTTCTTTACCTGACGTGAATGCGTTACAGCAAGTCTGGATAGGCCTATATGATAATCATTATTCGCCAACAAGTGGTAGTAATGTACAATTAAACAAAATATACGAATATTAAATAAAAAAATTAAAGAAAATGTAACTTAATTAACGAAAGATTATCAGAAAGAAGTGGCGATTTGTCAATAGCACAATAAGTTAATACTATTTATATCAAATAGTGACTGGAATTTAGCAGTCGTCCTGTTAATGTCACACTGTGCAATTCGAAATTCTGAGCTTCCGTTATGTCCAATGTTAAGTTTCAGATCGGAATTTGGCAGCAACGCATTGGAATATCCAACTGTGCTTTGGTATGCTGAGGTTTTTGAAGTCCCTCTCAACATGGAAATATTTTCCAATGTCCTTTGGGTTTTTTGGAGTTATGTACGGAGTGCATACCGCCTATCACCGTACGCCCGGCGTTATCGCGGAGCTACCGTATGGTGTTGTATGTGCGTATGACCCCAGTATGTCGAAGACCCCAGTAATGCAAAATGCTGCTTAGGTACGAGCATGGGTATGAGGACGTTCGAGAACCAGCTTCATCCTATTAAGCCCATGCACAGTTGTCCAATTCACGGCCAGCGCTAGACGCACTGAATGGATCATACCCTTCGATTATCCATCAGCAGACTACCGCAGGCGACTTTCTTTTAGGCCTATCCATAATGGTGGCACACAAGGGCCATTTTTCTTCTGAAGAAGAAACCGTATTCTGAATAAAAACGGACTTCTGAGTAAGAAACGCAATAGTCTGGGTAAGAAACGCACTTCTGAACACGAAACGCAATTCTGGATGCGTTGTGCGGTGCCGGAAAGTCTGCGACTGCATATCAAACGTTGTACTGTACACTTACGAATGTTTCTACACCGAGAAATGGTCATGACTTATGAGGCGTTCGTGTGAACTCATTGCGTAAAGGTTCGTTCACACCGGATGCGTTGCGCTGCGCTGCCGCACTGCGCCACGCACCACCGCAACGCAACTCATCCGGTATGAACTAGCCTTAAGGCTTATACATTATGACGTCTCGTTCGACATTCGAACCGGCTCACCATGTCAGAGATACCTCAACCATTTCAGCAGCAGACGCCATGAAATTTGAAAATAGCGGCGGCTGCAGATAAGTAGACAGTTGAATATCGGCACTTTATAGCGCTTGCACGGTACAGCGCCAACTTCCTGTTGCCGGAGGCTTTCAAATGCATTTTTCAGCTGTTGTGAAATGCTGTTATTAACGTCAAAAAACGTCACACAATCCCGCACTGCCGCACAGGGGGAGGCATGCGAAATTAATGGGAAGGCCGCATCCAGAATGACATGACGCATATACCATGACGTCACTACTGACGTCAAGCGAGACAGCGAGTATAAGCCGGCTGAAACAAATGAGCGACAGTGGTATTATAATGGCGACGATGACAGACGCACGCGACAAAAGATCGATCTGCTGCCAGCTTATGTCACCAGAACCACGAGAGACTGTCTGCATGCCACGAGTATGTCGATCCGTACAGTCAGGCCGAAATGTACGCTGGAGGCGTCGCAACCCAATGGCGACTCGCAGTGAGTATGCTAACGGGAGACGGACGCCAGACCGTTACATTATGCTTTACGCAAGATGCGGCCAGCGTACTAATATTCTTAGAGTCTAGAAATATCAAATATATATGGGGCTATTATTAGAGGGGCCAACTGCATTGCGGCCAACACAACCAATTCTATGGCTTGACAGCCCTCACTCGAGATCGCATCGACCATTTTAGCAACATTTTGTCCCCACCTTGGACTTTGACCCTATAAAATATCAAGGTCGAAGACTCGAAGGTCACTTTGTTCACAGATTACTGTCCAGACACATGCACGCAACCAACTCATTGCTCGAGAAGTTCATTAAAGTCGTCGGTTATAAGCGTCCCGTCAGCTGGCTGAAAATGATTAGATCTATTAATGGCAGCTGCGTTGGTAGGTTACCGCGCGTTAGCCGACAGGCTACAGATGGCCGAAGCCTGCCGATAGACATAAGCTGCAGGAGGCTGCAGCGGTGAATGACCTTGATGAGGACGACGAGCAGCGTCTTGACGACCGTCGCCGATCAAATCAATAACACAACGTTCGCAGCCGCTGCAGCCGAGAGACGGCGTCACTGTGACCGACCAGTGTCCGGCAAACGGACTGACCAACAGAGCGTCCCGTCAGCTCTAGCTCGTTGTCTCGATTCCCAGCATGCAACGCCGCAGCGAGACGCCGTCGAACGGTCGTCGTACCATTAACCCCCCGACGTAAATCTTCTATACGGCAGCAGGGTTTAGAAGCTGAGGCGCTGCCCACGCACAAGGCAGTCCAGTCCAGCCAGCGAAGAACTATGGCAGCGTTGTCGTTTTCCCCTCTAACTAGAACAAGAGCAAGAACAAGATTTCGCTCGCGATCTAAAAGGTCGCGGGTTCGAATCTCGGCCGGTCCGCTTCCAGGTAGCAGCCTTAGGCAAGCTGCTCACACGCGTGGGCCTTTGTCACCAAGCAGTATAATTTGGTACCGGCCGATGGACGGTGACGCTCTTCGGCTGGGAAGGCAACCGCAGGCCTGGCGGAAAGTAATGGCAGCCTACCGCTGGGTGGATGGCCTCAAGTCACCTGTGGGCTGACTGCCTGTACACTGGGATCAGCTCCGCGCCCAACGCTCGGTAACGAGTATGGGAGAACTTTACCTTTTTTAGAACAAGAACTCAGCTGTCGCAGAGAAAGGGCGTATAGCTATCTTTGGCCTAGAAGTATACAACCGCATGCCAAAATTATAGTCACTTGCTTCCATTAATGCACGGCGCAGTTTCATAACAGACAGGTGCCATCAGATGAGCGCTCATGCCGTAGCCAACATGACCCCCCACAAACTGTCCTAGAACGATGATCGAGGTCAGACCAACCGCACTACAGCGTTACCACGCCGATACGCGCTGTATATTGACCTCTGACCTTGAACGATGACAGTGACTTTCAATAAATGTAAAAAAACTGTCGTTTTGTAACAACGTGTAAGGCCCAAAACTGACACATATAGAACAGCAAAAATTCTTTTTTGGCACGTAAAAGGGCTGTGGATATAATACACAGTTCTTATTATATCCACGGCCCTTGACGTGCCAAAAAATTTTTTGCTGTTTTATATGTTACAAAACGACAGTTTTTTACATTTATATTTGCAGTTTTTCTACTATATTTATTTTGCGGATGTATATTATTGCACAAGCCTATTTACGGTGCTGCGGTGTTGCAAAAACGAACGGAAGCCATACAGGTACTGGAATACTACTTGCGGTTTAAATTTGGTAATCGTCGTCACTAACACGTCATCCGCTAACACAAAGGAACTACTTTTGCTTACTTGTCCCATCCAACTGGAAAATTGCATCGGAATTCGCCAGAAAGACTATGGAGCAAATTTTTACTGTACAATATAAATATACTGCATATCGTACAGCTTAAAATGAACAGGTAACACACTGGTGTGGCAATTTGTGGCTCAGAAG
>Ga0209780_1001122_pt1 | contig 16897 bp, 13 predicted proteins | sample WorMetexBAHAMAS2_FD_187384 | JGI IMG/M metagenome (GOLD analysis project Ga0209780, IMG submission 187384) | Marine gutless worms symbiont microbial communities from Max Planck institute for Marine Microbiology, Germany - Inanidrilus exumae... | ecosystem: Host-associated > Annelida > Digestive...
GGGCAAGATTTGTTTTGCTCTCTGGCATCTGTTGCCATCGTCTGTTGTCTGTCGTCGTCGTCTGTAACATTCCACGACAAAAGCCTGCAGGCAGCTTCACCAACACAGGCTAGGCAATGACGTCATACCACCATCAGTCTAATTATAGCTCCACTGTAACACTGCACGGCGGGCCAGTAGTGTTACGTCCCGGTAGGGCGACACTTTGTTTCATCAGTAATGCTATAAAAGACACTAAATGCTCATTTTGTGACATTAACAGATATTCACGGCAATTTGTGGCAAAATGTGGTAATGGCTCAAATTCGCAGATTTTGCAAACCCCATGAAGGCTGTAAAACAATGACAGCCTTAAGCATCACTGTTGTAGATTGCAGATGAGAATTTCACTGATCATTGCTGTAAACCATCATATAGCCTAGAAGTAAGGTAAGGTAAAGGTACTCCATAGGACTGCAAGGATGAAGGTCAGTGCTGATTTAGTGTTCTGACGGGTGAACACTTGTGAGTATACTGTCCACTATAGGTCAACCAACTAAACCAACTCATCCTTTAGGGTCGATAAATAAGTAGTAAGCTGCAATTGGATGTCTGTTACCTCAGTTAGGGGTGGCGCCATCTGGTGAACGCTTACGAAGGAAAGGCAGGCATGGTGTAATTTGCAGGTAAAACTATGTGATCCATGCCTGAGCGCTTTGAGACTATGCGTAGTATAAATGGCGCTATATAAATAGTCTTCCTTTCTTTTCTTTCCTTTACTAGGCAGACATCTTGCAAGAGACATTAGTTATATACCCAGAAGAAGACTACAATTTCTGTCAGGTCTGCAGTTACCTTTCCAGCTTCAGAGCATTACTGCCGTTGGCTGTAACCAATTTATATTGCTTTGTGAACAAAGGCACTGACTGTTAGTGACTTGCATAGAGATGCTGTATGAATGTGAAAATCACGGGCATTGATCACTGTGATACCACACCACACAACCTACAAGTAACTTGACAAGAGGCCTAGCTGTCACAGGAAGATTGTCCACACTTTGTATTGTTTGAAAAATGAATCAGCCTATTATTATTATTATTATTATTATTATTATTATTACAAAATTTGTATAGTGCACACATTCAAGAATGCTCGAGTCGGAGGCGCTGGCTGGTCGACAGTTGATATAATCTTCAAATAATACAGTACTGCAAAATCTCTGCAACAGTGAATTTCTTGTAATGAAAATGATCTTAGCCGTTGCAGCTACAAAAATGTGACATATTTTAAAAAAAGTGTAGTAACTCAAACCTTTGTAGCTTCAGAAACAGATCCACCAAAGTTTCAGTCAACTTGTTCTTCGTAGCGGAATTTCCACTAATGTATTTTCTCCATATTTCATTCAGTAACAACTCACCGTATAGAAATGCTTTCTGAAACAGAATGCAATAATTATCATCGGTCTAGTTCACTGAAGCTCACCAGCATAGCTCCATCTTCCAACAAAGAGTCACTAATACCGAATACCGTCATCTGAAATTTAATATCATTGACAAATGACGAATTCAATGTGGTACCAGTAGACATCAGAAATACCGACGACAGTAAGGCGAAGATTAGGAGATATTTAGACACGAGATCTTTTGATCCTTATTTTTGTGTTCGGAGAGCTGTATGTCAGCATTCTCAATGTCATTTGCAACGGTCTAAGACAAGCCAACAATTTAACTAGACAGATACTAGCACTTTGGGGTCACACTGCTCCATAAATATCATCATTAGCTCCAAGAGATGTGGCATGAGTCTGAAGTGCTTAATATTTCACTAAGTATATAATATGTCATTCTGAAGACAAGCCTTTTCCAGGCAATCAACTGTTTTGATTGACAACGATCCTATACCACGACAATATAACACCGTGTCTCAAAAAAACTAACGTCTTTGGCTTTCCATAACTTTGACATGCATGAACCAATTTTGATAATTTTTTACAGAAATGTTCTCAAGAAAGCAAGCACTGAAAAGATGCTTTATTTTCCCATCTCACCTAACTAGTGCTTCTGCACTACACTTTACAACAGGAAACCTGGAAATGCATATCTCTTCACATAAATGTTGTATGCTGCCTTGCCAACAAACACACATAACATATTCAGATTATCACCTACGAGTAGTCATAGATAAAACACCCACCATTTGCAAAATGATTGATTCTGTACACCAAACCTGACATTTACCACGTTTGACATACTGTCGGTTGCTGCATCAAGAAATGAGTTGTTCTTCTCAAGCCTGGAGTGAAGGTCACTATACTGTATTACTGGGAAATCTTACTATGTCAGTTGCAGACGACAATTTTGTCTTTTACAAGACAGCACGCTGGTGTAATGAGTGCCAAAACAGTCCAACTGCTGCAATGTGCAATTCTCCACTTTCTCTCTCCTGAGCTACAACCCACCCAACAACAACTGACTGCCATTGGTTACAAGATGGAGGGCGTCATACCGCAGCATCAGCATGAACTGCGAGTCAACAACATTGAAAAAATAAAGCTGCGACTGGTTTAAGATTGGCAAAGCAGTAATTCAGCATTTAAGTGAAAAGATGCAATTCCTGTGTTTTGTCAGGTAGTGCAGAAGTAGGCGAGGTGGAAAAATAAAACATCCTTTGATTGCATACTTTTTCAGTAACATTTCTGCTAAAATCATCAGAATTGGTTCATATATGTCAAAGCTATTGCAATTAAAGGTGTGAAGGTTTTCGAGACAAGGTGTAGTGAACAAGCACATAGCTTGCCAGACGCTTTACAGTGAAATTATATTTCACACTCTTAAGTACAATAAGCACTTCCGATTCATGTTTGATATGTTAGACTCTCAACAAATGTGGCTCAGATGACACAGACTGACAGCATACAGTCTCGTACTGGGAAATTCCTCATGCTCAAAAGTACCGTACCTGGAAATTCTTCAGGCTCAAGAAGGACTCGATGAGCAGCAGGCTTCGTGCACAGCGATCAGACGTGGCAGAAATGTCAAACAGCTTGTCTGTGTCGAACAACGGCAGGAGAAGGTCGACGACACGATCATGTTCACCATTGTCTGCCAGCCGATACACCTCATCGAGTGACTGGCACTGCTGAAGAGATGTCAGCTGCTGCCTCACGCTAGCTACAAAACCAGAGCACACAAAACACATGTACAATTCACATACGACTTCCAGCTACCGACATATGACCTCACCACTGACATAACTGCAATCACTGACAAATATCGTTGACCTCCAATAAATGATGTAACTGCCGACATGACTTCAAACATTGACACCTGACATACGTCATCACCACTAATACCTCACTTGCTGACACACGTGTTCAACTGATGACACAGATTCAACCACTGACGTATGAACCGTGTCCTAGAAGGTACTTAGCTTATGCCACGTTAATCAGTACGTTCTACTACTTCTACTGCTAACTCACGCGTGTTTTTGTGCCTTGCAATGCCTGTATGATGATGCATGTCTGTCTGTGTGTGAAGTCACTGTGAACAACAATGACCACCATGCCAGTCTGCACATGCACCGTGTCTTAGGCCATATCACCCGCATGCAGTGCATAACATGCGGCCTATTGCTACAGATGTCACACGTAGAGTGGTCTGTGTTTGTGTCTCTGTGTCAAACTACGTCCGACGCGCGGTTTTTATACGCCGGCCCTCACGCCTGGAACTTACTTGTTGAAAATGTGCGGAAATGGACATCTATAGCCATCTTCAAACGTTCTCTAAAGATGTTTTTATTCGAGCAGATTACGCTTTCAGCGCCTTAGAGACGATTCTTTTCGTTTAGTGGGCTATACAAGTGTACTTTGTAATTCTAATTCGAATATCGTCTGAACGACACGTATTTTTCATATTCCGACACAACTCGACGAACCCTACAAAACTATACCACTATAGTTCTGATAATTAGCAGTTTGGGCTGTTTCATGGGGTTCGTCGAGTTGTGTCGGAATATGAAAAATACGTGTCGTTCAGACGATATTCGAATTAGAATTAGAATTACAATGTACACATTTGTTTGTTTGACTGTCTCGTAAATTTGTGTCATAGGACGAATGACGCTGGGCGGGTTGTTGAATCAGCGCCATCCACACTGATTTTTTCGGCTCAATTCAGCTAAGAATGTCACGAATTTAAAGAAATTCAGACGTTTTCTGACGGCCTACGGCCGACGTGCGTTTTCGTACGCCGGCCCACGACTGGAACTTACTTGTTGAAAATGTGCTGAAATCGACATCTATAGCCATCTTCAAACGTTCTCTAAAGATGTTTTTATTCGAGCAGATTATGCATTCAGTGCCTTGGAGACAATTCTTTTCGTTTAATGGGCTATACAAGTGTACTTTCTAATTCTAATTCTGGGTATTGGCCTTCCCACTGACCGACTTATTCATTGGTATATCTCTGTCATCTGACCAGTTCTTGAATACTGGGCTGTTGTTTGGCACCATGGCCTTTCAAAGCATCAGACAGAATCGATCGAGGCAATTCAGAGACGGGCTCTTCGCATCATTTATCCCATTACAACATCTATGCCTTATTGGGCGACACTATACTTTGCTGGGCTTACGTCTAAAATTTTCTGAGAGGCGTGATAAATTCTGCCGCGATTTCTTTCAGAAAATGCGTGACCCATCTGGTTGCATTCACCATTTGTTGCCATCCCCGCGTGACCCTGAACTCACCTCCTGGCTCAGAAGTGCTTTCATGTATCCTAGACCTCGTAACCGAACCAACCGTTACAAATCGTTCATCCACCATGCTCTGTTAAAATTCCAATACTTCTTGAAGGACTTTTATATATTCTACCCTCATCACTAACCATCTGTTACCATTTCAGTTGAGTTCTCTGTTTATGTCTCCTTTCCTTTTTACTTCTCGTTTATGCATTGTAATCGCTGCTTGCTTTGCTGTACTTCTGTTGTGGTAAGTCTGCTGGACAGAATTCATTAGTTAACCGGCCCTGCCGTCACTCAGAACACTTTGCACTACTGTATCGTACTGTAATCTATAATGTATTTGTACTTTGCTGTTAATTTTGTATGTTATTTCAAATTTTGTGATTTTTAGCATTCAAGCTATCATAGTAATAAATCTGAATCTGAATCATATCCAGATGATCTCCCAAAATTCAGCCAATCATTTCTCCTCCCCAGGCATACCCCCTCCAAATATAATGCAAATCATACACTGACTGTTGACTGTGAGTTGACAACTCTGCTGACAGTCAGATCAACAAACTGAGACAGAAAATATGACCTCCTTCTTGGAGGAGAAACTTCATACCTTGACTGATGCAGTTGTCAGTGACACAGTTTGGAAGGCAAATAGAGACAGGATTTCCAGCATCACGTTCCATCAACAACAGCACCGCAGATGCCTAGCATTACAATCAATGTATCTATTACTGCTGGTCATTAACTGCAGTGAGAAACAAGACTGCTATACATTACTGGTAACGTAAGAACGTTTTCCAGAAAGAGTCACACAGTAAAGGTTGGCATGACCAAGCTGTGGAACTGATGTTAAAAAAGACATTATCATGATGATGATGATAACATCTATCATTCTGATTAGGCAGATGGCAATGATGATGATGATGATAATTATTACGCTGTATTGCCTGCACACAGTGCATACATGCAGCCTATTGCAACTGACGCCGCATGTAGCATGGTATGTGTGTCTGTCTGTGCGTTGAACATGCAAAAATGGCTGAACAGATCGAGATGCCATTTGATGGGCTGACCCATGTGGGCCCAAGGAACCATCTATTAGATAGGGTCTAGATCCCTACGGCAAGGGGCTGACGCGAGGGTCAACAAGACAGGAATGCGGCCTTTTGATAAAGTACTTTGGTCACTTGTTCTTACTGCTGTTAATACTAGTTAAGTTCATCATAGGAAATACAAGATGCCTTCAGTGCATCTGGCCTGTACTAGCACTGCATCAAAGGTTTCACTGGACACATATCACCTAAATACAGAAACAAAGACAGCCATAAAAATGCATGCAGCCATCTAGCCCAGATGAACAAAGATAGGAGGAGAGCGATTTAGCACAGGTATCCATGAAATTTGCTGTTAAAATGCATGCTTGTTTCACTGCTGTGTTTTCTGTTTGGGTCACATTAATTTTCTCTACTGATTAATAATGGGTAAAGCGTTGGACTTGTGATCAACAGGTCATTGGTTCAAATCCTACTAGGGTCAAAAGCTGTGTAACAACCTTGGGCAAGTTGTTCACACCTATGTGCCTCTGTCACTCACCAATCAGTATAACTTAGTATCGGCCAAGGAGCAGTAATGCTCTGTGGCTGGGAAGGTAACTGCAGGCCTGGCAAAAAGTAACGGCAGCCTACTGCCGGGTGGATGACTTATAGTCACCTGTGGGCTGATTGCCTGTACAACACTTGGTAACGAGTATGGGAAGCCTTATTTAACTGATTAACTGATACAGCCATGACACTACAGCTTTACTGTGGCATTATAACAACCGTGTTATTATTGTAATACAGGAAGTGTACTGTGTGAACCTCTTTGAAGTGATACTCAGCTGCCTGCAAGTCATTCTGAATGACGTTGACTCCAGCCTGCAGCCAGTTCACTACAGACAAATGGTTACACCAAACATCTACTATAACATGAAATACATTTAACAATTACAAAGTTCCAATTTTACCACACCACTGCAGTTTAGCAACAAACATGCTTCGCAAAGTAAATCCGAAAATAGAGAAATCAACATCAGCAGTTATCAAACAAAGCACGGTCAACCTGTCATCTGGAAAAATCTTAACTAGGTTTACAGGAATGCCATAAAACATACACAGAACTGACCACGAGCAGAGAATTCATGCCAGAGTTCAGTGCCAAGTATTTCATCATAGAAGCTGATGCTGACAACAAACTGAAGATCAGTGCTGAACTGAGCCCCAAGAACGTCGACATTTACGGCACTTGCAGCTGGACTTCTGACAACATCACACGTAGCCATTCCGACAAGCATTTTCCACGTGTATTAGCCATGGTCTACAAAGAAGTCAGCAGCAATTTAAGTGCTATGAAACCAAGACCACGAATATTATTGCAAAGTTCAATGCTTTCATTGAATTTCTCTGAAATTTCAAGGAAAATTCACATTTTTTTGTCAGAATTCGCAAGACCAGCTAATGGCCGAATGTCACCCTCGGGAACGCTTGAAGATGTACAATTTCTATTAGCTAAATGCTGTAACTGGCACACCAGAAACCATCGTCGTAAAACCAATAAGAGATGACAAGATGCAAGAAGCTGAGAGATGAGCAGAATGTGAGGTCACCTGCGAGGTGAGTTTGTGGTATTAAGCACCGCAGAGTGTGACTGGCGCCATCTGTCCAACGTTATCTCCAGCTGCACCAAGCATATCTGCACAACGACAGAAAATATGCAAAAACACAACACATGATAAAAAGATGACAGTAGCCTAATGCACAAAACCAAAACAGTAAATTAACAAAAGAAAAACTAAAAATAACAAGTGTTCAAAGTAAGTGGCAAAAGGCTGCATCTTGTCACCCCTCATGGCAGTGAATGAATTAGTCCACCACGTGTGTTAAGCAGGCACATTCGCCAGCAGTGGCAGGCAAACAATGCGGAATGCACTCATGCATAAGTATGTTACAGTGGGCAAGCACATTTCCCCTCAAAAGTGCCACTTCCCACACAAGGATGTGGATCCTCATCTAATACACGGTTCCGTGGGCTCCACAGTCTCCCCCCCAAACAGCATCTCAAATCAGTTCAGCCGTTTCTGCACAGATCACCTGTATACCAAAACAACACACACACACACACACACAGACCACACTATATGTGACATGTGTAGCAACAGGCCACATCTATGCACTGCATGCTGGCCTAAAACGGACTAAAGGTAAATGCCGGATTCTTATATAGCGCAGCTTACGCGATGACCGGACCAGCGCGATTAGCACAGAAGGACTAGTCTGAGTCCTAGTTCATAAACGCAGTCCTAATGAGAACTAGCGATCAGTGGTGAGAAGATCTGTGAAGCCAATGAGTGGTTTCAAATGAGGAGTGAAAAGTGAAGGGGTGATGGATTGTAAGTTGCACAGATGTTCATCATAGCAACCAAACTAACAGCTTGTGAATAGACGACTGTCAATTCTTGGGTGCTATACTCGTGTTTCGGTGCTGAACGCTGTTCTTCGGCAATTCACACAACAATATCACAACAGAGTTGCTTCATTAACACACATCATGCTTTTAGAAATACACTGATTGAAGCGAAGCTAAAATTCAAATCCATTAAAATACAACATATCTCAGAAGTCATCGACCTCTATGTACATGCCAAAGTTCAAAACGATATACGTTTATGTTCAGTTATATTGCACATTAATGGATTTGAATTTTGACCTCACTTCGATTAACAAGCAAAATCCACATCAAAATAAAGCAGACATTGACTGGCAGATAATCAGCATAAATGCTCCAATCAGCAACATTCTAGTGCTAACTACCGCAATATAACTACAATGCAACATTGAGCTTACTAGATTTATTGTATCTGTATGGCGGCTCACTTTCTAGCGTTATTGCAGTTGTATGACTGCTTTAAGCTTCTGTGCAACAACATGCGACATTTAATGAAATTTCATCACATTTACAAACAAAAACAAAAAACCGACTACTTACGATGGCTATTTTTCGTGTCCACTCAGCTGGACAGTCACTGCTACACATCAGCACATAATAGATTGTAAACACAGCCATTGCAATACGTACGCATGTCACAATATCAATTATGTAGCTGAAATGTGTACTGTACATGTAATTCCGGTGTGAATAATTTTATAACTAACTTACTTGGTAAATTCAGAACGCTCAAGAAACAGAGAGATATGATACAATATATTTATGTGCACTCAAAAGCTGATGAAGGGCTAGCTTAATCTAGTGCACAGCACCAAGAACGGAAAAAATAAGGAAAACTAAAAAACAAAAACAGGTCGCTCAACAAAAATAGTCCGGGTGATCGTCCATGAAGGCAGTCCTGAGGGGAGAAGTGAAAGGATTTGTGAAAGAGGTAGGTTTTAAGCTGGGAGTGAAAGAGTGAGGGAGTTATGGATAAGAAAGCAGAGTGGGAAATCAACAGAGAAAAAAGTGATGGGTGAAGGAAATGGTGAGTCAGGAAGAGAGTAACTGATAAAAAGTTGATGAAAAGACACAGTGAGTTGAATACAGAGACAAAGTGAAGCATAACAAAAGGAGCGATCAGTTATTCTTAGCGAGGATGATGTCGGTGGCCAAGCAAGAGTGACAGCAGATGAATAGCAAGTATTACGAATACGTTGAACATTATAATGCTGTAAAGTTAGAGTTTAACGTCCCCTTTCAGCACAAATATGGCTATATCACAGACAAAAGGTCAGGGGTGGAGAACTATCCCTACCAGTGAAGGAAGGCCAGCGATATATTAACCTCAACCCTAGCCGCCTTTTTGTTCAGCAGCCATCCAAAAGCGAAAGGGATCGAGAGGCTCATTTAAATTATTACACTAGCGCCTACAACAGGCAAAGACAACTATCGCACCGCAAGACTAAACTAAACCAAATACAACAAAACACCAGAACAAATCTTAACTAAGCAATACAGATAACACATAATGAACAAAAACAAACTAAACCCAGGTTCGGTCGCCTCCTACGACCTCCGGTCTGGAAACGGAGTGAGACGATTCTGGTAGAAAGGGAAGGGATAAACAAAAGAAGAAAATAGGTGAAGTGAACAAGAAAAGAAAAAAAAGTAAAAAAAAGAAAAAGATAAGGAAGTGAGTGGACGAGGAAGGAAAAAAGGCAGAAAGGGGGTACTCTGGCCCCACGCGGGGTTACAGCTATAAAGGCTGTGTAGTTGTGAGGACTTTGTAAATAAGTGAGAGAAGCTTGCATTCAATGCGTTCAGTGATTCTGAGCCAGTGGAGAGAGCACAGGATAGGAGTGATATGACAGAAATTAAACTTTAACAATAGCACGAGCAAAATAGTTCTAAAACACCAATCATGCTGTAACTCTGCTGTGACGGCTGCAATTAACAACACACAACTAGATTTGACTTCACTCTGCAGCAATGTGTGGCCAAACGTGACACAATCACTGCTAAAATGTTGAAAATTTGACAAACCTCAAGTAGTTGGGCAAGACGACGTGTTTCCGCAACTTTCTATATGCTGTCAGATACACCTCAGTGACACCGTCAGGCCTGCAACAATGCAATGCTCACATTTCTTCCCACTCTCACTTCTTAAGAACCACATTCACAGACCAGCACTCAGCCTTGAACCAGACCTTCTGTGGTATTTTTTTAATTTTTAGTACTTTTTCATTTTCTCTTATAGCACCAAGTGATATACTAAGATGGACAAGTTACTGGAAAGCCTTTGTGCACATTATACAGCATTATATCATACTGTATCATACTGCACAATACCATATAGTATTTACAAAGGCACCATAAAAGATAACACAATTCACATTAAAGGATGCTATCTGCAAACATGGTTCATAAATGAATTCAGTTTTTAGGTCACATTGCATGCACATAGTGCACAGATGCGGCCTATTGCTGCAGATGTCACACTAGCAAAATATGTCTGTCTGTGTGTTCGTCACACAGATGTGCTGTGCAAAAACAGCTGAACTGATCAAGATATGGAGGGCCAACTCTTGTTGGCCCAAGGAACCACATATTAGATGGGGTCAAGATCTCTCAGGGGAAGGGGACATTATCCGTGGGTTTTCTGGCCCACTGAAAAGCATTGCAAGTCTCTGCTGCAGTGTATGCAGCAAAAAGGACCATTCAATCGCCAATAACGGCATGCAATGAAAAGCATCCTTCAATGCTCAATAACGGCATGACTGCGGGACTGCTGCTACTGACTGCAATGCTCCTGACTGGTTGGTGTCACATTACATTGTCCCCCGTGAAAAATCCGACCCTTCCCCTGTGACTCGGCCTTTTGTCAAAATTCTTTGATCACTTGTTGTTTAATGGTACTCTCTTCTGTAACACAGTTACGTACACAATTCACATTTTTGCCAAAAGGCAGCAATGACTGCACACCATACTGATGCAGACTTCAGTCATCTCATGGTGTGAATTTATGCAAAGAAGCCAACTGTTGGCGAATTTGGCACTAACAGCAGTGGCGGCAGCGGAATAGACAGTGAATACGGAGAAACCACTGAGACCGTTGCTCATGCTGTCACAGAGCCTGCACTGCAGCAGTATCAAAGTGGATGCCTTCATCATCTCGATGACATGCTGCAACCTTAAACTTCAATCTCCAGAATCTAACCAGGTCACCAGTAGGGGCTAGCGAATATTCCCCGTCAGTCTTATTAAAACTGTTCAAGGCGTTCATGAGATATCGTGGTAACAATATCTGTCCCGACAAACAAATGAACGAACGCAGTGGACGGATGCCTAAAATCGCAATGCCTTAGCCACACTGTCGGCTGGTGGGAGCTTAAAAATAAAACGCAGATATTGATGAGTGCTTCATCTACCATTTCAAGTGACGGCGCTGTGACAGTTCAGTCAGATAGGCCAGCAGCAAGTCAGTAATGCCACCATTGACTGCATGAGACGTCAGGAACTGCTGGACGTGGTCAGACTCGTTGGTCAACACCGGACATGATGACTGTGAGCCAGCATCACCCGCTGCCGAAACATTGCTCCCGACTCCTTGCTTCATCACTCCATCATCACACAGCATCATTGCTTCAGCGGAGTTCGTTGATTCCATGCTACCAGCCCTGTCCAATACAGTCACACATCATCAGTTGTAAAATAGCCATTAAACCAGTGTGCGTACATGTCTGTACAGACACACAGAGGTAAATAATACATTAGAAAACTAGAAATGCCGGGTAAAGCTCAGTGTGTAGCCAGCCTGGTGCAAATGCGCCTGCTAAACTCAGCAATTACTGGACCGAATATCGCCAAAATTTTTATCAGGTGTAGAGGAGTCATCGGCAGTGTTAAGTGTGCATTCACGTTGTGATGCTCCCATCCTTTGTGGCATGCCAGAGCACACAATGAAGGTGGGGTATGCCAATTTTCGTCGACAGGCGCCAGAAATTGGTTAACATAGCAATGTTCCTTACACCATCGCAAAAAAAGGCAACGTTGATCATTCCCACCCATATGTTAAGCCTCGGCTCGCAGTGGTGGATGGTGGTCTGTTAAACAAGCCATGTGAGCTGTGAACCTAATCTTATATAAAAGTCCACTTGCCCAGCCTGGGCATATCCAAAGTGAGAAAGGGCACTGGAAGGCTTGGTAGGGCAGGTGAGGCTTATATAAAAAGTCTGTTCACTATTTCACTATGCATGCTGCTTCAAACACTGTTGATGACACTGAAGCAGTGTATAATGTGTTACTTCATCATTACACCAATCTATGTGCTACATTTGAACACAGACAGTATAGCATCTATCTAACCAACATATATCTTGACTGGTAAAAAACTTTGCTCCCCCAGAAACCAAAAATCGGACGAATCGGCGAGTGGACGTAGCATCGGCATGTGTGGATAACTGTCAGTCCCCTTCACTGGCGGTACTTGTCAAGCTGTATGCTAGTGTGACTGCTGAAACACAGAGAAAAGAAGCAGAAATCTCTGTGGTACCTCAAACTGGGTGGCAGGAATGCTCGCAGTGTCTCCTGATAATTGATCACCTCCTCTCTCGTTCTAACCGCCGTAGTTCTCATCTGGACAGTACGGAAAAAACATGTTAAAACTACCTCATCTTAGATGATAAATAAATCACAAGCCATCCATGATAATAAGTGCAATAGTAATGCTTGTGTTAAGATGCCAACATCTCTCCGATCATCATTCATCGAAAAATGTTTTTGGTACTTAATATCGACGACGTTGTTATATGACACATCTTTAGACCCTGCAGATGTAGACCATCATAGTAACATACTGGTAGTCGTGTGGAGTAGATATGCTTTGCATTGATGATGCACAGTTTCCATACATCCATCAACGCCACATGTGCAGAATGATCTTCCATTTGAACTGGAAGAAATTACATTAACAGAACACAGCTCAAACCTGGCCTCAAGTGATGGCATTTCGACCACACTTATGAGTTTATGACAACTTTGGTGAACAAGTGTATTATAAATTCACACTGTAACTGACAGAATACTATGCCAGTCCTTCATACTGTCAAGCCGAAATGCACGCTGGCCACATTGCATGCTGCCCCATGGCGAGTCACGGTAAGTATGCCAACGGGACAGGCAGACAGACAGACAGATGCCGGACCGTTTGATTAAGCTTTCTGCTAGATGCAGCCAACAAAACAACCCATCATCTCTGATTCATTTACATTTAAATGACTATGGCACTTTACGTTTTCTACTTACTTCCTTACTTACTTAATAACAAGAAAAACACTGCCAATGATCATGGTGAGAGTCCACCGCTGCAATCACTGAACCATGGCTGGTCCACGCAAACATTCTCACTCACCCGCGTTGATCTTCTCTTTGCCAGGTCAGCACTGAACTGGTTTGATGCTTCATCAAAGTGCTTCCGCTTCCTCCCTCGCTTTGGAGTCGAAGAACCAGCAATCTCAGTACTCGGCAATGCGGCCACTAGCACACATAACAGACGACAATTAACTACAGATGCTCATCACTCGATGCTTTCAATTCAATGGCACAATTATACATGGTTCTAAAATAAAACTACATTACTCAGGCACATTAATCACCATTACTTAACAGCTAATGCTCCTGTGCATCCAGTGGCATAGTGGAATCTGGATTTTTGATTGGCGGCTCCGGCTTAAGACAATTTAGTCTAAAATTGAAAGGTTAAATTAGACCATTAAACCAGTGTGCGTATGTGTGTGTAGACATACAGAGGTAAATAATACATTAGAAAACTAGATAAAAGACATAGCCTACGTTATGAAATCACTATATGCCTGCATGTCACTTGTCTCATTTGCAGAAACATACCCGTACTTTAATGACAAAGAACTACACTCGACCGAAGAATTTATCAGTCAACCGTTATAATTATTCGGCTTCCTACGGTTCGTGTCTGTGCGTAACATTGTTATGTTCTGGCTAAATGCCTAAATAATCGAGCTGGTTTTTTGTATCAGAGCTACCATAGAGTATTAAATTGGGGCCAGAATCTTCCCATGGACAAGGGATACTTCCCAACAGTGACAGCCAACATTCATAGAACTGGCTAAAACCTACAGCAATCAAATCAACAATTGATAGCATGAGTCACCGGAAAATTTTCAGCTCTCATAATGCCAGTCGGTCAGCAGCTGCATTGAGTTCTTGTTTACCATCTGATCGGGAGGACCTAGGACACACATGATGCCGTCTGGCTGTGCACGTGTTGTTGTTGTAAACAGCATTTTACGATTCTATGGTACACAAGACTTCAGCGTTTAGTCTAATAACAAGCCAGTATCAATAACCCGGCACAGCCGAAGACACAACTGTCTGTGGCACAGTGTCTGGCGTGATCGTTGACATATGACTCGATGTCAGTTCTGTGACATTATCATCAGCTCTCAGCAGTTGACTGACATCCACTCGACTGCAATAGCTCTACAAATAGTTCCACCAGCAGTAACATTTTATTTTATTTATCAAAGTCTTTTTCTAGCAATAGGGGCACTTCACTACCACCGTAAGTTATGGGAGGATTTCATTGCAGCAATGTTTTACTATCAACATGCCTTGCTAATAGCCAGTAGTCCATGTGGTTTAGGAGAAGACACTAGAGGTCCCTTCAACAGTGTTATACTTATGCCGTCTCTGTAACATTTTTAGCAGAAAAAAAAAGAAAATTATTACTACTAATGCTATTGTCATCGCTGCTATTATTGTACTTCCCTTCTGTTGAAGTATAAGTTAGTTCTCCATTACAGGTAGGCAAGAACACACATCAAACATTACAACTTAAAAAAGCATTGCAAACACGATATAAATATTACTATCTAAAAACACCCGTCCGGTAATTTTATAATCCATGAAGATGACACATATGCAGTTTTTCCTATCTACATTCTCTGCCACTCACCATAACCACGTGACCCAATAGCAGACCTACAGGTACATTGCACTGATTATATCTGCTAGTGAATTACAGAGAGTGGACTTACAATGGAGTATGGACATGAAGCTGTTGACAAAAGAGCAGTGCTGATGTGCTTAGCAATGGCAACAAAACTTTCACCAAGACATCTCCATCTACACAATCATACACCTCGTTGCACATTACTGCCACATCAGTATTCACACAGCAGCTTTCAAGGACTTTTCAAGGATGTTAATTGTGTTCCCCATGAACCAAAATGTAGCGGCATGAAATACAAACTTTATCACAAGACTCACTGCAACAAGTCTTTAGAACAATTAACAGACGTACACATCGATACAGTAATGATACACAGCTGACAGACTAAAGCCATCGACTTATTGTCTGTGGATTCACGGACAAACTTTTTTAAACATAAAACGTCAGCATTCAGAAATAGCAGCAGTGCCAAAAGACAGCTCACCAATATCTATGTAAAAATGATACTAAAATTATGGTTTGAACAGCACAGGGGTGATACAAAAACATAGCTTGTGGGGCAAAAGTGCTATATTTTCAAGGACTGAAGATTACAATTCAAGAATGTGCGAGTAATTTCCAGGATCTCATCTGTTTTCAAGTATTTTCAAGGACCTAGAATTTTTGAAAAATGAATTCAAGAATTTTCAATGATTTCTCAAGCACACTATGAACCTTGTCACATGTTAATGAACAACAACAGAGTATAATGCGACAACAGGCATCAAACTGATACCAGATAATAACACAAATATTTGTATTAATCACAACAGAATGCATTAATAAACATGCTACATGAAATCTGGATGCAATGTAACATTTAACTATGATACGTCCGATATCCGAACTATCGGTTCTGTTTGCATTTATTCCTCGATTCACTGTAATATGGCTTAGCACAGATTAACAACAAGATACTACTGTCGTAGACGGCAGACTTTGCCCCCGGTGCCGCCACCTGGCGATCTGGACGAAACATATGCATTGTCTTTGATTCGGACTATTCCTTCCATTATGCGAATAGACATCATCCAAAAAAACCAGAAGTACATAATGTTTCGCACAGCCGTCAACAGACGATCAAACCTCGGCAACGGGTAATATGTACAGAAAATTTGGTGAAATTTGGACGTGTGGCTTTTGACATATGCGAGAAAACAAACAAACAGACAGACACACTGATCACAATACTTTGCACCCCTTGTGGGGGCAAAGAAATAACAACCATACTTTCTCGTTGACATAACCACATGCTTCAAGAGCACTGGCCGGCTATATGGTCTATGCACTGGGGTCCAGAGTAGGCTGGACCCTTGCCCGCAAAGAACGAAAGAAAGAATGAACAACCACATGCTGGAAATTTACCACAGGCTTTTTATTTTCATTTCACTGTCAGCATCACCACTGTCAGATGACGGCTGCCATTTGTCTGCTTTCAGTACAGCTCATTGCCTCTGATTCATTCTACTGAATGATTATGGCGCTTAATCAAATTTTATTACTTAATTACTTACTCAGGTGCCAGTACTGTGACATTTCTGATACACTCTTGGTCTTCTGATGAGCAGTGCACCAACAATAACTTACCACTCTAAGACAAGGTAACATAGCATGATCACCTAACAGCTGGATGAAAAGCTGGTAGAACACATATGAGTAGCCAGACAGACTGACAAGTAGGCAGGCAG
>Ga0209780_1001123_pt1 | contig 16894 bp, 10 predicted proteins | sample WorMetexBAHAMAS2_FD_187384 | JGI IMG/M metagenome (GOLD analysis project Ga0209780, IMG submission 187384) | Marine gutless worms symbiont microbial communities from Max Planck institute for Marine Microbiology, Germany - Inanidrilus exumae... | ecosystem: Host-associated > Annelida > Digestive...
GTTGCCATTATTATTATTATTATTATTATTATTATTATTATTAGGCCGCCCGACGTACTTTAGTAGTCGGGTTGCCATAGGTTTTGCTGCTATCCTTTTTTAGCGTAAACTTTGAAAACCCCATCTCTAATCTCCGAGACTACCAAGAACAGCGTCATAAAAGTTATACCACATGTTCGGGCCTAGGTCGAACTCGATAACGCACCGCGAGAATTTCGCCCAACCCTCCCCTAATTTTTGCAGGGGTCAAAAACCTCGAAATTTGAACTCGATTTTTTAAACATTTTTGGCCGTAGTTTCGAAACGAAGCAATATTTCTTAAATTCATTTAATAGCTTGTATCTAGGACCGATGATGGGTCTATGTCCACGAAAAATTTGGTAGAGTTCCTACCACCCCTCTCCGAGATCCGTGGTGGAGTTTAGGCCGCCTCTGGGGGAAATCAGTAAAATCGTAATAACTCAGCCGCTCATCGCTCGATTGTGCTGAAACTTGGCAGGCTGAAGGACTGGGGGCTCGGGCGGCCTCAAGTGGCAATGCATCGCTAATTGCCCACATTTCTAGTTATAACTACTACTATCATCATCATCATTATGCATTATTGACGTGATGTGTCTTTTGCAGTGACAAGCGTAGGTCGACATGGCGCTCGTCCATGTTACGGCGACTTTGCAGTAGTCTATAGTTGTTGCTAATCGGTGGAGTGTTCCGATGGATAATGGCCAAATGAAGTGGTGTATTGTGGCGCATGGCAGGTGGACAGGACATCAAGTGATGCGAATGAACTCGTCCAGTGAATGCTACAGCACGCTGCCGTATCAGTGTAACAACAGAACTGTCGTCACCAGTAGCAGCAGCAGCACCAACGACTTCCGCAATCACCGCTATCCGAGCTATGCTGACAGCAACGGATTTGACGCTGACGATGTGGCCACACTGAGACCAGGTAACGCCCTACACGGCACCTTCAACGCGCCTGACTGACACTCGCAGTAAGCTGTCCCGGATAGTCCGCGTTATAGCCCGGCCACCAACCGCTTTTGATAAATTGTTATCTAAAACCTTTCTAACTGCCGTACCTCAAATCAACAATCAAATCGTACATTCACGTAGTGGGTGCCCCTTAAAACTTCATTCTCAGAGGTGCTTTCTGCACGTACGCACGCCTACGGTTACTAGGGAAATATAACATATATTCTTTAATTGTAATTCACCAATAAAGGTAACTGTCATATATATGTTTACATGAATCTATAAGCGCACGTGGCTTGTGAATCTGTGATTACAACTGTCTTATCGAAACAGAAGGACTTCAGTCACATACTCTGTAAATGTGGTAATATCTCGGAAACGGTGCAAGATAGAGGCGTTACTAGAGACCACTAATAGGAAGTGATACATGACCTATCGAATAACGGCAATTCCGGTGACCTTCAGTGATTTTTAAGGTCATTCACCGATTGCAAGTTTTTTTCAAATGGAATTTTTTTGTAGTATTGTGCGTCCGTTGACAAGATTGCAACTGATAGGGCGCGTCGCGCGGTCTCTTTGCGATAGCTGAGCTTCTTGTAAGCAGTGAATGACTGGAGGTCGAGGACAGTGACGGTACGAGAAACGCGAGAATGGAAACAGCAGTCATTCAGGACACGGTATTTTAACGTTATACTGTAGCTAATGGGCCCTTTTAGATATTTCTAACGCAGATATATTCGGAGATGAGGTTTGCTTGCTTTAATTATGTTTTAGCAAAATTTTAAATTTGCAGTAAAGTAGCAGTTACGATAAGTAGCCGCCAGATGACAGCTACTACACAGGTGAGTTATTTATTAGTCGTGATATTGGCAGGTGATCAGCACGTGTCTCGCACCAATGACGTCAGCTGGATGACGTCACGGCCTACACTGGGCCAGGCCGCGAGACCACCTCCTAAGTTGACTCGAAAGATGAGTGTTGACTGTTTACTTGACCACTGCAACTCTGTCGACCACATCGACACCGGCAAGATGACCGGCTACCAACCGTCGCGACAGCTAACTCTGGCCCGTCGATCTCCTTCCGGTTATTTTAACGGAAGTAGCAGCATGACGTCATCGCGGTCGGCCAGCGTCGACTCGTGCAACATCCGCAACCTGTCGCGGCCGCCGCTCCAGCTACGTACCGACCTGTTCCGACCGTACCCGTCGTCGGTCCCGGCCGCTTCGGCCCCGACCGCGGCGTCGTCGTCGTCGCTCGACGGACTACTTTCGGTGAACGTATACTGCGGCCGCGGACTGTCGTCGCCCGGGTCACGTGCCGCGCTGCAGGACCTATATTGCGTGGTGGCGGTGGACGGCGTGTCGCGGGCGCGAACCGGCGTGCACTCGGGTGCGACCAACTTCGACTGGGACGACCGTTTCGTGATCGATCTTCACGCGTGCTCGGCGCTGTCGTTCGGCGTCTACACGTTCGACAGCCGCGCCGGAAGACACCGACTCTGTTTCACCGCCTCCGTGTCGCTGCCGGCGGTCGTTCGTCGGGGCAGCGAGGAGAACTGTCGGGAGCGGCTGGCCGTGAAGCTGGACCCGCGCGGAGTCCTCTACGTCGAGCTCGGCCATCGCACGCCGGCTGACGCGTTCCGACGTCGCGCGGCCGTCGACGTGGACGCCGTGTTCGGGGCGAGCCTGACGGGCCCCGGCGAGGCCCCGGAGGTGGCGGCGCTGGTGCGCCGATGCATGGAGGAAGTGGAAAGACGTGGAGCAACAGATCAGGTCGGCATCTACCGGCTGTGCGGGTCGGCGAAGCGCGCCGCCAGACTGCGGGACGATCTTGAACTCCACCGACCACAGGGAGTCAACCTCTCACAGGCGGCTGTTGGCGACGTCAACGTCATCACAGGTCAGCAGCCGATCACGTGACTTGTGCGGTGCAGCTTGCATGCACAACATCCATCTTGTAATACTTGAAAAGTAAAGTAAAGTAAAGTTTTACGTACTTATATAACGCGTTCTTACGGCCTAAACAGTTACGAAGCGCTACAGAATGGCACGTGTTAGTGGGATCACACAGTTTTTACATGCCACCCACACGACCGTCCTGCTTCACTCCGCAAGCATTCACCAGATGGCACCACCCGAACGAGGCGACACACATCTGATATAGCTTACTACTCAATTTATCGACCTCGGAAGGATGAAAAGCTGAGTTGGCCTAGTTTGCTGACCTATAGCGGACAGCTTACCCACATAAGTGGTCACCCGTCAGCTGCAGGTCGAGCGTGGAACAGGAAAGTTCGCCGGTCAGAGACCAACGTTCTAACCACTGTCCCACGCAACCAACCAACCTCAACTTTATCCATCGCCTTCGATTCATTTACACTTAGATGACTATGGCTCTCCGCTAAAGATTGACGCTGCTCGGTCCGCTACAGAGCGCGCCGAATAGCTGAGAGTTGCTTGTTATCTTCTACGCCGTTATTACGTTAGAATTATTTATAAACAGACGTGTATAAATATCACGCTCGTCAGCAGCGTGAAAAAAGATGATTACGCAACATACAGTCGTCTGTCAGAAACATACGATGGCAAACATTATGCGCAAGTGTCTAAACCAGTGTTGAACAAGAAGCTTACCAGGTGGCTCAACTGTCGTAGCGGGACCGCGCGACGCTGGCAGTTGAAAATCTTAAACCCATTCTAACCTTGTGACGTTTTCGAGATATACTACCGCTTGTCCAGCGCACGTGACTTTGAACAGTATTTCAAGTGGGTTACGGCAGTTGAACTTAAAGCCACTTATAACTACGTTATAAGTTTCCTATTAGCACCTCCCAGCTAGGCCTATGTTCGGTATTTTCCGAGTTGGGGAATTCGTTTTCAGATAGTTGAAGTGGTCTTCAAAGTCATTTAAGGACTAAGGTCCATGTTATTAGTGCTATTCGATATCACATGTGACTTCCTACGTTCGTTGCACTTGCATTGTAACTAGCCTATGTAGTCTTTGTCCTTATTTCTATTTGTTTCTAAAATGAGGCTTACGTGACCGCCAAAGACTGAACAGATCAGTTACAAATCCCAATGAAATCGTCGGGACTGTCCGCTTGTGTATTTAGCGCGCCATAGACGCGGGAGGTTTTGGCGACGACCAATAATACGGACGTTCATATATTATTGTTTTTATCTCATCTTATCAGAGAGTCATTCTATAGCTACTATGATCTGAATCTCAGTAAGGTTGTCCTAAACCTTGCGTAATGCCGCCCCATTGTTGCTGGTCGACATCAGCCAACGCACCAACTTGCTTACTTTCGTTAATATGTAAATACTATTATTACACAGCCTACATGTCCTGTTTAGATAAGTACATGCCGTATATTTGTGTGTTTTTCTTCTTCTTTTCTTTTTTCTCTTTTATTAGTTAGGTCATTTTCAATTTGTGTATTTGTATATTACTACCATTTGTGGTGAATAAAGCTTATCAATCGACATAAGTGCGACCCCTCATACGTTTTGGTTACGTATGCGGTAAATTTATCCATCCCAAATAGATCGCTCTTCAGCAGCGACGGCAAAAAGGACGCACTGGTACGATAAGTATAGCAGCCGTTTTAGTATTCTCGTACGGACGATTTTGTTTGTTCCGACCGTACGCGTCTAACCAGCAAGAAAATATTGGAAACAATCTACTTACGGCTTTCGAACGCAGGCTGAAGCCGATTCGCTGCGAGAGGGCGGGGGTGTATCGTAACAGCCGGTCTCGTTTGAATGCCTTATTTGTGGTAGTCTAAACTGGTTAAGTAGGCTCTTGAGCGGACCTAATGTAGCGCACTAAGAGTAGACTCGGCGGACAAAACAGCTGCTTCTGCTGCTGTGGTGGTGATGCGACTGTAAGAGCATTGCGTCGATACACAGCGACTGACTGGGCCTATTGAGCAGCGCGTTTCGTTTCATCTCGACAGACGAGCGTAATGGACGATGCGCTTCACCAAGCCTGATTTCTCCCGGGTATGAGCGGCCGTCCAATCAGCCACTGTGTTCCGAGCTCCTGGACGATGTAATCACTCCGCTCCTCGCATGCACGCAACGCTGTTGAGTTGCGTAGTCAGGCCTGTCAGGTGTTTACGTTCTGTTGACACACATTACCGTAATCAGGTACAATGTAGTTCTATACCATACTGCCTAAAACTAGACTTGAATTTTGAAACGGAGCCCGACCCGCAGTGGCGGCGCTACATCAGGGCGCACCTGGTCAAATGACCAATACAATACAATACACTATTATTTTATTAAGAAAGCTGTGAGGACGCAACTTGAACACATATAAAAGTAAGCAGTGAGCAGGCTCAGGATGCAGGCCTGTACTGAATGACCACTAAACTACCTTGCTCTAATAGTGACCTACAATGACCTGCCTGTCTTGACGGCCTGGCGCCGCCATTGCGGACCCGCTCAACAGTTGTCTTCGAACTGCCGGGAAATCACGTACCGTGTCAGTCTGACAGCTGTCGAGGCCACACTCTTGTATACACTGTGTTACAGTTGACGTGACGCGTGCTGGGAAATGTTGCAGTACTTCTATGCGCAAATCAGTACGGAACACACCAAAATAATAATGTCTCACATTCCACGCAGTTAGCGTCAAATTCGGTCAAAATAACATAAACTGAACTGTTGAAAATAACTTCTTGAGTATAATAAGACTGAATTAATGTATAACTACTACAAAAATGACTGCGTCTGAATATGTAGTTCATGAACTATGTGAACGTTTTGATACAAAGTACTTTATCTTGAACGCTGCTTCTTTATGATATATTGAAAAATACGCAGTTTTTAGCCCACCCTGCACATGCAAGCAACAAAGAACACAGCAAATGATCAGGACTAACAAGACTCACTGAGCATTTTTACTGGCCATGATCAGAACGTCAAGTTTTTAAATTTTCCGTTTTCCGTGCTATTTTATGGTAACATTTATAAGTCCGGTTTTGGGGTAGAGTGACAATGAAGGGCACATCACTTAATTCATGCTGTTATGCCGGCCGGCGCCACCAGGGAAGGAAACATTATGCATCGATGTCTGGCAGATTTAGCGAAGTGACCCGTCCGCGACCACAGCTAGGAAGCAGGAAAATTATTTATGAACCTACTGACTGCCGTGGACGTAGGCCGGACATTCTGGGCCTTATCGTTCTCGAGTTACAAATCCCGATGGGGTCGAGAGACGGACGGGCGGACGGACGGACGTGGAGCAGCGCGTAATGGATTGCTGCATAACAAACAGATTTAGTGACGTCCTCCAGCAGCCAGCCAGCTATTCAACAGCTTCGTTAGACGCCCAACTGCCGTTAGGCTCGCTATACAGAAACGGTATTGACTCGGGCGGCGGCGTCGTCCACTGTACGATAATTAATAATCGGAACGATAAGTGGTGAAAGCAGCTGGCGCGGTGCGGCGCGGCAGTGACCGGCGAACTGACGTCGGTGACCGACCGTGACGCGCGCTTCCAGCGATCGCATATATTGATCGTGTCCCGGCACAGACGCAGTCGCCGGGACACGCAGAACGACGGACGGATACACGCAGACAGACACGCAGAGACACATACGGCCGGTGCCCTTGGCTGGGCGACGTCAGTCTCCACCACTGACCACTATCAACCTTCGCAGTAAATCAGCGGACCCGCTTGCTCGGAGCATGCACTACAATTTCCGGTTACTCTCCAGCCAGCTGATAACCTGAAGCTGGCGTCATTCGGAGTCGTGAAGAATCTGGCTAAATGATGAAAAGTCTAGTTATTCGTGCAGCATTTGCACGATGCAGAACATTCCCCGAAGTCTTTCTTCCTGGAGTTTCGCGAAATCTATGGAAGGTCCAAGGAACCACATTGTGTTAGATAGGGATCAAGATTAGACGAATCCATTTGCAGCCGAAAGGTGTGACAAGTCGGCGATGCGACCTTTTGCCAAACTACTTTGGACATTTGTTCATTATTTTCCCGTTTTTGGTACGGTACGTACTGTGCGCCAGATTAAGCTGGTTTTTCGTCAGCTTTTTAGCGCACGTAAATATGTCATCTCATATTGCATCGTATATCGTAACCATCGACTTGGTTTCAAATCTGTTGAAATGCGCGCGTCAAACGTGCCACATGTTACGTCACTGGCTGAAGTGTCAGCTCATAAATACTTTCAAACGTTCTCGATTCGCCTGAGACTTTTAGTTTTATTTCACAGACCCGGTTACAGGTATGAATTTACTTCGTGCCGAAAGAATTTTACTTCCTACATTCTAACCACGGCCGTACGTGGCGTGGCGTCGGTTTGGTTTACACCTCACGTGTTGATTGGACGCCGCCGTCGCTCGTCGATCTCAACACGTCGCATGCAGTCTGGCGTCGCGCGTCCTCGACGGCGGCTGTCAAGGGACATCAGTTCACGCCGTCGACTCGCGCTCTTCAACGCTCGCCTCTTGAAACTCGGCGAAAACGTGTCCGGAAACTGTCCACAGTCACTCTGTCACAACGTAACCGACTTCAACAATTTTCGCGCCGTTTAAGCGCGAAGAAATTACCCACGCACTCGTGGTAAGGCGTTCCGCATAGACCGCATCACGTTTAAAATGTACCTGCCCTACCTTAGAAAGCGTCTGGCGAACGTGCTGCAGAGTTTAAAGACGTAATGACATCGTATTTTACATTCGTACTGCTTTCGCTGCAGTGTATACGACCTTTTGGTGGAAAGGATTTGTGAAAACGTAAAAACGCGTAAACTAACCTTACTACTGCTACAGTGCTACTGCTGTTACTACTACTGCTGCTGCTGAAATCACTCAAGAGTTTAAATCTCCGCGAAGGCGTAACATGGCGCCACCAGGCAAATCCTAGCACAGTGCAAAAAGCAAAATAGTATACTGTATAGTATAGGCCTAAATGTATGTTACTAACAGGCGTTAAGTTACCATGAAATATGATCGATTTTTTGCGCACCTCGCGGTGCAAAAGCGTACCGTATCTCTTCCTCAAATTTCGTGAAAATTTACTCACACCTTGTCGAGCAACGCTGCTCATAGAATCACAGACAGGGACGAATAAGTAAGTAAAACATTAATAAAGCGCCGTAATTGTATAAACAAAAGTGAATTAGAGGCGCTGGGTTTTAGCTGCTAACGGTTGTTAGAAGCAGACTGAAACAAGTGGGTTTTAAGATGCTTTTGGAATGAGTCCATGATTTGGGATGAAAGAATGGATGAAGCGAGAGAGCCGCAGATCGTTCTTGCAGCAGTACGAAATGAGCGGGAACCAAGGGACAGTTTGGTGCGTGGAACGTGCAAATTGGTAGAATTTATACAACAAACTACACAATTGAAAACGACTTAACTAAGAAAAGAAAGAAAATACAAACAAACACACAAACAAATGACAAGTACTTATCTAAATTGGTAATTAAACAGGACATATAGGCTACATAACAGTAGTATCTACATATTAATGAAAGTTAGCAAGTTGGTGTGTTGGCTGTCTGATTTAATAAATTTATCACGTCGGTTGGCTATATGACGGCTAGGAAGAATGAAGTTGAATTGCTGACAACAAAATTCTATAATTTGCATATTGTTAGTGTTAAAAAGTTAGTGATAGCACTGAACGGGCAGGAACATAAGGATGGAGTTCTGTGAGTAGTTAGGCCTACTTGTGTTACTTACTGCAGTACTGTAAGTTATACTTCTGTGTCTGTGCTATGCTGTTTGGTGCTGTGCAGTGTTGTTAAAAGACTACCTGCGTGAACTGCCTGACCCACTGTGTACCAGTTCGCTGTATCAGATGCTGATAGATGCTCTGAGTGTTCGAGCGTCGGACGACGACGTCGGAAATGCGCAGCTTCTGTTCAGCATTCTCGACTGTCTTCCCACAGTCAACCAGGTAAACACGGACACACCTGAGTGCTACGTTCTCATTAATAGTTACAACACTGTCCGACCGGAATGAAATTGAACCTGGGATGTGCGGATTGCTGATTCCTCCGCTAGCGGAATCCGCAGAGTTGCGAAGCCATCATGGACAGCACATGCTATAACTCTATAACTCACTCACATGCAATCATTTATACATAGGTTGACAGTGACGTAATTTCTTCATTCCTATCTGTGTCAGCTGTTCTGGCCGCCACGATGAAGGGCAATGAAATGTAAATTACATTTTGCGGCATTCATTCATTCATTCATTCATTCATTCATATATGTACAAAAAGTTGACAGACCCCAACTAAACACAATGAGATAATAAATTAGCCCCATACGGGACTGACGGTCGACTCCTACTTATTGCCAACTTCAAAGTCACATGACACAAAAACTATGACAATCAAAAATCCGGCCCTGATAAGTTTTAGATATTGTGCCCTAATTTAAAAATACGTGGTCATTTGGCAGCCTCCATTATAAATGGGGGAGGATATAGCCTTTGAAAATGGCCGAATTTCCGACTTTCAAGGGCTCGTGACCTTGAACTTGACCTTGGATCGGGTAATACTGCATACCTCATGCATCACTCGTCGACCTCTACCTAAATACCAAATTTCATTGAAATCGAAGAAAGTTTTTGTGGACAGACGGACGTACGGACGGGCGGACGGACATTTGAGACCCACTTTATTAGGTCGACTCGGAGGAGTCGACATAATAAGAGGAAATGAGCCTACTAGTAGTACGAGGTGAAACTACGCTATAAATAAATAAGTAATTATGCTAAATAGAGTGAAAGTTACTGTGTAAGAGGAGATGGGTGGTTAGAAAAGATAGGGGAGTAGTTAATAACAGTCTTTATAAAGTAACCGCACAATAAAATGGCCATCAAACAAATGAGTGGTTTGTGATAATTGTTCTCTGTTACGATGTTTCTTGCGCAAGTTATAACGATTAAGTCAGAGCGCCGAGATGGCGCAAGCACTAACTTTTCTTAAACCTACCGATTCAGTTGTATTTAAATAAGGTGAGAAATCTTCACCAGTTTACTTCGCAAAGTACGACATCATGCCCTACAACATAGAGATCGTATCGTTACCACAGATTACGGTGACGTCACTTCACGCTATCTATACAAACAACAATGTGCATAAACTAACAGTAAAAAAATTTCGGGCAGCCGGGTACTGTATGCCTGTGCTTGTACGTACAGCGATAGTGCTATCGAAATGTCTGGTGCCACATATTTAAAAATAATGTCTGCCGTCACTACAGACCACGCACATCAGGGAGTAATATTATGGCCTATCAAACTGCGACAATTCGGATGATCTTAAGTAACCGTCAAGTTCATTCACCTACTGCCAGCCTTTCAAAATGTGATGTGATTTTTCTCATACAGTTGTGCAGCCGTTGACATGATTTCAACTGACAGTGCGTCGCGCGGTCCCTCTGCGATAGATGAGCTTCTTGTTATCTTTGAGGGAAAATCGCGATTTTTACGAGTTTTATTTCGTTTCGAACGTACCCGTGAACAACTGTAAAATATTTAAGAGGAGCTTTGAAGCGTCGGCCGAAGCTGGCGCACAGTTAAACCCTTTGCGAGTAAGACGATGAGTTAGTTTCCGACCGGTCATCTGCGGGTCCCTTTTACTGTTCTTCGTCGTCCGTCGACCACTTTATTAATTATTTCTATAGTGCCGCTTACGTCATCACTTTCGTCGTAGTCGTGGGCGCTTTTTTTCTCAGCAGCCGATGAATTTTAGCCGAGTTTCCATGGCAACTGCACGAAGAGCTGAGTGTTGAGAGATGAACGAGTTTTAAAAAGTAGTTAAACGACGTTATACCACACCATACAGAACTAATTTTGTATGTTGTACGCTATGATTCCGCTATACAGTTATAATAATTTAACATGCGTATATATTATGTTGAAAGTGTTTGTGTTTGCATGTAATGTAGTCAAGTTCTAGTTAAGTTTTTTTTCTGCTTTAGTATTGCATTTTGTTTGCATCCTTATTTATTACTGGTCCGCCTAATGGGCCAGTATTGTTTTGCTCCCTTGCGTCTGTCGTCGTCTGTCGTCGTCGTCTGTAACACTGCCGCCGGGCTTGCGAGCGGTCGGGCGGCCGACACGGCACGGCGGGCCAGTCGTGTTACGTCCCTTTAGGGGGGCATCTTGTTTGTCATGCTACCAGATTTTCGTGGTGAAAATAAAAGTACTCAGAAATATTTTTCACTGAGTGAATGGCGTAGCGGCGCAACGGGATGGACGTCGGACTAGGTTGCAGGTTTCACTCCCGGTTAGGGCACGGCTGCGTAACGAACGACTCTGGGTAAGTAGTTCATACCGTTATATCCCTCTTACCGGTTAACGGGCGGTGACGCGCTGCGGCTGGGAAGGCGGTACTTTATTTCGGTATGTAACCAGCCAACCAGGTCGAGTCAGCCTTTTATCCTTTAGAGGTCGATAAACTGAGTAGTAAGCTGTAATCGGATGTGTGTTTCCTCGCACGGGCGGCACCATCTGGTGAAAGCTTACGGGGTGAAGGCCTGGTGCGGTTGATTGGAGCGGTGGTGTGTTTGCTAGCTGCATGCCGCGGGTCCAATTGTACGTTAACGCGTGCAATGGATGGCCGCAATTTGCGCTGCAGCACCATTGGCTCTTGCCAATCAAATGCCACTTCCTGCGATTGTACAGCATGGCTGATCGCGGAGACATTGCCGCTGTAAGTAGCGCTATAGAAGAATCCGACCTTTACCTTTTTTTACCTTTCCAGCTTTGTTGACTGCTAAGCCGACTCAACTTACTGTACCTCTCAGACGATGTAAAGTGTGTGTGCCCTGCATTTATTCGTGACACTGCATATATAATAACCGATCACCTATGCGATCGGTCGGACGTGGAGCACCTGGCTGCAAGGCTGGCGTCGAAACCAACCCAAAATTAGCCCAACTTATTGTATCCTCGGCATTCACTGCAATTTGACCCGTTCGCATATCTCAGCACTTGCTGAGTTCTTGTTCCTAATACTATTAATAATAATAATAATAATAAATTAGTTAATTCTTTCTTTTTGAATACTTGTGGCCTTGTGCTTGTGGGCTTAAAAATAAGAATAAAATAATAATAACAATAGAAACAACACAAAATAAATAGCTTGATTTTTCAGTAAGTGTAAGAAGCCTGCCTGAAGTTTGTAGGTGCCAAGCTTTGGGAGACGAACGATGAACTTGATCATCTCATCTGACTCGGCTTGCTGCAGCACATACTGACTGTAGTCTTCAGCCGTTGCCATGGCAACGTGGAGCAGCTGGGCAGTCAGACGGACTCGCATTGACGTCACGAATGAAATGGTCAGTTCACCGCTGCTGATCACCTGGTACGGGTCCTCCAAGTCCACTGCTACACCGAGCGAGTGGAACCCAGGCTGCGGACCGAGATAGTTTGCCGCAAGAGCTGGATACGGTCTGGGTGGATCACCCACCAGCTTACGGCAAATGATCAGGTACTGATACGTGTGGAACATAGACTGTCCGTCAGTTTCAGGATCACTCGCATAGATCTCCAAGCCAAATTCTCCAACACTGGGTACCTGAATACAGTATAACAGACATACTTTAATGCCACCTCAGACTGATCTAACCACTACTGGTGCCAGTAAATTAGCTGGATTCCCCACGAAGCTGGCTCTCGGCGTTAGTACTCCACAATTATTTCACGCTGCATGATAAACTACAACACAGATGGTGAAATAACGGTGCAACAGGCCGCGTTTTACCTTAACGAGAAAGATGGCAACGTTGTTGACGATGCGATGCAACACGTATGCAGAAAGCTGGCCATCACTGTGGTTGACGCTCTTCAGTCGGGCGACGAAGCGTAAACTGGGAGAAGTTCCAAGCCGGACCGCAACAGCGCCATCTTCCGCTGCCTCGAGGACCGCCACATCACCATGTAGTGGATTCAGGCTGTACTTGCCAGCCGAGTCACCCGGCCCCCAGCTGGTGTGTGCACACGGCGGGTATGGCTGGACTGACTCAGCACTCCGCTCACACACGACCTCATACTCACACACTCCGGCGAATGGTGAGTCGGTGTTGTCACGCAACTGTTCACAGAAAATACACCGAGAACTTCACCACCGTATCACAGCATACTAGACAGCCCTCACTCGAGTTCGCACTGTTATTGATAGAATCATACCTGCTATAATTTGAACGAATAGAAACAGATCTAGTAGAGATCCATAATTTCATCATAAAGAAATATTTAGTTTTTCGAACAACATTTTTAGCCGATAGACGATTTAAAAAATTACACAGATGCTATTATTTTTTTACACTTTTAAATTCAAGTCTATTTTCTGTACTATTTCCTGTAAAAAGTTCAATGAGGCTGCTGCTTTCACTTTCATTTTCTGTCTGTAAGTAAGTAGCATATTTGCAGTGCATTAGCCACATGATGCAGATTTCAGTGTGGCATGGTGGAGGTATATACCCTACCAGGTGCTATCTAGTTGTCATTTTATTTCGGTATGTAACCAACCACCCAGATCGACTCCAGCCTCCTACCCTCCGTGGGACGGTAAAATGAGTACCAGCCAAGGAGCGGTGATGCTCCGATGCTGGGGAGTAAAGGCAGGCATGGTGTAATTTGCAGGTAAAACTGTGTGATCCATATCTGAGCACATTAGAGGTAGTTACGATGATGCGCTACACAAATCGACATATACAGTACTTTACTTTATTTTCAACAGTACAACAGACGTACCAGTAGATTTCTAATAGAGACAATGAGACATAACCTTGACATAGATGACTAGCTGATAGACGCCGGGCTTCGGAGGACGAATGGTAAAATGAGACTCTTGATGTCCGACCATCTGCTGCATTCCAAACTGGTTGAGATCCACGCCGTCAAATGTATCAGCAAGCTCATCACTGGTCAGCGTGAATGTGAACGCAAGCGTTCCAGCATCCTGTCATCACCATCATCAGCATCATCGTTTACTATGACAAAAGACAGAATGTAAAAACATACAAATTACAATGATACAAAACAGAATAACGAGTAACAGAACACATGACTAACAATACACACCATCCACCTTGAAGCAGGGATTCCCAAATGGGGGAGGAAGAGCTTCAGAGTTTCAGGGGAACTGGGACCACAGACTGGCAGATTCAGACTATTGTAATGTCACTCTTTTAGAAGATTTAGCTTATACAATTCTAGCTGTTGTATAGTTGGGCTGAAATGTCAATGCTGTACTGATGCCAAATCCCATATAGCAAATAACAGAGACGATCTACAATACGCTATTTCACTGCCAAATGTTCCATATTATTACTGGCCCGCCTACATACAGTGTAGGGGAGCCAGACTAGTAACGGTCTTTGGTGTCTGTCGTCGTCGCCTGTAATGCTGCCGGTGGGTGGGCGGGCCGGTCACGTGGGTGGTCAAGCGACCGACACTCCACGGCGGACCAGTCATGTTACGTCCCGTTAGGGCGACACCTTGTTTGAAATGCACCTTTTGAGTCAGACAATCTTGTAAAGGGGAAATGATATTCTGATACATATGGTGAAAAACGTGCATGGGGAAAAAGTTTGAACCAGTGTCTTAACAACAACAACTGTATGCACTTAATAAAGTAACATAATTTATTCCTTTATATCAAGCCACGCAGTGTGTACGCATCCACCATCCAAACACTGATATACCGTTTTATTCAGTGCATATAAGTGACAGTGATAAATGTATAACTGACAATGACCCATCACCACCCCACCTCCATTTAATGACAGTTTTTTCCACCTGAACCTCCATCAGCTGGTTCCCCTTGACTTTATTTCTCAGATGTTCCAGAAGAGGACTTTGGATAACTGGCCTTGAAAAGTCCTCGTTTATTACCGCGTGACGCTATGCTCGCGTGGTATACGCTGTTATCGTCCGTCCGTCCATCTGTCTGTCACAAGTTGGAGTTCTACGAAGACGGTTAAACCTAAGATCACGCAAGCAATGCCTTACGATAGCCCAGGGACTTTAGTTAATTGCCGCCAAAGATCTCGGCGAAATTCCAATGGGGTCACCCCAACAGGGGAGCGAGGTTACAATTGATTACTTTTGACCAATTTCTCGTTATATCTCAGAAACGGTGCAAGATAGGGATATAGTTACTATGGAATGGTAACGTGTGTATGTATGTAAAAATAGTTAGTTTTAACATAATCAGCCGACAGTTATACCTCGGGAGGTGGACAATTAATGACGATGGTCGTCTGTTGATCCACAGTGACAACAGCATTGGTATGACTCGCCAGCTCTAAGCCGTGCTTGAAGAACGTCGACTTGACAGGCACCATCTGCTCAAACTCTTCCAGCGAGACAACGCTGTCGAGCAACTGATAGTGGGAGTCATGTGGAAAGTGAGTTGAGATGAACTGACTCGGTAGAGGCATGAAGTAGTAGTCATCCAACTCATAGCGGACAATATCTGCAGACACCTACATGTCAACGGATTCAATTACAGTGTATCTAAGGCTGACAATGGTTGAATTATTAGATTCACATGTAATTAGAAAAAGCCAGAACTCAAAGGAGTGCAAAGACCCACGCCTGCACTTTTTGTGCCTTGTAACCTTAACCTTTGATTTTTTGACCCCAAAATAAACGGGTTTCCAGGACTGATGGTGGAACATTTCTATGTCTAGTTTGGTGTTCCTAGCTGCATTGGGTTTTTTTAGAAAACAGGTAAAAAAAACAAACACCAGAGAAAACCCTAGCCCCGCGACAGCTGTCAGCGTGGGTAATGAAAAAATGAATAATTAAAGTATCCAAAATAGCAAAGAGTGACCGAGCAGCACTTTATAATCAGAGGAAGAACAGCAAGCAGATGTAGCAAAAATGTCCCCTGAACCAAAATGATGATGGACTGAGCCGTCGATACGACGGATCTCGTCACGAATGTGTTCGAACCAACACATTGAACTGAACCTGAACCAAAATACAGGCTAACGCAATCACACACGTGACAGGCACCAGTACAGACACAGTCATGTAAGTAAGTAATTACAGTAAATATGACTGTTTATTTCTGATGAAGCATTTATCCTAGATTAACAAGCTGTAGTTTCACTCAGCACATAAAATCCTTTTCACTTCTCACTGTCTGCAGGCCATCAAAACTCAGAGCTGCTGCACCTTAAGCACCACATCAATGTATTATGTAGCCCCATGTCGCAGTCGCAACACGGGCCTGATTTTCACAAGATCTTACAGATGATCTTAAGACTGCCACAAGATTATTTCCAGTTCACTGTAAGCTTATCATAAATCAGATTTTCAAAAATTTCATGATTCTTCATAAGATTATCTTAAGACTATCGTGAGTTTGTCTCAAATTTATCTTATTGTGTCTTCAGATTTTTCCATGATCAACACTTCATAAGATTACCTCAAGACGTACAACTAGGTGCCGACCTGTTTCCCGACGCGCTTGCGTGCAGCCCAGTGGCAGTCGACAGGCCACCAGACGCCATTGATGAGTATCACATTCCACGAATGTTGGCCCTCGGCACCAGCTTCCTCAGTGAACTTCATGCCCGGGTGATAGTCGGCACCCTTTGCAAACCCACTCACCACCTCGCAGTGTAGTCCCACGTTGCTACAAAGTCAAGTACAACTATTGCAAATCACCATCCGCAGTTTCCATTTAGCTGGCCTAGTTTTATAGTCCAACTTGGGCCAGATGACCCAAAGCAAACCTTTGGAATTTGAGGAGAGATTTTTGCACACTGGATGCCCTTTCTGACACCCAACTTACAACATTCTGGACCTGGTCTTGACTCGGGACGACGACGTCGACGTCAGCAACAGTCTGGTGTCTCAACTGTCTGTCTCGTCGGTCAGCTTCTCCGATCACCATCTGATCACATGCTGCCTTGGCATCCCG
>Ga0209780_1001124_pt1 | contig 16894 bp, 11 predicted proteins | sample WorMetexBAHAMAS2_FD_187384 | JGI IMG/M metagenome (GOLD analysis project Ga0209780, IMG submission 187384) | Marine gutless worms symbiont microbial communities from Max Planck institute for Marine Microbiology, Germany - Inanidrilus exumae... | ecosystem: Host-associated > Annelida > Digestive...
TTTTCATAATATTTTTTCTGAATCACGAGTACATACCTGTATTTAATTATGCACTTTATTTTGAAACTTCAAAAATCGCTATACCCCGCCTTTAAGCGTGGATGTACCACCAGATTGAATAAAACTGTTGTGTTTATAGTAGCAGTGATAACAATTTTGGACGATCGATATTTATGACTTACCTTATTGGTCACGTTGTCTTGCATTAAAACTATACGCAAAATATGACTTTAACATTAGAAAAGCTTGTTTATTTCTTGTGAAAATAAAGTAGGTGTGCTGCAGGCCCGATTAACTGAGTTGCATGCAGCACACCAAAGCCTGCCCCCAGCTATTCGAACCCTCCGTGTAAAGGAAAACATACAAAATATACACCAAAAACTAACGAAATCTGATAATTGTGGTTCGTACATAGGCTTTATGTCGTATCTGACATGAATTCTTCTATAGAAGTAATTTATTTATTACACAATTTCACATTTATGGGTGAATCTCAAAACCAAATTTGCCTTGGGCAGGTTTTGATAATCTTTTCTAAATGCAGCATACCAAAACCTGCCTTGTTACTTACCTACTAATAACTAAGGATTCCTCTATTTCCCATTGTTTTAACATTACTGGGTGGCGCAAATGCACCCACTAGCGGATAAAATTTTCTACAGTAGTAAAGCTACTATGCATATCTATTCACACACCAAATTTGAGCTTTCTATTTTAATTACTTCCTGACGTATCAGGGGGTCCCAAAAATCCAAGATTGCATCACGGTGGTGTAAAAGTGCCACCTAGCGGAGAAAATTTTCATTTATGTTAAAGCTCCTATGCATATCAATTCACATACCAAATTTCAACTTCTTCTCTCAATTACTTCCCGAGATATGAGGGGGTCCCAAAATCCAAGATGGCATCATGGTTGTGTGCATGCGCCACCTAGTGGAAAAATTTTCAACACTTGAAGCTCCTAATCATATTTATTCATGTACCAAGTTTCAGCTTTCTAGCTCAATTACTTCCTGAGATATGGAGTGCTCTATTTCCCATTGCTCCTCGATGGCGCCAACACAGAATGATGAAGTTAAAAATATGGTAAAATTTAGGTTTTTTTGCCCCTCACAGGTGACAAAATATACCGATTCAGATAAAATTTGGCATTAAGCATATGCCTTCAGTCTACTATTGTGCCATTTTTAGCCCTGATCGGTCAAGGCAGCACCTGATGGTACAGAGCCTCTCAGTACTTGCAAAATTGGTCAAATTTGTAGTTACCAATCATGGTGAAATTTGGCGTGGTATGGGTCTACTCTGTCGTGCTGAATTTGGTTTTGATTATGGAAGGGGTGGGTGGGTACTAGAGCTCAGTCTTCAAAATTTAGTTTAAAAAAATTGTTTTGTGGTTTTTGGCACTTTATTGCCCTGCGTGGGTGACAGTATATATGATCAAGCTGAACTTTGGCATGGAAGCATGCACCACCCATGCCAACTTTGCGTTGGGGTGTAGCTGGACATCCTGCCAGTTTTGCAGCAGCTCAGCAATGCTGGCGGTTATTTGTTTGTTCTATTACTCTTTCTGTTTCATAGTTTTACATTTCAAGAATATGATAATGATACTATGATGAATGTTCCAATTGTCAAGTTGTTTGAATCAAAAATATATGCACATTTTTGTAAGCAGATTATACGTATCAGATTGCATAACCAATTTCAAATTCTGTAATCATTAGTTTTATGTTGTACTCAACTAGAAATAGCTGTTGATATTGGTTGACTAGTGACTACTACTATTGCTACTATTACTTCTGTTATTTATATTACAGTACTGGCACTTTATATAGTTATCTGTTACTGCGTTTTTAATATTAATCCTGCAGTTTCATTTACCACTTGTTACTAGGATTGTCCATCTTTATGAGATTTTATTTAGTTGATGTTATGTAGCATTATGCCGCACGGAATGGACATGCTGATGTATGTGAGCTGCTACTGAGAAGTGGTGCTCAGGCCAACACAGTGACAAGGACTGGCCACGTGTCTGCATTACACAGAGCTGCATACTGCGGACACTGCAGTGTGATTCAGCTGTTACTGAAATTTGGTGCATTACCTTCGTTGCGCGATGCTGATGGAAAAACCGCTCTTCACAAGGTGCATTCTTAGAACGGTCTCAGTTTTCCTGTTTGCACACCTGCAGTTTGTATTGCATAAAGCAGTAGTCTGTATAGTCTGTTGTAGAGTAATTATATTTTATTTCTGTTATTTTCCTATTGTTAGCTTCATATAATATAATTCAGACAGGTGAAGTTGAATTAGTAATTTTCAATACTGATAGTATGTACATTCACATACACTGTGCCCCTAAAAAGAAAGACACCATTCATGTCACCGGTATCTCCATCGAAACTTAACCAATTTTCAGAATTATTCTTCCTCCGGTAGACTCACTAGTAAGGTATTGGATAACTTTTGTTCAGTAGTTACAGATGGACAGTGTGATTTGGCAGTGACAGCAAAGGTCAAAAGTTCATGGACAAACTTATATGAATACTTGTCCATACTACCCGGGAAATAATTTTCATTAAAACTTAAAAGCAGAGTAAATGTGTCAGGAGTCAGAAGTTGTGTGCTATATAGCATTGGTATGTGGTAGATTTGAGTGGCACATGAGGTTAAGTAAACTGAACTGAGTTGAGCAGGATCAGATGCATTGTGTATTTAGTTTGAAAGAACGGAAGAAAAGTGTGCAGCTCGGACGTCTGTTGGAATTGGAACCAGTCAGTTTGGTGATGAGGATGGGGTGATTGAGATGATTTGGACATATTGAACAAGAAGATGACAGTGATTGGATCAATAGTTGTAGTATGACGAAGTTAGAAGAAATTGGATTGTGAGGAAGTCTGGGGAAGACACAATGTAGGGTGTTAAGTAAGACATAAAGTTTTGGTGTGTGCTGAGAAGATGAAGCGGAATTAAGTTGACTTTTTAGGTAAGTCTTAGACTCTTCGACAGAGTTGACCTAATAAAGCCAGTCTCAAATGTCCGTCCGTACGTGCCTACGTATGTGCGTACACACGTCCGTCTGTCCAAAAATTTTTTTGATTTCAATGAAATTTGGCATGTAGGTGATGCACGACGGTATGCAGTATGACCCAGTCCAAGGTCAAGGTCACGAGTCCTTCAACGTTGGACATCTGGCCGTTTTCAAAAGCTATCTCCTCTGCCATTTACAATGGGAACTGGCAACTGACCATGGATTCTTAAACTAGGGCACAATATCTAAATTTGATCAGGCCGGATTTTTGATATTCGGCATAGTTTTTTGTCACGTGACTTTGAAGTTTGAAGTTGGCACAAATGTCAGTTGCGAAGAGTCGACCGTCAGTCCCCGTACAGGGCTAATTTTTCTCTATTTTTAACCCCAGTTTGTGTGGAAAAGTGGCCACTAAGACGGCATGCTTGTGTGCTGTTGTGTTCAGGCAGCAGAAAGTGGCAGCTTTGAGGCTGCTCAGATGCTGCTGGAAGCAGACAGCAGTATTCTTAATAGCCAAGACAGTCGCGGTCGTACACCAAGCGACTGTGTTCCAACGAATTGTTGTCATTCGTTGCATTCATTGTTGTCCTGATGTGGCGCAGACTTGTAGAGGTAACATTGCTGTAATTTATGTATTTTTTACTCAAATTTCAGTTACGTGAGTGTTTTGTCATGCCCTCAGTTGTTTATTATGCCTTCACCACCCAACGATGTCATTGAAGACGTTATGTTTTCTGGCTGTCCGTCCGCTGCATTCGTCCTTTCATTCGTCTTTTTGTCCGGACAGATCTTGTTACCATATATCTCATGAACGGCTTGAACAGTCTCAACAAAACATACAAGGAATATTCATCAGCCCTACCGATGACGTTATTCTGAGTGTATGCATCCTGCACGTGCCGTGGGTATCATTCGGCATTACTACAACAGAATGTGCTTCAAAAAGATATCTATCATTCATTTCCCCACTTAAGGGCTTGGAGATGCCAGCTATAATGTTCAACGTTTCTGGAACGTTGGAACAGCTTTGGCCAAGTGCAGTTCTTAAGGACTAACATATGTCTTAGTGGTGAGAATGGAATCAAGGTCACCTGGGTAAAAATACATCATCTGAGCTACTGAGCAGTCGAGCAGAGAATTTTGTACAACCTCTGTTTCTTATGTACCTCATTTACTCTGGACAGTCCCTGCAATATCTGACCGACTGCATCACTACAGTTTCTGCAGCGTGGTTGAAATCCACTGACACAGTCATTACATTCTGCCAAGAACAGGATGCAGTCGGAGACGGTAGACTTCGCCCCCTGTGCCGCCACCTGGTGAACTGATCGAAGCTTATGCGTCGACTTTGATTCTGGCCCATTCGCTCCATTATATGAAAATATGACGTCATCATCCACTAAACTGGCAGCACGTTGCCGTCAAATGTAAAAAGGTAAAGGCTTCCCATACTCGTCACCGAGCGTTGGGCCCGGAACTGACCCGGTGTACAGGCAGTCAGCCTGTAGGTGACTATAAGTCATCCACCAGACGGTAGGCTGCTATTACTTTCCACCAGGCCTGCGGTTACCTTCCAAGCCGCACAGCATCACCGCCCCTTGGCCGGTACCAAGTTATACTGCTTGGTGACACCGGCAGATAGGTGTGAACAACTTTTGCCCAAGGTTATTATGCAGCTTTTGCCCCGAGTAGGATTTGAACCCACGACCTGTTGATCGCAAGTCCAACGCTCTACCCGTTGCGCCACCGCGCCGTCAGAGGACTGAGCAGATAACATGTACAGAAAATTTGGTGAAATTTGGACGTGTGGTTTTTGAAATATGCAAGCAGGCAGACAGACAAACATACAGACATGCAGACACGCTGATTGCAATACTTTGCATCCCTACGTGAGGCGAAGTAACAAGCACCAAATTCAGGGAATGTAGTTTCTGCTTCAGTAATCCAGCTGCCTGGAACAGTTTGCCATCCAGTCTACACAATGTCACACTGAATGATACTTTAAAAACAGCTTAAGAGTACTTTTCAGTTACGCAAATTGATGACTACTGTAACTGTTGGCACTCCTTGATGTTGCATACAGCAGCGCCCTACAAATTCCATTATTTTGAACTTAAGCCACCGCTGCTCAGATGAAATATTCTTCATCAGCATAAAAGTGGAATTTTGTAGATAAGTGTCTGCTAGTCAGTTTCCTGTTACATAGTAATCTTGATGGCAGTATTGGAAATATATGGTGTATGTTAACGTATCTTTACTGTTGCTCAGCATGTTTTGTTTTATTGAATTTGCATTCACAAAACCTCAGTTGATCATTATTGTCATTGCCCACGCCGGCTGTATAGCCGCCGGCGTGTGTATAGCGTTCAGTCGCGTCTGTCTCTTTGTCTGTCTGACTGTCTGTTTGTCCGCACTCTAAAAGGAAAACGGCTTGAGCTATTGACACCAAACTTTGTACACGTATACTGTATAGCAGAATTATATGAAGTGTTTTGACCATGCAGTACATTGCCAAATTTCTAGCTTAATTAAGTAGAAACGTTTACTAGTGATGTGTTTAGCTATTAAGCACTGTTTTTGTCTTGGATGAACCTGTAAACTTGACTTTCCGCATGCACGTCCGCGTATCGTTGTTTACTGCTTCTTTCCAATGGTGTTTCCATCATTGCAAAAGGCAAGATATAAGAGTCTCCAGTATGCTACTGGTGAAAAAAATGTATACAGTATACAACAATACTTAATGCTGTGTGACGTGTGACAGGCTATTAGTGTATGCCATCGTGTTATTTCCGGTAAAGTCGCTCTGTAATTATAGAGGAGTAGCGTAGCAATGCGTATAATCGTAAGTCGGCCTAGGTATCTTATGTTCCGTAACGTCTTAGCTGATACAGAGTTTGATATGCTGTTCCGAGCTGCATTGGTAATAATTCATTGCTGACGACGTTCTTAATTGCTGCGTTTCGGTGCATCAATCGATTCGTTCGATTCACTTTCTATTTCTTGAGGAGTGGGATTCCTACAAACACACCATACGTCACCTGCAATGAGAGTTTGCTGGAATTATACTGAAAATGAGTCGAAATCAAACTTAAATGGGAAAAAATTTTCATTTGTGCAGGGTCTCTTCAACAGCATTAAACATCGGTTACGGATAGGAATTTTCGAAAAGTCATTTCAAGATCAGTCAGTTTGCAACTCAGTGGTTGCTTACATTGTTTTGGTACTAGCATTTGAGAGCTGGCATAAAGAGAGCAACGTACAGTACGCCCCTTCATCAGTCCTGAGGTGGATGCAGAAAAGATTAGGTCAGATCACTGGTTGAAGTCAGTGCTTTATGTTTCCTTAAGAGTTAAGACTTGCTTTGACACTGTTGGTTGAATGAGGGGAAGGACATCCAGTCCGTAAAACAACCTGTTCCACTTATCCCCCAAAGGTTCTTTTCCAGAACAAGTGCAAAACCGAGCTACAGCAGGTTAACCCAGGTTCCTGTGGATAGCAAGGGTAGGCAGGTTTCGCACAGTGTTTATTTAAGCTTTCTGTTGTTTGTTTGTTTGGTTGGTTAGTTGATTATTTTTGTACGCATGTATGCACGTTGATTTGTAAAATAAAGTATGTTAGTATAAATGTAATGCTACGGCAGTTGTAATATCATGGCAGTTGTGTTGGCCGTCACTCATTTTGGCGGCGCAATATCATGCCTATCATATTGAAACGACTTGACGAAAAAGTTTTGTCATCTACTAGCCCCATTATTTGACTTTATTACTATCATTCACTCGTGACGAAAGATATTCAAAAATCTTGAGACGTCACTCGCTGCCGACAGAACTGCTTTTTACGTAAATTAATTTGAAGAGGATTGGCATTTGTGTTACAGTCTTCTTCCATGCCGCTGCTATTGCTTGTTGTGAAATACAACAGCAGAACATTAGGCCTGTCGTTGAAGTAAACCTACTATGGAAGTATCTTAAGCGTACGCAATTAATTAAAATTAAAAGTATTATGAGCAAGACGTGCAATTGCCCGAAGAAGATCAAAAGATATGAGGTCGAAGCAGGCATCAGCTAGTAAGGTCCAAGCCCACGAGAATTTTTGATGTTCAGACGGCCTTGTAATGAGGTCAAAGTATGGATCACGTCACGCATGAAGTGATATTAATAGTAAGTAGATTTAATTACAGCGCACGTGATGTTTGACTTACCAGTTTTGCATGACAAGTTTCTGTGTGGCCATCAGCGCTTCATAGCGGACTGTTGGGTCATTATGGTTCAGCTTTTCCATCAACAACTTCTTGATGCCCAAGCGTTCCACCGCCCTGCCTCGCACAACCGTCAAATGCCAGCAAATGATTTACATGCTCAGCACGAACATAGGCTTAAGCTGTAGTCCTTTGCGACTTATGCATGCAGCGATCAAGTGCGACCTCTTTAATTTATTGTGGACTTCAACCAGATGTATGGCCTGGTGGTCGACACGATATAGGCCTACTGCACTCCCTGCAGCTGGCACATTTTGGATCTGAACGGCGAGTCTCATGATGACTTTTAGGCCTAGGTTATATTCCTTTAACATCCAAATGACGCGCCATGGGAATCTGTTTGCCAAATTTCGGACGTACATATGGACTGGGTTCAATGCTTAAGGCCTCATACCACCAACGGTAAGAATCTTAGTGACTGTAAGTTTGAGTCAAAAACACTATTTTGTAAGACCAACAATGAAAGAGTGCTTATTCTACACATGTCGGCTTCGTCGTAATTAATAAGCTCGTTTCATTGTTGCTCATTAAGGATCTTCTGCTTTCCATAAGCCCGATAATAGACCGATCTTCACATCTGCAGCTGTCTGCCTCGACTACCCGAATTCTAGCTGTTTTATAGAATACCGTCTACTCAGAAAACATATCTAAACTACAGAAAGTAGAGAACGTCCTTGCTTATGTCGTGACTTGACGTTTAATTCCAGTTCATTTCACAAACACTGAATAGTCCGACAACATCTCTTTCCGCACTCTTCATTCATTCAGTCTCAGCCCGCTGATCTACATTCTGCCTTGCATGTTCATATGGCCCTAGGCCTACTTCTACTCGTTCTCTTACGTTGTCAAATAACGAAATGCCCTGTTTGTCCGCATTTCATTGTTCGCCCGTAGCTTCATCGCTGCAGCTCCTAGCGGAACTCTCTCCTTCCAACTCTTTGAAATATGTACCTGCCCTGATAACGTCGTCTTAAGACCTATGGGCTACGGCCCTATTTCCAGCAGGCTTTCCCATAGGCGTAATTTTAGCGGGACCGGGGGTCCGGCCCCCACTTTTTTGAGTGGGAAGACGGACCCCACTTTATGAGTACACCGAGTTAGAAATTTTGCTTGGTCCCCCTCACAGGGCCTCACTTTTCAGACCAAAGTTACGCCACTGGGCTTTCCAATCTTACGTCTTCCTGCTTGCGTCTCACTTTCGGCTTCTGACCACTGTGCGCGTTTATCTATAAATTATATTTACTTATTTGCAGTTTAGTAGGCCTATGGATGTTTTAAGGTTCGAGTCTTTAGTTTTAAAAGTAGCGCTAATCTACTGACGATAAACGCAAAATTAGCTTACCCTTTACCTGGCGGGTGTGCTAGGACGAAGCAACCTACGTCGTGGCAAGCGACTGCTAAAATAATCACATCTTTGCTTGTCGCCAGAATCTGATGAAGAATCCTGCAACGTAGGCATTGCCCGTTCACGTTATTGTAGAACACATACGAAAAAAAGTTTGCTTTCGCCTGTGCGTGTTAATAATATATCATTAACACGCAAAGGCGAAAGCCAACATTTTTCTCTCCGTATTTTAGTAATAAAGCCGGTATCAATTCCGTCCGTCCGTGCGTATATACGTAGACTACGTACGACCGTCCGTCCACAAAGTTTCTTCGATGTCAATGAAATTTGGCATGCAGGTTGAGGTCGATGAGTGATGCACGACGGTATACACTTACCGGTATACAGTATGGCCCCATCCAAGGTCAAGGTCACGAGCCCTTCAAAGTTGGAAATCCGGCCATTTTCAACAGCTATCTCCTCCGCCATTTAAAATAGGAGCTGGCAACTGACCACTGATTCCTAAACTACGGCACAATATCAAAATTTTGTCCGGCCGGATTTTTTTTATATTTGGCCTAGTTTTTGTGTCACGTGACTTTGAATTTGGCAGAAACGTCAGTTGTGAAGTTACGACCGTCAGTTCTGTACGGGGCTAATTTAATAATTACATTATGATTATTTACCCTATATTTTGCGGTTTATTATGTTGAATTTAAAACGCCCCCATGTGCTGCTTAGACGGTAGATATAGGCCTAGTATTGATTGAGTGTTCAATTCGTTGCCAAAAACTCGTGGCGTGTATTTTCCTAATCCCCAAGTCATATTGGCCTTACCGTCATGGTACTGTGTTCCAAAAACGTTTCACCTTTGTCTTGCTATGGGCCTAACTTTGACGTGGTTGAACCGATTTTTGTAAATTTTGGCGAAAACGTTACTGAAAAGTAAGCAATTGAAAGCTGCTTTATTTTCCCACTTTACCTGTTTAATGCTTTTGCACTACCTTGCGAAACAGGAAACCAGTAAAATGGGTCTTTTAACCATGCTGTGCGTATATTGCTGCTTTGCCAGACTGCAACCGGTCGCTGCTTGATTTATTCAATCGTGTCGACTTGCAACTCATACTCATGCTGCTGTATGACTCTAAATCTTGTGGTCAGTGGGGTTAAACTCTGGGTTGCTGGAGGGCTATAGCTCAACTCTCAAGAGAAAGGAAATCTAGGGTTTCACGCTGAAACAGTTGGACTGTGTTGCATGCACTCTACACCAGTGCACTGTCTTTCTGAAAGACAAAATACTTGTCATCCACGACGTACGTGTTTGATAGCATCTAACGTAATCGTTGAGACAGTAAATATCCCAGCAATACTGTACATTGGCTTACACCCAACGCTTGATAAAGAACGACTTCAATTGACAAAGCGACCTATACTATGATAGACGTACATTTATTTTTGAGCAAGGTTTGAACGTAATTTCTTTAAAATAACAGGTAGGCCTACAAATAGGATACGATTAGGCCTACAGAGAATCGCATACTTTATAGCGAACGCTAAGACGCTGACGAATAGCCAGCTCAGTGTAGGCCTACCGTATGGAACCTTTCAGACGGGGGCGGGTTGGGCCCCTTATAGATCCTAAACAACTCTACCGCAAGGAACCGTAACGGGAAAAAAGAACGAAAAAGAAAAACCGAATCGCGTGGGATGCAGAAGATCAAAAACTTGTCACCGCAGAAGTTCGGCCTTGTTCGCCATCAGCCGATGAGCGTTTTCCGCCCAGAACTTCTGCGACGTGTGAGGTGGGCTCCACACCAGCCGCCCGGACCTCAACTCCAACAGATACTCGCCGAACGAACTGTACATATATACAGTACAGGTCAGTGACTCAATCGTTCGCCTTGTTTTTACACTGGCCGCGTCAAGTGGAAAGCGCCACGTACCGGTCTGGCGTCCGTCCGTCTGTCCGTTTCTATGTCTCTCCCGTCGACACTCACCGTGGCTCACCACGGGCAGCTTGCAACGCGGCCAGCGTATATTTCGGCCCGACAGTAAGGAGGACCAACATATGCGAAATAAACTTCATATATATAAATAGCTTTTGAACTAAATGACCTTTGACGTAGATATCTGGTATGCTGGTTTGTCTTGGTTAAGTTCGAAGATGGAGGTCAAGGTTACAGATCAAAGTCACGGTCACAGGATGAAATTATTTCCTTTTCGACTATGGATGCACGTTATGGCGTGACGTATGTTTGGCTGTTAGTGGAGTTCTTTGTGAGCCTAAAATGGTCGGTATAACCTCGAGTGAGGGCTTACTAGTTTTCTTGTGACACGGCAAAAGGAGAACAACGAGGAAAGATCAGTGTATGCGTTTAGAGTATTATCCAGAACCTGACTTATGGCAGAGAACTTGAAAAAAAGTAATTTTAACGTAGGCCTAGCCTATAAGCCTGTCGTACTCTCAATCGGCACAAGTACAACAGATAGGTCAATTATCAGCCACCTAAGTATTAGATAGCTGGTAACGTACTTGCATAGGCCTACATGTACAACAGGTCTTCTAGTTACCTACGCCGACGTCTGTATGTTCCGCACGATATCTCAAAAACCGATGCAGCTAGGATAATCAAACTTGACATCAAAACGTTCCAAGATGAGTCCTCGAAACCCGTTTATTTTCGTGTCAAAAGGTCAAAGGTCAAGGTTTCAAGTCTCTGTACTCTTTTGAGTGCTAGCTTCTTCTAGTAGGCTACTTGAAATTGCACCACACTGGGTTTTAAACAACTAGTATAAGCCTAGTCGTGAGTACAGGTATTTGGATAACGAGCATTTCGGAATGTAGGCCTGGAGTACGAGTAGGCTTATTGCAAATCTAGTGCGCTACCTCATGTCTTCAAGTTTCGTAGCGAATGCACTGACGAGGTACTTAATGTCGGCGACAAACTCCGGGTCCTCGATGCTGCGCGACTGCAGCGTGGTCGCTTGCCGACCGATCTGCCACTGAACCATCAACATCAAGTTGTTCTTCGTCAGTTCCTTGTCCTTCGTATTCTCCAGCAAGTTCTGCTCGCCGTCAACAGCGCACAATAATAACAATAATAACAGCAGTAATAATGATTCAGCGTTTTAATGCTGGTTTACTCCACGACAGTTTCGTGAAGGAAATGGAGGAAGATAGTGACCATGCCAGATTGACATTTTTTCTTTGCATAGCATATTTGTTTCTTCCCTGGGAACTGAGTTATTTAACTTATACAAAGTCATCAAAACGTTTTCAAATTACACGGGTTAATAGCACTATGGCCTACAGTTAACTATCGTACACTCCTGGGCCACAGTACTAAATTGACAACTTTTATGATATTGTGTAACGAAAATGAGTAAGCAACGTACACATGTACACATCTACAATGGTAAAATATTGTTGTGAACTGTACTTTCAGCTCGCTTCAAGATGACCAAGGTCATTAGTGTACTTCACCTTCGTTTTGTTCGATGTCGACCAATGTTCCAAGCACTAGCGTACAAATTCTAGCACCCGGTACATAGCGACATATTTCACATTTCCAAGACAAGCAGCGCGCCTCTCTAAGTGCGCTCATTCACCTCCAAATTGTCCACCAAATGACGGCGCCGTCAACGGGCGAACTGACCTTCGAAAGCGCGACTTATTTAAAAACAAAACGACGAAACATCAAATTTTGTCGGCTGCATCGGCATGCGGCGTTCGATTTCCATACACACTCGTGACACCGGCAGCAGAAAAAACTTCTGTCGCCGAAACTGAAACTGTTGTGTCCGTGGAACGACACATATCCTTTCAGGCGCGAACCGAAGCTGAAGGCGGCCAGTGGCGGCAATGAGCTGAATGTCGGAAGCCTACAACTGAAGTGTAAGCTATAGTAATCGTGGTTTATATAAGTATATAAGTGTTTTAACGCTTCCTTTCTCCATTACTACCCTAGTATAATTTTATTTCTGTATTTGTCCTTCAGCTTGAATATGTTGCATTATTTTCAGTCGGGCGGTGCAGCGTTAAATAACGTTAGTATACTTACTCGGCACGTGCCAATAACGAGCCGCGTGACCTTCTCTTTCACAGCCTCTACAAGTGTTTGTGCCAGCGTCGGGATAATATTCGCATGAAACCTACAAAAATAAACAAGATTAGCGATAAAAATGACGGTGCTGAGGTAGAGACAAACGGTGCATGATCACATCGCTGTGGCTATGTCGTATTCTTGTCAACGTAAAGTTTTCAAAGTCTTTGGTTCCTTCAAGTCTGCAATAAAATTAACTACCTTACACAATAAAATGCTAACATAAACGTGCAGGCATAGATTTGAAAAGCGCTTAATTATGAAACTCATGTATAAAGCGCTCATAGCAAGTGTTAAAGGGATTACACAGTGGTGTATGTCCGGGGGAGGGTGATTGTCCGGACACCTACGGAGGCGGAGCTTCTCCTTTAGGTCAAATGGCTCACATGATTTGTTGCATTGGACGGCATTGCAGGCTTGCAACAGCAGCGGCGTAGGCTATTTATGCGGAATGCAGAGGTCGCCGGTGCACGGTATACATTGTGTCTAAACCGAAAATTCAAAGTGGCGAAAAGGAAGGAGAGCGCCTTACTTATGTGGCCTGTACGTGCTCTATAGAGCGATCGTGATAAGTAACACTATCTTACCTGCTGATTGACGTAGCAAGGTTGCTGTCAAGGGTCATAACCCAAGCAACGAATATCAATTGGTACTGAGTCTGGAAATTTGTCTTTCTGTCTAGAGCATCTTTTACCCTGAACAAAAACTGTCAACTTTACCGCATGCCAAAGACGAAGCAGTCAATGAATATCGTACACATAATATATAATTAGCCTAGGACCTATAATATTATGCATAGCTGCTAAACTGTTCTATATACAGTGCAGACTCATCGTTAGACGGTGAAAGAGCCTACGGGCGAATGTTAACCGCAAGAACATCACAGATTATTCGCGGATTATGCTGTGGCGAACGGTCTATCCATTGTTTCTGTCTGACTGTCCGTCAGTCTGTCTGTCACACTTGCGTATTGTATTGAATCCATCATCAAGCTGTTAATACTGGACCGTAAGCTTAGGCTTAGGGACTTTTAAGGCCTATGCGCATCGCAGCGATAGAACTGTACTGAATATTAGGCCTATTATTAAAGCAATATACGTACACAATATACACAAAATATATACGTACAAAGTACAAGTAACCAGTCACAAAGCAGTCTTAGAGATTGCTAGATATTCCATATTAGGCTACTACTGTCAATATTATACGACATAGAGCCATGAAATGAACAAGTCATTTTAGTTCAAACCTGCCGTTCATTTCTGTCGTAGCGATGTGAACGGACCTTTAGTTTTTCTACCACTGAGATCTTGTGAAATTCTAATGTGTGGTCAGACCAACGGCGTCGCCAAATAGATAGGATGAAGTGACGTCACGGTAAGCTACGATCTTTACGTTGTAGGGCAAGTTGTCGTACTCTGAGAAGTTAACCGATGAAGATTTGTCACGTTATTTAAATAAAATTGAATCGATAGGTTTAAGACGAGCTTAGTGCTAGTGCCATCTCGGCGATCTGACTGTAAGTGCTGCAAAATGTTTACATTTCCTTGCCGTACATTACGGCGGCCAGAACAGCTGGCATAGATAAATAAAAGAAATTAAGTCACTGTCAATCAATGTATACACGTGGGGTAGGAAAAGTACGATTTTCGTTACTCATGTACAAACTCAACTAATAGTCCTCCGAAGGTCATTTCATTAGCGGAAAGCTCTCCGGGGCCAATATCTCGAAAAGATAGCACAATCATGCACGAATTTAATTACAGTGATCGAAATTCGTACATGACCTGTTAATTCTACCACGGTATTCGACCGGAAGGACTGTTTGAAGGTCATTCGCGGTCACGTAGCCCTCTTTCAGAAGCTCTCATCGTGGCCTTTGGTCTCTCCACTCCGTGTATTATTGTCCACCCGCTATTATTGCCTGGCGACGCCCCATGTAGCCTAGTTCGTAAAACTGTCACAAACATATATAGTCGAACTCACGGAGGAAAGCGCAGACAAAAACGAAAAACGGTTACGTGATCGAAGAACGACGACGTACGACGTCATGGCGCCAAGATCGAAGAACGTGTTCTGATACTCCTTGATGCGTACTATCGTCTGCATGCAGCGCGCTACCGTGTAAATATAGACGTTTCTCTGAAACCATAGTCGTAAAAACATAGATTTTGGAATAAAAAACATAAAATACATGTTTTGTACCTCAATAAAACATTAAAAACATAGAATTAAAAATTGTCCTTCATCAGTTGTGTTATTTGCAGTTTGTTGAGACTGGGTGAAGATGATATAGAGACTTATCAGGCCTCTTATAGTAGATTGTGATTGTGTTTGTTGTCTATGTGAATTGTGAAGTTGTGCGAAATATGATTACCTAAAAGGGTAAAATAATATTTTTATAATTAACATTGTACCAGTTGATTTTAAATTCGCATTTAACATCATGACGTATAATGATTCTGATTAAATATGATACAAATGTTGCGAAAATTTTTTTTAAACATTTAAGAATAAAAACAACAAAAACATGTTTTACTTAAAAATAAAAAGAACATAAAAAGTTTTACAACTGTGTCTGAAACATCGTCGTAACCCATGTACAAACTCGACTAATAGTCATCACCAATTGATTATACATTAAACATTCTTAAATACAGCCGGCGGAGTTCTAGTATAATATTATCAGTTGTACAGTTCTCGCTGTCGACAGAACACGCATTCATTACTTATCAGTTTTAGTTCGCTAGGTCTCAGTTTTAGTTCCGTCCTTGCAGTACGGTAAAACTTTATAATTATGAGCTACATGTTGTAGAAGCGCATCTGGTTCGCTCGCGACTTGTGATGCTGGAGAAATGTTTTTCTTGATTGATCGATTTAACTGATGCAGTCGCATTGGATGGCAAATTGGTAGATGTATACTTTAGTCTAGCACTAGAGTTAGCATACGAAACAGCCATATTGTACAGTTGGGAAGCAACCAAGCGTGGAAATTCCGTAGGCCTACACGACTGGACTTTACATTCGTGCGTGAATCACGTTCCTGTTTTAATCCACAGAATCTGTCGCATATTTCCGACAACGTTCCAACGTACAACCATGGCTGTTTTTACCGACCTCATTATTAAGCGCCACGACGAGCCAACCCATGTAGTACTTTTGTTCCTTCAGCGTCATCCTCGCCTTTCCCCAGGATGCCAACTTCGCCAGTATTCGCGCCACCTGAAACGGTACATTGCCTTAACTGTTTCCCAGAAATAGGCTGATTGGTCTACATTACATATACACAGTATATGGCATACGTCTAGCAACGTTATAGTTAAAATCAGAAGGGGTGACCCTCAGGAAGTCACGTACTTCCCGAACTAAACCTATAGACTGTTCTGTTCGTACCACAAATAAACTTACTGTAATGATAACTACTGCAATTCGTTTGCTGAGAAACTAGTAAAAAAAGTGTCGCTCTAACAGGACGAAACTCTACTGGCCCGCCGTGGAGTGTTACAGACGACGCCAGACGCCAGAGAGGATCACTATAGTCTGCCCCCTACACTATGTGTAGGAGGGGCCAGTAGTAAGTAAAGATAAAACAAATCTTTAATTGTAATTCACCAACAAAGGTAGCAGTATAAAGAAATTAACAACTTAACTAAACTTAACTTAATATAGGCTAACAATGTTGCCAGTTCTTTCTTCACACGATCAGTAAATATCTTACACAATTTATTATTAGAAACACAAAACTTATTCAAAAAGTTCCGTTTGCGAATAGCAATAGCCTTCTCTGCGGGTAGACAATTAAACATTTCTAAACATATATCCACAACCTCTTGTGATCTCGTGTTGAAAATTTTTCTAAAAGTACTATTAATGACATAGTTAATAAAATTATATTGTGACTTTCGCAGAGGGCAGGCTTCCAAACCGTAATATAGAGCTGGGAAACATAACAAATCCAATTGAAAACTTAAGAGAAGAAAAAGAGTCGGGTGCTAACAAAATGTTAAAGTAATTTGCTGATAAAAACAGACATAAGATTGGACTCTATCGTTGTTTTAAAATAATAGTTATGAGTTTTAAAGCGGAGTCATTTTATCAGCGAACGTACTACGTTACGTTCGCTATATGCTATCGGCCGTCCGTCTGTTGTCTGTCTGTCTGTGACGTTGGTGCACCCTACTCAG
>Ga0209780_1001125_pt1 | contig 16893 bp, 11 predicted proteins | sample WorMetexBAHAMAS2_FD_187384 | JGI IMG/M metagenome (GOLD analysis project Ga0209780, IMG submission 187384) | Marine gutless worms symbiont microbial communities from Max Planck institute for Marine Microbiology, Germany - Inanidrilus exumae... | ecosystem: Host-associated > Annelida > Digestive...
GCATGAGATTATTAAGTCGACTGTTAGTGGTTTCAATTTAATATGGATAACTTACAGTCTGACTGCAGTCTGAATTATTGCAGACTAGCATCGTCCCCCGCACTCTTTTGCCATGCCAAAATGGCGGACGGACGCAGTAGTTTTATCATATATAGTGCATCTAGAGCGTTTTTGTGCATGATGGCGTCTTTTGGCCACGTGAAAATAACATGTTAGTAGTGCAACGTGCTTATTAATCTGTTAGTTGCTGCTTTTTAGGCTTTTTGTTAAATGTTAGCATTTGAAAACGTACGGTAACGTTGAGTTTTCCAGAATATGCGCAGCTGAGATGATTTTATCTACGAATAGCCTTTGTATACGTTATTGTAAAGACACAAAACAGCATAAGCATATCGAAATGACATTGATACAGTTTCATTTATCACTTTTCTTATTTATCTAAAGCTATACGTCATTGTATCGCTGTTCCATGTTCTGTAATTGGGATATTTTTTGCATAAACCTGCACAACGGAACATCCGACTTTAAAAAAAATAAATTTGCAGCGTAGTGTGGATTTACTTCGCCCGCGGGAGCGGTGGCGAAGTATTGTAATGAGCACGTCTGTGTGTCTGTCTTTGTGTGTCTGTCTGTCTGTCCACGAGCATATTTCCCAAACCACACGCGCGATCTTTACCAATTTTTGTGCATGTTGCCTATGGCTGTGGCTCGATCCTCCTCCAGCGGGGTGACGAAATACCGACAATTTTGTTGGTTTTCACCCCCATGTACAATGCATTGTAGGGGCAGTATAGCGGCAAGAATTTAGCTACGAAGGACCGATTTGGCTTATATTTACTTATTTACTGTAAAGTCGGACAGAATGCGATTTCCTGTTGTTAAAGGACATAATTATGACTAACTATTTCGAAACTACTCACACGGAGAAATTTGACGATTAATGGGAAGAATTATGGAAACGCACGACGCCGTTGTCATTGTTAATATGGTAACGATGCACGTTGCCGAAGAACCAAGATGTCGCCCTAACGGGACATAACACTACCGGCCCGCCGTGGAGTGTTACAGACGACCACAGACCACATACGACGCTAGCGAGCATTGCTAGTCTGGCCCACCTACACAGGTATGTGTAGGCGGGCCAGTAACAAATATATGTTGGTGGACGTAGAAAAGCGAAGTTAATCTAGCATTAATGGACTTATGTTAAGGAAATACATAGAGTTAATGGTGTGATTTCACACTGCGAGTGAAGTCTGATATCTACGATTGCCTTGTTAAGACAGTGGTGCACCACGGTGCCTTTATGTGTCTTTGACTTGCTGTATTGTGAAGTGACTGTGAATGTGTACATTGCTAGACAAATCATGGTATGAAATGGTCCGTTTTTCATGATTATTTAAGTGTAAGCTTGTGAGAAGAGTTTGATAAAGTGTTCATCTATCGTGTTGATTTGCAGTGTATACGTGCCTTTAGTTGATTGTCGTGTTTAAGGCCACACTACATCGTCCTACAAGATGTCACGCGTCTCTTCCATACCGAGAAAAGATGAGATGCAACGTCGGGCGACTGTCGAAAATATGGTCTTGCGACGTCTGGCGATGTAATATGGTCTTTAGCGATGTTATGCCTTGCCAATTGTGTGTTTGCAGCACGTACTGATTTTGTGAAGTCTTTTCACGATGTACTCGCGATATTGCCGTAGACGGGGTAGTTTCCTTGTAATCTGTTGTAACTCTGATATTTACTCGATTCGTTGCACTGATGTTTTCTCTGTCGTTACTTAAATCAGCGTGCCAGACGTGTTGGAAGCAGTTGTCCATTCTGAATACCACTGAAGAATTTTGCCCGTTTTGTGTGTTATTTGTGCATGCTTGAGACGTCAGTTGTTGTTGTTGTTGATATTATTATTTTGAAAAAAAGAGAAAAATGTAGAGCTAGGAGGATTGGAGGGATTGGAACCAGTTAGTTTGCAAGGATAGATTGTCTATCAACAAAGGTAGATTGAGGCGTTTGGACATGTGCACGCCCAGATGGCGCTGATTTGATGAGACCTTGTTACGACTTTGATGCAATATTTGTCTACACAGCGCGTTTGATGGCAGTAGTTTGTTCTGTTGTGTTAGCTGATAAACGTGGTCTTTGTTGTGATATGTGAATTATTTTTTCGCAACGTCGTCTAACCAGAAGCTTAGCGAGCGATCTAGAGATTGTATTTGTATGAACGAATGTAGTTGAGTATTGCGTGTAATTTGTCATATGCATTTATGCTAAAATACTTCAAATTAATGCTGATACTTTGTCGATATTATTCTATACAGTCTGATGCTTTCGTTTGTTTGTTGTTTTGTCTGAGTTATTTTGACTTTATTCGATTATCAGTCGATTTGTGTGAGTTTGCTGGCACAGTAGTACTAAGGCAGAGAATTGCATTTTGGTTAAAATGTCAACACGCTGTCTAATGAGGATTTTAAAATGCAGTAACTTATATGCCAGTTTGTTATAGGAATCAACCCAGCCAGAATATACTATTTTTATTAAAAAGTCAAACTTACATGATCAGTTATAATTTGTAAATAAGAAATCTTACACAATTTGTGCTTTTTCAGTTAAATAATGTACCTAATTACGACTTACTCATTCTACCTTAAAGGCGCAATATGACCTGAACTGTGTTGAAAGCGCCTTAAACTTAAACCCCAATCATCAACCAACCTTCTGGTACACTCAGCGGAAGTTAGAATCAAATCTGTCCCACTGTGTTGTCAATGGTTGGATTATGTTATGGTGTTTTTATTCACATGAAGCTGTAATATTCTAAATTGAACTTCGTCAGAAATTAGAAACGATAGTAAGGATCTGTATATGCTGTCATATCTGGTGATGTGCAGTGTTATTTTAGAGTTTTTAACGTTTTCTTTTTCTTCATTAAAGAACAGTGTTCATTGGAAGTTACATGTACATCTCTTGTTTTATTATAAATTTTAAACTTGAATTTTCATGCACTGCAATAAACAAGCCCCTTGTTCTGCACTTACGAATTGTACTCGGTTTTGCAGCCGTGTACTGGATCACTGGATCCATGTTTCGTTAGTTATTGCACCTTTTCCATGGTTTCTTTATCTCCTTTTGTATGCGGTGATCAAACAGAAATAATCAAGATGAGACCTAAACACACTGTTGTACGCCGTGGTCAATAAAAACGTGTCGTTTTTACTGTAACTCCCGTATTTGTTGGTGGATTTTTTTACACTTTTTGTACCAGAAGAAACGCAAATGAACACTACAGAACAGTACATTATAAAATTTACACTTAACCTTAACCGTGTCTTCAGTTGTGGCAGTGACAACAAAGGTGCATTCCTCTATTGCTGTTATGTTAAAACACGTATATTACACATACTGAACATTAAAAACGAACAAACAACTGCCGATATTTTACACACGATAACAAAAATTTACACAAGAATTTGCACACCGACACAGACAATATACAGCAGACACTGCACGCTTCGAGCTTCACATAAAACTTCAACAGAAAGACGTTTTCTACAGGGTTAACATTCTATTTATTTCCGATGAAATTCCAAGCTTCTCAAGAACATCAAACTGTTTTCCCAGTTACGTTTTTGAAACTCGGCTGTTTAAATTCAGAGAAAAACAGCACGGCACACTTTACTTTTATCTTTGCTGAATGTGCAGTAAAGTTTAACCTGTGTCTGTTAAGCCCACGATCCCTTCCTATCGTGCCCCAAAGCTCAGTAGAAATCAACCCCAGCCCGGGGTCAGTCAGGAATGAGTACATTGCTTCAACCGACAAGCCACAGTCGGCTTAACAAACACAGGTTAAACTTTACTGCACATTCAGCAAAGATAAAAGGAAAGTGTGACGTACTCCACTGCAGCATACGGCAGGTGCTCGTCTGCCTTTCACAGTCATTGAGCCCGTAGGTGGTCAGACCAATGAAGTCTGTAACGCATGGTCAGACCCACGGTTACCTTCCCAGCCGCAGAGCGTCACCGCCCATTGACTAGTACCAAATCATACTGCTTGGTGACAGCGGCACGTGTGTCAAGAGCTTGCCCAGAGTCATTACGTAGACACGCCGCGATATCAGGAGTCGAACCCGTCACTTCTGGACTGCAAGTCTGACACCAGTGACGAAAATATATACAGGCAACAGTAGATACAGTGACATCAGCAAGCAACGATCATCTCTCCACAGCCAAACAGATTAATAGAATATGAACACAGATTTATTTAGCAGATCGATACATTATAAACACTTATTGCAATAATAAACATTTCATTTGTAGTTCAGACTTTTTGTCACACGAATATTCATGAATCCAGAACTGTAGACGACCAATGGCATATAAGCCGATTTATGAAGGAAACCAATGAAAACAAATGATTAAACAATTTAGACAAGAGGCACATCGTAGGGGGCAGGTTTTTCGGGGGGGGGGAATTAATGTGAATGCGGCCGGTCGGGAGCAATGTAGTCAGCTGCAGCAGTCACGCTGATGCCGTTACTGATGTTTTGCTGCATACACCACAGCAGTGACTCGCAATGCATTTCAGTGGACCGGACAACCCCAAAATTGCCCCCTCCCCTTGGGTTATCTGGACCCCATGTAATACATGGTTCCTTAGGTCCACCAAAGTCTACACTCCAATTGGCATCTTGATCGGTTCAGCTGTTTTTTTTCAGTGCTCAGCAACGAGACCAAGAGACAGACAGACATACAGACCACGCTACTCCATCTGTAGCAATAGGCCGCATCTAGCTAGCCTATTGCTGCGATGCGGCCTAAAACCGGAGGCAAAGAAAAGTGCTGCAGGAAGCGTTCAGGGAGAGAGATGGATAATATGAAAAATTAAGTTTCAAACAATGACATATGAGTTAACAGTTAACATCATATATGTTAAGTTTGTTGCAGTTTTTGTAAGGGTAACTTGAGCCTGGAATCCACCCTACATGATTTTAAACCATACACAATAGATAACACACTCATGACATAAAACTATTATTCCCAGAAAGACTCTTGTCAAGCCGTAAAAAAGCATAGCCCAAACTACAGTTTGTTCATTGCAATGATTAAAAAGGTATAGCTAAACAGTGAAGCTCTAAATTATAGCCATAGGTATAATTCTAGCACGTAACTCCATAGAATATTGCCCTTGACAAGTACCAACTCAGTGGCACAATTCAGCAGTACAATAAATAAGTAACAAATTGATATAAACCATGCTGTACGTAGAACAACTTCACAGATCAAGACTTAATCAGAGCCATCACTTTCAGTGCATAAGGTTTATAAACGTTCAACTCATTACAATACAAAAAAACAATTAAGTTATATAACAAAGTGATTTGATATTTTTACAAATATGCTTTAAGAACACACTCGACATGCACAATACATCTCCACTGATGACATTATCAGCTACGGCCAACTGCCCAAGTATTCTACAATCAAGACTAGCTACACTCAGTATGTTCACTTTCACATAAAAAGTCTTGTAAAAACGTTTAAAAGTTTGAAGTTTGATACAAGAGGCAACGTGGCACTTCTCTGAGGAAGGATGAGCAACAATAGGAACAGTATACTACGCACATTGTTGCAACAAACGATGGGAAAACATGGAAGAAATCATTACATTACATTGAACTTATCTCTCCAAATCGTACTGGAGACACACACGACACGATCACAGCGGGTGTTTGGCCACATAACATAAACAATGTATACAGTGGCCCCAAAAAGTAGTACAGTAGATCCTCTACACATAAAATACAACAGTGTGAGTCAGAAATATAGACAGGGTGACAGTGACGTAATTTCGACATTCTTATCTATGCTAGCTGTTCTGGACGCCATGTTGTAGGGCAATGAAATGAAAACATTTTGCAGCATCTACAGTCAGATTGCCAATCTGGCGTTAGCATTAAGCTTTTCTTAAACCTACTGATTCAATTTTATTTAAATAATGTGACAACTCTTCACCAGTTAACTTCGCACAGCACGACGTGATGATGCCCTACATCATGGAGGTCATATCGTGACCAGTCCATAGATTCACTTCACCCTATCTATATCTGCCCACTTGTACTTTGTTGTATATTTTGTTCGACTATTAAATACAACCAACTCTTACTTTATAGAAGAAGCAATGACCTGAAGTTATCACCACCATTTAAGTATCATCATTATATGCTAGACGACAACAGATGAGCCATTTCACATTATCTTATACATTCAGATACTCTTCCAAATATCCTATCATACACATTTACAACAAAACTTTTCAGATTTCGCGGCCACTGAGTATACACTCATATATTGCAAACTAAAATAATATGCCTACTGGTGTACTTCAACAAACAATATTTCTCATATTTCTCCGCATATGTAGACAATCACATAATGTTATCAAAATACATTACAGTAAAAATATTTTGTAAAATGTGGTGGATGTCTGAATAGGGGCTGGATATCAATACCGATTAACACTCAACACAGCTGCAGCTGCTGTTAATGGCTGCAGAAATGCAGAGTAGACGTCAAAAAACAACTTATCACCCATCATTACACAGTAATGATAATCATAATATTCTGATCGCCTGATATAACTGGTGACATTTGGATATGATAACTCATTAAATCCTACTACATACAGTTATCTATTATTAGGTACTAGGATAAATGCTAAAATGGTAATGAAAGGGTATTTAATATCACAATACAGTGTATTTAATGCACCGATATGTGAACGAAAAAATACAAAACTCAGCAATAGAACTGAAGAAAGTCTGTAATGACTGCTTTTGTGAGAACCAGAACTGAGTAACAAGTAAAATGATTTCTCATAAAGTAAGTAAAATTTAGAATAAAAAGAATCCATGAACTAAAATAACACTGGCATGGCTACGTGGGTGGCGTTCCTTAATCCGACAGACGCACTCCGTCATTCAATCGTAGTCACTGAAATCCTTCTGTTTCTCCATCTTTGCTTTGTACAATCCCGAGTCATCTCCAGGCTTTTTCCGCTTAAAGAAGCCGCACTGAATCACAACACAACACACCAATTTATCAGCACAGCGATACTTCAACAATGACTATGAACAATTAATTCATGCACAAAGTTCAAAGGTCAGCAGTGGTTAAGGTGATTGAGGTAAATTATCACATGTCACAATAAGATGAGATGAAGCAGTTATGCAAGCAACAGAAAATCAAGCTTGAGAAGAACAATAGCGCAAACAACCTTCGGTTTGATGATGGCCAAAAACCAACGGCAGAGACATAAAATGTCAAGACATAAAAATATCTAGAATGCCACTGATCAGAAGCTTACAGTCTAACTGCGCCCAGTCTACTCTGTCACTGCCATTTTTATGTAGTTTAAGTTGTTCTAAATTTTGTTACCTCTGATTTTTGGTACACGCTATAGCTGCATCACAAATATTACTACTACTTCCATTTAACGCAATTTTTCCAGATGAACCTAGGTCAGCCGGTTCCCTTGGCTACTTTCTCCTCCTTCACCTGTTCTGGAATAGATCCAGAACACGGTATTTTACAGGGGCGTATCCACGGTTTAAAAAGTGTGGGGAACGAATCATGGCGAGCGCGAAGAACGAGACACCGACGGGGTAGAGTGTGGGGAGGGGTGTCCCCTCCCCACCGGGAAGGGGGCTATGCCCCTCCCCAGAATTTTTTGTTGATTTTTGAGCTCAAAATGGCAAGTTTTGGTGCATTCTGGGAGCTAATTTTATTGCAGTTGAACTGTCAGTCTTACACGTATAAGCCGGTAAGCCTAAACTTTGACTTGTAAAACCTGCTATTGCTTCATTGTGTGTCAAAAAGTCGGGGCTGACTTTGCATGACTGTCCCCCTCGGCCTGAAATCTTGGGGGACACGTCCCTACTGTCCCCCCGGTGGATACGCCACTGGTATTTTATGAGCCCAATGCCCTTCCTCTCACTAAGGAAACATATCACTAATGCTAACCAGTGGCCACTGGACTCCTGGTGGAAGAGGCGATGCTCCCTCTTTAGTGGATCTCCAACACCAGATGGATCAGAAATAATAAATAATGAATTTAAATCAGCTCAAACTGTAGCGCGTATCCCAAGCATCTCATAGGCAAGTATCTCAGCTGTTGCAGAGCGACCACTCTGTCAGCTGAAATCTTGTGAACTGTTCCACAACGACACAAACTTCGAAACTTCGACGCCCAGCGTCGACGTGGATGTCTTCGCCACCTCGACGGCTGGCCTGTTGTGCCCTTGACCTTTGTCTTCCAGAATTTAACCAGGTCATCAGTAGGGGCGAATGAATATTCCTTGTAAATTTCGTCGAGACTTCTCAAGCCGTGCATGAGATATCGTGGTAATAATATCTGTCTGGATGAACAAATGGACGAATGCTGTGGACAGACAGCCCAAATACATAATGCCTTTGCCGACATTGTCGTATGGTTAAGGCATAAAATTCCCATTTGAGAAGGCTTGTCTGTGACCTTAAAAGACGCATGCTGTAATAAAAAGCAAATGAGACGAGAAGGGTACCTTCCAGAGCAGCAGCATGATGAGGCAAAGCAGAAAGATGCCTATAATGATGGCGACAATGATGATGATGATGATGACCCACAGTGCCAGGCCGATTGGCCGCTGAATCTGAATGTCAGGAACCACGGTCGTCACCGCCTAAAAACATACTCTTACTGTCAATCAATCACAAATGTAACATTTTCTGACACTGTCCTTGTTTGAGAACTCCAAAATGCCCATCGATAAAACTGCAACATGAGAAACCGGAGAAATTCTTGCCACCTGCGTTTAATGACAATCATTCAACAACTCAGGCAAATTGAATCCAGTTGCTTTGGTCACAGTCAGTCTCTGTAATAAACATAAAAAACTGCAGTCTATATACATTGTTAATGGTGACAGGTCAAACACTGCAAATTTCATAAAACAGGTGATACATCGCATGAATGTCAATGTGGTGCTAAGAAATATCATCTTTTCATGATTCTTTGGGTTTTTTAACCGTCACTGTTAATATTATGTATAAAATGCAGCTTTTACTATTTATTTTGCAGTTTTATTACCGGATTTACGTAGGTTGTCATTCTACAGTTTCATAGAATTAAGAAGGGGCTGAAATTTGAGTTATTTGACAACATCTCGAATAATTTTGTCGCACTTCACTGTACATGTGCAGAAATGGTGGGACATTTTAACATTCAGATATATTATGCGGTCCAAAATCTGCAATCAACTTCTTTCTCAGCTGCATCAATTTAATAAAACGGGATTAAAATGGTGGTAATATGGCAGCATTTTGGACAATTTTTGGCCATATTTACACAGTGCATGCACACAAACAGCTATGTCTGCTTCTGCTCAAAACTCTGACACCACCACTCAATTCAGAAACTGAAATTTAATAACAGAGAGATATTTAATCAACTGGGATACCGGTATACTTTATTGCATTTTTTGCCATTTTTCGTTGCACATGCGCAAAATCGCAGCATACCTACTTCTGGTCTGAAATTTGACATTAACATTTTTCTCAGCAGTCTTGATTTCATGTAAAATGAATGAAACTTTGGCGACTTGGAAACACTTCACGTGATTTTTGGCTCTATTTCGCCACGCATGCATAGAAATGAGCTTCCAGTCAAACTTCTGACACTATCATTTGAACTATCATCTCAATTTCCTTATAGGTAGCAATATTTCACCAATTTGAGGACGTTTTCAGCTTATGTTTTTTCCTCAGATAAACCGACTGTCCACCACATTTCTATTTCCAGTCTATATGACCTACTGACCTAGAAAGTTGTCGCTTATTTTGCCCCCATGATAAGTATTTCCACCAACTTTGAAGTTAATATGGCCATATGCTCAACAAACTGTCTCACACAAGTGAGGAGAAAAATTAATGTAAGCAAATAGCAACTGACGAGCGTACCTTGGCAACATCATTAGACATTGGCTGATGAATGAGCAGATTTGGATCAATTTTGATTTCAGCGCGAGACTTAAGCAGTACACGGTCAACGTCCACATAATCCTGTCACATCAATATTATTATTGCAACTTCCACATGCTCCTGGATAAATATTCAAACCATATAACAAGCATCTTCTTAACCATCAGAAACCACTGCACGGGGTCACAACAGTTTGCACTGTACCAGTAAAAGGCAGCAAGAAAACCTTTAAGCCTTTAACTGCCAGACCGGAAAAATATAATACCAAGTCAGTGTATGGTAATAGCCAATACCGCAGGCAGCATTGTATCACATACCACGGTTATAAGTATAGCCTACATAGCGTCGACGAATTCATCCGGCAGTCTGGGGATTATTATTTATTTCCTCCGCTGGAAATATCCGGCATGCAAGGCAGCGAAAGGGTTAAAAAATATAAATGCATAACTGTAGTTGAACTCGAAAATTAAATCAGCTGATGATGCACTTGAAATTGCCTGGAAACACTTACTGGGCAACCAAGAAGACCCGAAAAACGGCCAGTGAAATGATTTATGTGCACGTGCACACAAACTAAAGGGATTGATGGTGATAACTTAAGAACTCACCTGCCGGCAGCGTTACAGACGACTACGACAGATGACAGACACCAGCGAGCAAAACAGTGCTGGTCCATTAGGCGGGCCAGTAATAAATCTCACTGATACTGGCGTCTGAGAGCGGGCGTAAAAGAAGCAACGCCCCTACCTTCCTCCAGGAGTCCAAGGACCAGAGTCCAGGACGTCGCCAGGCCACTGGCTGGGATCACTGGCTCCGACACTGTCAGTCGGATGACAGGAAGGAAATCAAACTCATAAAAAAACATGTGCCATTTACCGGTACCCCAAAGATTCTCTTCCAGAACAAGTGCAGGAAGAAACCAACGAGGAACAGGCTAACCCGGGCCGTTAAAACGGTAGTGGAACATGGTGGCTGACCTCAAGAAAAGTGCTCTCCCAGAGCCGGGCGCGAAGTTCAATGACGACATACGCTCCAGCAGTCAGTTCGCCAATGTGACATTGAAATTCGTGACATCTCACATTCTGTTGCTCTTCATCTTTCTCGCCGCAATCCTGCGAGCAATAAAGACAACTACTACTAACAACAGCAAGTGACTTGCCGGCATTGACGTCCTCAGGTAATCACTCAAGACTAGATGTTTCGTGGTACAGTTTATGGTATCGCCACTGGAGAGCTGCAGTAAAAGATGCAAAGCCCCTTCCATCATAAGTCCAACGGTGAGTAAAGAAAAGGATGCAGCCAGGCCACTGGTTAGGGTTTGTGCTTTGTGTTCCCTGCAGTGCTTTGAATCTGATTGTTGGGTGGCAGGAAGGACACATAGCTTGTAAAAAAACTCTGTTCCACTGATCTCCAGAGCTTCTCTTCTGGGAGGACCCAAGGAGGACCAGCTGACACAGGTGCACCTGGAAATACAGCCTCTAAATAGAAGTGGTGGTGGTGGTGGTGGTGGTAGTAGTACTTGTAGTAATAGTAAATTAGTAATACAATAAAATATCTTTAGCAGAATATGGACAACATACACTTCAGTATTTTTACTTCGTCCTCGGTATGTGGGCGAAGTATTGCGATCAGCGTGCCTGTCTGTCTGTCCGCTTGCATATCTCAAAAGCCACATGTCCAAATTTCACGAAATTTTCTGTAAATGTTACGTCTGGCCGTGGCTTGGTCCTCCTCTGACGACAGTGCTATATGTTACGTAATTCCGGCTTCGTGGCTGACGTCAAGTTTTCATATAATGGGTCCAATGGGCCAAAATCAATCACGACGTTATGTTTAGTCAAGTTTGCCAGGCGGCACCAGGGGCGAAGTCTTCCATCTCCAAATGCATCTTGTTTATTTTGTAATCAAAATCACACGTCAAACCGGCTTCAATTACAAATCTATATAGAAAGTTTCAAGTATGGTTTTTGAATCTGAATCCAAAAACCAGTGCCAAGTGCCGTACATCAGACAAACAGCAGATAAAACACCACAGAAAAACAATAAAAACGTTATAGTTACAAAACTGTGAACAATGGCATGATAATTTTTGTCACAATGAATTGCAATCTACAATGAAAAGCAAATAAGCTGTCATCATTCATCAAGCTGCAAACAAGGAAGCAGATGTTCTTTGATGCTCATAAACATACAGTAACAGTACACTGTACTTACAAAGACGATGACGTCTCGGCTGCCAAACAAACTGTCTCGCTTGTATCGATGAAGGTTCTGAGACTGTGATGATGACAATGATGATGATGATGATGCTGATCTCCTCACTCGCCATGACTCCACTGCCCTTACGAACTCAGCACTCAGGTTTGCCGGCTGCCTCTGAATTTGACAACACACGGACACTCATTATCAGCTGCTACTACATGGCAACTGGTGAGTTGGCGAGGCACACTACAAAACTCCACTGAAGAATACTATACCGACGTGAACTAAAAACGTTTCTGTAGGCCTACACGACATTGCTAGATCACTGGCACAATGCACTATCTCTATGCAGACATGTAAGTGACTACTATCTTGTACAGTGCCCCTGCAGCAAGTCACTATAATCCTTGCAGTTGTACGTAATAATGAACATCGTTATTCACCAGGAAAATCCAGTAGCAACAAAATGAAAAGGAAACAAGAGAATAAACAAACTTAATTAAACAGAAATAAATACACAAATAAATAATAACTGGAAAAAGCCAGCAATCACAAGAGTGCAACAAACAATGCCAGCTCTGTTTTTTGTGCCTCGTGAACTTGACGTTTCACCCCAAAATAAATGGATTTCCAGAATCCATGGTGGAACATTTCTATGTCAGGTTTGGTGATCATAGCTGCATCGGTTTTTGAGATATCATGTGGATTAACAGACAAACACTGCGACCATCTAGTTGCGAGTCCAAAACCCTAAGCACTAGACTACCGAGCCACCCATGTGGTGTACTTATCTGTATTATGGACCAATGATCCTAGGAACGTGACTTTGGCAACTACTGTAATTAGCAAGTTTGCATTGCAGAACCCATCGGTCTTTGTACTATTTTACTGTGCAGTCTGTGCCTCGAAGTTTCTCACTGCCATTAAATGCTTGGCATAGCGAGGGTACGGGCATCACACAACCACTGTTAATGGATGGGAGCAACGCCCCTTCTGTCAGAAGTCCAGAGATGGATTGAGAAAGGACGAGGCCAGGCCACTGGTTGGGGTCAGTGTTTTGATGACGACGTTGGCTTGGTAACGTGAAGAACATTCGGCCTGTGAAGAAAATGTGCCACTTTACCCCAAAAGTTCTCACCCAGCCAACAAGTGAAGGAAGAAAAACGAGGGGAACTGGCTGGAAAACGGAGGTAATAAAGCCGCAGTACGTTTGCAGCTGCAGTAAGTAAGTAAGTAAGTAAGACCTACCAGCAGCTTTAGAGGATTGATCATTGCTGGATCGACAGTACATCGTGCTGGTCCTTGAACCTGTGTCCAGAAAACATGCAACGTGACTAACACAATGAAGAAACAACCAGCAACAAGAAGGCAATCAGGGAAAGCAAACTTCGCCCCCATGTGCACTTGCGTCGACGTGATGTCTTCACTACCACATATTTGACTCCCCGCTGTGACCCCGACCTATCAACACTGACCTCCAAAATTTCACCAGGTCATCAGTAGCGGCTAGTGGTTATTCACTCTAAGTTTCACCGAGATTGCTCGAGTAGTTCACATGATATGGCATTCACATGACTTGACCTCGACGGCCTGCTGAGACCTAGATAGACCTTTGACCTCCAGAATCTAATCAGGTCATCAGTAGGAGCTAGTGAATATTCCCTGTCAGTTTTATCAAAAACTGTTCAAGCCGTTCGTGAGATATCGTGGTAACAATATGTGAACAGACAAACGAACAAACAAACGAAGGGACAAACGGACAAATGAACGGACGTAGGGGACGATGCTCCTGACTAAGAACATAACGCCTTCGCCGACACTGTCGGGTGGCGCAGGCGTAAAAATTATCTCAGCACTAGAACTAAAATAACACTGATGACGACAAACCACAGGAGCGTCCATGAGATAGAGAAGATTTTTGCCACTGGGATATCCAGACTCGACCTCGTACGGCCAACGAATGTGCAGCGTGGAATGGGCAACACGACCACCGGATTTGCTGTTCTCCACCTGACAAAAACAACAATAATAATTATCTAAAAATATAGTTATTATATACTGCAGTAGAATTATAACTTTACTGGCATGACATAATCACAGAACCTCACTGATGTAACTGTACATTATTAGTCTGCATTGCAACAATAGCCAGATGCGGCCTATCACTACAGACGGAGTAGCGTGGTCTGTCTGTCTGTGTTTCTGTCTGTTGGTCGCGTTCATGATCCCTGCAGAAACAGCAGAACCGATCGCGATGCCATTTGGGTGGGTAACTCGGGTGAGCCCAAGGAACCATGCATCAGATGGGGTCAAGTTGGCTGCGTGGCTCAGTGGTAGAACGTCGGTCTTCGGCCGGCGAACTTTCTCTGTCCTGCGCGAGACCTGCAGCTGACGGGTGACCACTTATGTGGTAAACCGTCCGCTATAGGTCAACCAACCAGGCCAACTCAACCTTTCATCCCTTCGAGGTCGATAGATAAGTAGTGAGCTGCAATTGGATGTCTCCTACCTCATTTAGGGGTTGCACCATCTGGTGAATACTTATGAAGGAAAGGCAGGCATGGTGTATTTGCATGTAAAACTGTGTGATCCATGCCTGAGCGCTTTGAGATATGCACAGTATACAAATGGCGCTATATAAATACTCTTCCTTTCCTTTCCTTTTATGATCACCCATGGAAAGGGGCATTTTGGGGATTGTCTGGCACACTGTAAAGCACAGGATTTTGCAGGTTCAGGTAAAAGGGTGAGCCCTGCAAAAAACGGTTGAACCGATCAAGATGCCGTTTAACGGGCTGACTCACACTTGGGTCCAAGAAACCATGTATTAGACGGCGGTCAACATCAGACAAATCCATTTGCATCCACAAGGGGTGACAAGTTGGTGATGTGGCCTTTTGCCAAAGTAGTTCTGACACTTGTTTATAGAAGGGCATTACAAAGCACAGCATGAAACGCAGTCGGGAAACAAGTGTCACGTGACTGCTTTCAATGCAACGCTAGCTGGCACAATGTGTTGAAGGTACATGAATGAACTTGTGCTCGAACTCTGTTCAGGGATCAAATTAAACCAAACCAAACTTTACTAAGTAGTGACCTTAGTTATAACGACTAAAATTAACCAGTATGCTATAAAACTCATCCATCCTATCAATAGCGAACTGATACAACGCTTGGCAGAGCTTATGATGGAGGCGAAGCTTCTCCAGTGGCTTTACTTACTTACTTTACATGGTCACACAACTGTTGCAGTGGGTTGTAGGCTTGGAGCAGCAGGAGGCAGGTAGGCTATCTATACTGAAGGCAAATGTCGCAGTAAATGTGCCCAGTCACTGGTCCAGGGTACGTGTGTGCATAAATCGGAAATTCTGAAGAATGCATCCATGTGATACCGTGCATTGTGCAGTCCAGTGAGTATATAGAAATAAAATGTATCCCTGAAAGCCATGCAAAAGCCTACTCACTCATTCAATTCACACTCTTAACATGTGATCCTGGGGCCAGTGTGAGAGAATGCACACAAACAAGAGCAGACATGATGACAACCTGATATCTGTGGATGATCTGTGAGCCAACGTCTACTTCAGAATGCATTGCACTTTCGCCTACAATCTCTCCGCTGAACTGCACTTGCTGCGGGATCGATATTCTGTTAACCAACACCACGGCGACTATTAAACACTAACACTCAAGTATTTCGCTTTGCTTGCATTATATATAAATGTTTTTCTGGTTTCATGCTAACTTACCCTGTTTTCCTAAATTCCATATCTGGCGAACACAGACTGACTTCCATTAAGCAATTATGTGCTTAAACTGATTCAGTGGCTTTTTTCTGGACAGATGCATGAGAAATCGCCATATAATTTAAAAAACAACATCTAATTTTAAGAAATATGGCTTATAAAGTAACGTCAAAATGAAATTATGTGCATCAAACGTTTGCCAACCGACTTGGTGACTATAAAGCTCTGACCCCCAAAATTGCTATTTTCTATAGGCTTGGCATATTGTTATTACAGAGATGTAAGCATCACCATGACGGGGCAACAGCTAATATTTAATGGAAACATAATAAATGCAAATAAGTTAGCTAACAAGAAAATAGATTACATAGCAAGTAGATAAAATCAAAGCAAGAAAATGGCACTGAACAATAAACCGACTAAAATGAGTGATTGCAATGGTAGAATGACTGTACATATTAAATGTGTAAGATGCAATGAACAATCACTAACCCTATGACAGCAACATCAGTATCAATGATGGCTTTCATTGTGACCACCTGTACATCATCCTGAGGATACAACTCCTTGCTTGTCCTACATACAGCAATATCATATGATAGCGTATAGATGATACTAACGCCTGGTTGCATCAACGATACTTTAATATAAGTACTCCTTGAATCCCTACTCAAGTGCTCATTAGCATAAAACATGTTGCACCATCACCATCATCGGTGCAATATGTCATCCCTGTGGTGCGAAAAACCTCAAAACCACTCCCTAAGTAACTCAAACACTGGTGCTGGGCTTTGCACATGCTGCTGATAATTATGGAATAATTTCCAATGAAGACGTGACAGCAAACAAAGATCCTGACAAAGACTACAAGTGACTGCAGCTGCCATCACACACCACATGCTTGTCAGACTCTAACTTCATCACACGAATG
>Ga0209780_1001126_pt1 | contig 16892 bp, 12 predicted proteins | sample WorMetexBAHAMAS2_FD_187384 | JGI IMG/M metagenome (GOLD analysis project Ga0209780, IMG submission 187384) | Marine gutless worms symbiont microbial communities from Max Planck institute for Marine Microbiology, Germany - Inanidrilus exumae... | ecosystem: Host-associated > Annelida > Digestive...
GACCTGCCCCCTCCACCCCCATACTATGCAGACAACAAAGCCACATAGAAATTCTGAATCAGTCACTACTCATCATCCGCAGGTGAAACTGGCAAACACACCCACGTTCACCTGCAAATAGTCACTAAACAGATGTGATGATGACGATGATGACGACGGTTATTACCTGATGATGCAGAGACAAGACTCAGATTCGGCAGCGAGGCGACAGAACCCGAAGCGAAACTTGCTGCTAATGTCGGTCAGAACAAATGAGAAATGGTCCACCGCATTACTGCAACATCATCAGACAACTATGATTAATCATGCGGCTTCTAACAGACCCATCACTGTACAGACTGTTTGAGTGCCGCCTGAATTCACATATCTTCCACTTCTTACCTCCTACAAGTTCTTCACGCTAATCTCATTTTCGGTTCTCACTTTGTCCGTGCAGCTGTCCCAACTATTTTGAACTCCCTTCCTGACTTAATCCATTCTTCCGATGCATTCAACTCCTTTTGGTTCCACCTTAAAACATCTTTTCCAGGCAGCTTTTAATACCCTCTAGCAACCCTCTAACTCCAGCGCCTCCGATTCATTTATGTCACTAATGGCGCTTTATAAATGTTCTCACTTACTTACTTACTTAAATAACTGTGTTAAACGCCACTGTAGTTCTGCATTACGGTGCTTTTTATAACTCTGTTAATTATGATACTATATGATACCACATCAACTGTATTAATTTAAATCAATTCAACAATAAAAATTTTAGCCAACAAACAACAATGTTTATAATCATTGCCATAAATCACATGGACCAAGAAATGATGAAGCAAACCTATGTGTAATCTGACCAGGTTGCTATTATTGCTACTATGAGCTCCACATAATGCTCTGACACTGTTTGTTCACTGCCAACTACAACACAAGTGTGGCTCGGAAGTCTATTGGTTAGGGCATCAAACTTATGACTCAATCGTCGTATGTTCAATCCCTCCCAGCCATTGCACTATCGGTCGGTCGGTTGGTACTCGGGATGGTTGACCATCTTCTGATAGGTATACCACCTCGGTATATAACCAGCCACCCAGGCCAACTCAGCCTCCTAACCTCTGTGGGACGGGAATGAGTACCAATCAAAGTGCGGTGATGCTCTGCGGCTGGGAAATAAAGGCAGGATGGCTCATTCCATTCGTGGATAAACGTGTCGGTGGCAGGTAAAACTGTGTAATTCCTCGTTAACATGTGAAATTCTGAACACTCCAGATCTCACAAAAAGGTGCTACACAAATTTCATGTCTTCAAGTTCTTCTTCAATGCCTGTAAAGATCGCCATTTATTGCAAAGGTTGTTTTTTCAACACACAGAAGGAGTTGACTGTCAAACCCCGTCTCACCAATACAGTGGCCTTGAAAGCCATTAAACTGTGATGACAGTAAACGTCAAGTCATACCTATTGAAGTCCTTACTCACTGGAAATGCAAACTTCGGTAGACATTCAATCAACTCCTACAATGCATACACACCATGCCGACTCAGCCCAGGCCAACTCAACCTTCTATCCTCAACGGGACAAGAAATAAGTAGCGGCCAAAGAGCTGTGAAGCTCTGCGGCTGGTAAGTAAAGGCAGGATAACTCATTCCATTCGTGGGTAAAAGGTAAAACTGTGTGATCCCTCGTTAACACGTGCCATTCTGGGGCACTTTAGAGATGCGATTCATAATTAAGCCTTATACTAATCTACACCCTTTTATTTCAGACGTCATAAAAAATAAGAAAATATCACTGACTATTTTCTGTCCCAAAGCCTAATAACTTCTAGAAATGTCATAAACGTTTAGCCAATTATTAAGCAATACTGCTGTTCACTGACTGATGCCAAACAAACCTATGCACTAGTACAGCATCCTAATAGGAAGTAATAGAGCTGCCATGAGTGCAGTGAGAACCTGATCGTCAGCAGTGGACGGGTAGATCAGTGAGATGGTTGGTTCTGTGTCTCCCAGACATTCAATGCGCACAAACAGCTCAAACAGACGACCGCAGTCCGTCCTAGAAACATACACACAAACAAGTACGTCAGTGGAGACTGGACCTCTATCCACACATGTCGATCCTAAGTCCACACGCCACACGACATTCCACGAACGGCACATCTGTAGCGTGAGCAAGCCATAACCGTACAAACAAGCAAACACACACACAAACAAACAAACAAACAAAAACACACAAACAGTAAATGACAGACATATCCACACCTTGCCTATCGGCATGTGTGGATAACAAACATTTTATCAGCAATTTTCCTCAGTTACTTATAGTCCAATTTAGCTCTGGCTTGCACCTGTAATGACACACTAGCTAAACCAAAGCACGGTGCATGTACTGAGTCTACTCACCAATAAATATTCAATAGGTCTATAACATTTAACAGGTCTTAAACATTTTTTTCCATTGAAGAACTTCACCATATCTGGGAAATGCTTGGATTTTCTGCTGGGCTCCTTCCTCTAGACTTTGGCTCAACCACCTTGCCATTGGGAAGTCGTGGTATTTTATTTCAGAGTTTCCTTTCTCCTAGATTGATTTCCCTGAAAGGGTAAGCTGGCTCCATCAACCCTATTTTAGAATCAGTTTTCCTTCTGCTAATTACTGTCAGTCAATGGTGCTTCATTCTGTAATATTAGGCACAGCCCTTAATATGTGAATGGCCCTTAAAGTCATCTCATGAACGGCTTCCTCCGTCTGCCTCCCAGAGGATGCGCCTCTATGGCATAGTACACCAGAGCAAGGCGAGGAATTAACTGAATAATTAATTAATTAATATTTAATTAATTAATTAATTGAATAATCATTAAAACTGATTAGAAATTTTTCTTCAGTCAAAATTTATACATGTTATTACTTACTTAGTTTGTTTGGATACTCATGTGCCACCTCCAACTTGCTGGATGAATATTAATTAAACATTTTTAGTTCCAACTGAATGCAGATTACGGAAGTGGTGATGACAACAATTGTGATTTGCCTATGTTTCTTTTTTCTACAATGCCACTAACTTGCCATCTTCAGCATCAACATATGCTCCAAAAAGAGTATTATGAATTACCAGTTTACATCAAATGGGACTGATGTATATCCGCACATGCCGATCCTAAATGGGAGATTTTCTGCCTTGAAAGCTGATGATCCGCCGTGTAAAATTTAACGGCACTAGCTTTATCCTTGGCAAAGAAATCCGTAACCATACAAACACACAAACGAAGAAACAAATAAACACACAAACAGTAAATGATATATCCTATTTTATGCCTATCCAAGTATCGGCATGTGTGGATAATAAATACGCTTGATTAATCAAGTAAAACTTTTTCATCACCGGTCCTATTTAATTCTGGAGAGAAAAGAAAAGTAACAATGTGCAATAGACTGACTTGACCCTTGATCCCATGCTAACTCGAGGCGTCTGATCTCCACATCAGAAAGACACTCCAATCACACCACGACCTGTTCAGTTTGCCTTACATATCTCAATTCACTCCACCATCGGCATTGCCAGGTAAAAACTCTAGAAACACCAAAGCAGCAAATTTCATGACAATCAGGCAAACTATAAAGTGAACCAAATTCTTCTTTCAGAAACCCTTGGTTCTGCATAGTAAAAAAAGTAAAGGCTTCCCATACTCGTTACCGAGCGTTGGGCCGGAGCTGATCCTGGTAAGTAAGTAAACATAAATTTTAAAGAGTGGCCTAAATAACAACGTAGCCCACAGGTGACTATAAGTCATCCACCCGGCAGCTGGCTGCCATCAATTTTCGCCAGGCCTGCGGTTACCTTCACAGCCGCAGAGCATCACCGCCCCTTGGCTGGTACCAAGTTATACTGCTTGGTGACAGAGGCAAATCGCATAGGTGTGAACAACTTGCCCAAGGTTGTTATGCAGCTTTGTCCCGAGTAGGAATTAAACCCACGACCTGTTGATACTACAACGTCAACTGCTGCATTTGCTTACGTCATAGTAAGATGTATAATTTATTTGTATTTATTAGGCCGCATCGCAAGCAGTCAGTGCATAACATGCAGTCACGTGACATGTTCAAACATGGTGACGTATACCACTGCTGTAATGTCACTAGCGAGGCCGCCTACAGGCAGCGTCGGACAGGCTGGGACAGGGTGGCAGCCTGTCCGACGCTGCCTGTACTCGTCGCTCTCGGCAGCACTACACTACACGCTTGCCTGTGCCCAACAGATACTTCAAATGTGAAAACAATGTAATGCGTAACTATAGAAATAAACTAAAGAAATTTACTTTTTAAAGTCATAATTTGCACGACATTGTACGGAGATGTCCGCCACACTAAACTGTGTCCAACAGCAGCATGAAGTCACGACGTTATAGTGCTATAAAATATATACTTTATCGTATATTTACTTCCACACAAAACAGACGAAAGTAAACATGCCACGCCCATTAGCATAGAATAATGTCGCGATAGCCATGGTCTATTTTTAGAACTTCAATTTTAGCAACATACAGTAAGTCTGGATACTGGGCGTAGGCGCTGATACTGCATATTCCCTTAATTTTCTACGCAACTCATTATTGGCCATCCATAAATGATGTCCATAAAGATGTGTAGTTTTTAACCCTCGCTCGCTCTTGTCCGCATTTGGCATAACCTCCCGGCCTCCCCCGGCTCCGGCTTGATGTCCGCAGCTCCATAGAATGTGCGTAAATCATGGAGGCGACACGACGGACAAGTTCCCAAATCGAATTTGGAATGGGCACGCTAATACACATGTCCCCAGATTTTATGTTTCAAAAATTTTCAGCACCAGATTGCTTGCATTACAAGCATTAAAATGCAGTGAAAAAATACTATAACCCCACGACTCTGACAGAGAATTCAATCACTATTTCCCAAAAGTAGGCCTACATTTTCAGTGTCTACCAAATCACCACTTCAGGTACGGGAGGGGTACGAGCTCCCCACACCTCACAGCTCCCCCATCAAGCCTTCCGGATCCGCGCCTGTGTCCCCCAGAATTCCAGCCAGATTTACACCACTGCTCATAGCACTAAACCAATTCTACTTAACAAATTCCATACAGCCAGCGTCTACTGTCAACTGATCTCTGTCGGTCGTCATCAAAGCCTAGCGTCCATGCAGTGTTATGAAGTGCGATAGGAACGCGCAATCACGCAGCAGTGACTCAACGCGCGTGACGCGCCGCCCAGACACTATCGATTCGACGGTAATGGTATAAGCCGTGATGTTGATAGCGTACGTTAGGCCTACTACTGAGATATCGAATGCAGGCGTCCTGAATTGACAAAATCACAAGCTGGCAGCCCGACTATAAATGCGGACGTCCGCATACAGTCAAACCCTCCCTCGGCCCCCTGGGGTGTTCCGCTTTTTATGTCCGCATTTGACTCAACCCTTGCAGTGCGTACGTCATAAAATCGAGGACCCCCTCCGGAGCGCAGCGTTTGTTTTCAGTGAACAGCAAATGAGCGATGTATATACAGTATAGGACTATAATGTCCGTTACCATGGTTGCCACACCGCTGATGGACAAGCTGCGGAGTGGGAGAACTCGGTTAAGCCCACGATTACATAAACGGCCGACACTATCGGTCGACATTGTATGATGAACGGCGGACAGTGTTAGCCTGTGTTGTGGGACCCGACACTGTCGGCGTGTTGATAGCGTACATTAGGCCTAGTACTCAGCCTCCGGGCCCAACAGTCAGCCCCCAGGTGACTATAAGTCATCTACCCGGCGGTAGTTAGGCTGTCACTGATTTCCGTTGAGCCTGCGGTTACCTTCCCAACCGCAATGCATCACCACCCCTAGGCCGGTACAAAGATACTGATATACTGCTTGGTTAGTATAAACAACTTGCCCAAAGTTGTTACGCAGAAATTTCGAAGATGTTGCGCAGCAACGCGTTTCTTTTTACGGGATTTTACGTAGGGCCTACGAGGCATTTAGGATCCGAGACCTACAAGCGGAATCATATCGGGAACCATAAGGGACCCTAGTAGAACAGGGAATACATGAAGTAGTGTCATCATGCGACGTCATTCTTTCTGCGGCGGCACGGACTGATAGTTATCAGCGACGGCGGCGCCCCAATCTATTTTTACCACGCGACGCTATGCTAGCGCGGTATATGCTGTCGTCATGTGTCCGTCCGTCCGTATGTCACACACCTGTATTGTATGAAAACGGCTTAATGTAGAATTAAGCAAACAACGCCATACGATACTATCGTATGTCGTTGTTTGCTTCATTCTAGCAATTCTTTTCTGGTGCCAAGAATCTCGGCGAAATTCCATCGGGGTTACCCCCCAAACGGGGGAATAGAGGTGGGGTATAGGTTCAAACGGCGATTTTCGACCAATATCTCGCTATATCTCAGAAACGGTGCTAGACATGGACATAGTTACTCATGGAACGCTAATAGGAACTCGTATGTGCTCTATCGAATGGTGTTATTTTCGGTGACCTTGAATGACCCTAACTACCACAAACCGACCCAGTATGGCGCCAATAACAGTTCGTGTTCGCCGAACGACCAGCTTCCGGGTGTCCGCCGATCTCAAGTGCCGACTTCTGGCCACAGACGAGATCAGCACACAGTCGTCCGCCAGATACGGTGGCGCCAACCCGTGGAGACACTTGTAGACGATCATCGCCAACTTAATTGAACCTAATGCGTTGGCGGACGGGCAGCCAGTGAAGTTCGCGAAGCACCGCGGGGTGATATGATCGAACTTCCTTGCTCCCATCACCACTCGTGCGGCCGCGTTCTGAATGACCTGTAACTTCTGCAGCAGCAGCTCGTCGCTGACACCGTACAGCAGGCTGTTGCAGTAGTCGAGACGGCTGCTGACGAACGCGTGCACGAGTGTCTTCGCGGACTCCTCGTTCAGTGATAACCGCACGGGACGAAGTTAACGAAGTTGAAACAGGCACGCCGCACGTGCGTAACAGTGAGGCGACGTGGTCAGCCATACTCAGCTGGTTGTCGACCAGAACACCCACGTCAGACACTGCTGTTGAAAATCTAACCGTGGCCGACAGCAAATCCAGCTCGGTCATTGACAGCTTGTCTAGTTGTTGTTTAGTGCCGAGCCAGATCAGCTGAGTCTTGTCGGCGTTCATGCTCAACCGATCGCTGCTCATCCAGGCATCGACCTGCTCCACGCACGAAGCGAAGCGCTGAGCAATGGTCGATGCCGACGTGGCCGGAGCGCTGATGTACACTTGAGTGTCATCGGCGTACGAGTGGCCGACGAGGCCGGAACGCGCGATGACGTCAAACAACTCCGCAGTGTGTAGCAGAAACAGTCGCGGGTCGAGAACAGAGCCCTGCGGTACTCCAAACAGGAGCTCCATGACGGTCGATAGCTGACCGTTGTAGGCGACATGCTGGCAGCGTCCATGCAGGAACGACCTAATCCACCCGAGGCGTTTCCGCGAATACCGAACGACTGCTGGAGTCGTTTGATGAGAATGTCGCGGTCAACGCAGTCGAAAGCGGCGCTGAGGTCCAACAGACCGAGCAACGTGACTTCACGGCGATCAGCACAGGCATAATTAATGTCTGACAGCACACACCGCAGAGCCGTCTCTGTGGAATGCCGACGCCGGTATGTCGACAGCCCTGCAAGACGAGCTCTGCTCAGCGATCTTCTCGACCACTTTCGACATAAACCGTGATAAACGTCAAGTAACAGTGTGTATACTCAAGTACAGCACGGTGTGCGCGAAGCATCGTGTCGAGCGGGTCTGTCAGCGGCAGCGGAGACATTGTCCTGTTTTCAACTATCTGAATCAGAAACCACGACAATTATAGTTACTATGGAGAGAGTAGACCTAGTTTCACCATTTCATGGTGAAATTTGGCTGCCGGTAATCAGTCGGTAATCAATAGCTTTATTGCTAAGATATGGCGACTTTTCGGTTGTCAAGATGGCGGCCGCCGGCCGGAACCGTACAGGCAGTTAAAATTTTAATTTTCAATGAAAGAAAAAGGTTAAAATTTTAACTGCCTGTATGGTTCAGAGGGCCAACATCAAACTGTTATCCACTCACCCATCACCAAACCAATTCACCGACACGGCACATGGGCGCGAATCACCGAACAATTAATGACGTCATCAGTTTCAGTTGTCATTTTACAACTCCCTACTGTTTATTGATACACTAGAAAACTAGTTCCTCAAAAATATTTTAAAATATGCTATTTTTCCTTACATTACTGCTGCTTAATGACAGCAGATAATTAGGCTCATATATGCTTAAAGTTTTACTTAATGCATACAAAGTTTGTACTTAATCATTGTATTTGCGTACTGATATGCGTATACTTCGGTGCCGGTACCATTAAGAACTACTTTCTTCCTCGAGGAAAATTGTTTGGTGAACATGTCATATAATAGATCCGATTATAAAAGGTAAACTAATGATTTATTAGGCATCGAATGATATAATAGGCACTGGCTGATTTATTAGTTGATTTAGTTATACAAAGTTTTCTCTTGAATGCTTACGTAAAGTTGTTCTATTGTTTGTAAGTTGAGAAAATCTGGGCAGTTGCGTAGAAAGTGACTTGCCCACGCTGTTTCGTCGTAATGGCCGACTCGTGTGAAGTTTTGAATGAAAGAAAAAGGTTTTTGTGTCATTTACTCCTGTTTGTTGCTGTGAATTCGTGTGGTTTATGATATAATTTGCGTGTTTCTGTTTTCTGTCATGTAGTTGGTGCATACAGCGGATGTATTGCTCTTAAAAGTTATTCCATTGTTTACCAGATTTTCTGCCGTGAATTTTTTAAAAAAAGTAGAGTTTGTTTATGCGTTCTTTTTACGTAGACTGAACTGGAACAAAAATGCTAATATTTAATTGTTGGTTTGCGACATCTGATGTAGTAAATTGCAGTGGTTAAAGTATACTTTTTTGGGCCCAGGAACTGTCTTGAAATGTGGCGCCGGCTGCTTTCTCTGGGCCCCAGTGCTACACGACGGCCCCGGGCGGCGTGACCTTTGACACAAACTGCCTCTTGCAGTCTATGCCAATGGCATTGTGGCATATGTGTGCTGTAAACAGTGTGCAAACTGCATTATGGCTGTAAGAAACAGATCGTCAAATGGTAAGGTGGATTCTATATGTGTTAGGGTCCTGAAATGTGCATCCCGAGGTTTAATCTTGTTTAAGGGCCAGGTACACTAACAGGATAAATTTTGGGAGTCCCGGAATGGCATTTCAGTGTGTTCGGGTTACTTTAAACACTTTTAAATTGCTACTAAATTACTGAGTACATATCACTAGTACACTCACTACACGGTATCATCACATATTCACATCACATGGAGAAGATGGAAACAGTCGTTTATTAATGAAATGGAAAATGATTTTTCACAGCTGGTTGATACAGCATGTGTTATTGACAGACATTGATTTAGTCAGTCCCCCCCAAGCTTCTTCGTGCAATTGTTAGAGAAGATAAGTTGGTTTAAGAGTAGTGAATGGTGAAAGTGAATTTGTTAAATGTTAGATCTCGTGATTCGGACGGCAGTGCTTCGCGTGGCAGCCAGGAACGTGAGTACCGACGCTCCGACGACAAAGCACAGTCCTCCGACCGGCCGTTCAGAACATCGGACTCGCGTGAAGAACGTCGCGGTGACAACGATAGAAATGGAGAGTATGATGGACCATCAGGAATGCAGCCGGATGGGCTGATTGAAGTATTAATACTATTACTATTTTCAGCTTGTGTTCAGCTAACGCCCTTTGGCTGGTACTCATTTTACCGTCCCACGAAGGGTAGAAGGCTGAGTCGACCTGGGTGGTTGGTTACATACCAAAATAAAGTGCCGCCTCTGAGAGTCGAACCCGGACACGGTCACCCATCCCAGTACTAACCGGGCTCAACGTAGGTTAACCTTGTTGGTCGAGACCAACGACGTTATCACGCCGCCACAGTGTCTGGAGAGTGGTCATCTAGGCTGATTGTGAAGGAATATTAGTGACAATAATCTAGTACATGGTTTCCAGTGGTCGTGGAGTTGCATATTGTAAATGTCATCAACATTTTCCCCAATTACTCCAGGTTAGTTTGAAATGCCGGGACCCCGAAAGAGAGCATTGTGGGTTAATTGGAGCAGGCTTTTTATAGGCCAGATATCCTTGGAGAATGGAGTCAAAGTGCTGAAAGGGCTCGAAAGCACTGATGTCAGCCTAGTGGACAGGCACCTTTTTCTCTAGTTTGTCGAGCGTTTGAGAAGAGAATTGTTGTGGATAACTGTCATGCTGTTACAGACAACAGTGCTCTTGTTACAGAGTCAGCCATGTTAGAGTACTGTAGAGAGCAGATGATGCCACGTAAGGAAAGTCACCCACTGACTTGCACCCAACCTCCTCCCCTTTATGCTAGCTCTTTGACACCAGTACCTGACATTTACATAATTTTCATTTTGTTGAACATTCTTTGGGAGAAGACGGGAGTACTGAGAGTAATTGGCTGGATGATTACAGTATGAGATCTAGAAGTAGATGCGGGAGAACGTGGGGAAGGTTGTGGAGGGAGGGTTCAGCCCACTGGCTGGGTGGGGAATGCTATGGATCATAGTGCATGGAAGAAATTGGTTATAGATATTGTGGTGCTCACAAGGATGGGGAGTGGTGCCTGGGTGGGTGAATTTTTTTCTGGTATCGGTTCACTTGGGTGGTCTGGGATGAAGGACCATTGAATGGTTGTTTGTGGCTGTTTTTATTTACTCAACCGTTTATTGATGACGCGTCTGGCCGCTGTTGCATTGCAGAGCAACTGGGATGAGGTGGTAGACAACTTCGATGACATGGGTCTGAAGGAAGACTTACTCCGTGGAGTTTACGCTTACGGTTTTGAGAAGCCGTCGGCGATCCAGCAGCGCGCCATCATCCCGTGTGTCAAGGGCCACGACGTGATAGCTCAGGCTCAGTCAGGCACCGGTAAAACGGCCACGTTCGCCGTGGCAATTCTGCAGAAGCTGGATGTAACGTTGAAGGAGTGCCAAGCACTGGTCCTTGCACCCACCCGCGAACTGGCTCAGCAGGTGAGCGTGACTCCGTGCCATGTTGTGTGTCATTTACTTCCTTCTTTTAACATAGCCAGTTCTCCTCACCGCTATGACAGTGGGCTTTAACATCTTCAGTAGTGACGTGATGATTGTGGTCCCCCCTCGATTCAATTTTTATTCAATTTTTCGTAAAAAAAATTTGATGTCGATTTGATTTAGATTCTTTCGCCCCAATATTAGGAGTTGAAGATATAAAATACGATGTGTTCGGATTCGCTGGGGTGTAAAACCCATTCTGTGACGTCCTGCACCGATCGCAGGTCTCTCTAGGCTAATACAGTGTTGGAATCGAGTTTGCTGAAAAAATTGCGATATTGATTTCGTTCGATTTTCCTTAAAAAATCGCGATTTCTATTTCGATAGTCGTCACATCACTAATCTTTAGTCTGCTTATGAAGTTGAACTTCCCAAAAGCACCATGGCCTGGTGTGACAGTGCGGTCTGTGGTCGTCAGAGGAAGTATATGAAAGGCTCGTGTCTAATGGGTGAGGCGTTTGGCTGTACTGTGTCAAATGCCTCAATCAGACACGATACACTACGTTGTGTTGATGTTTGTTTAAGCATCTTGTCTTATCCACCTTGAAGGCCGTCACCGGCTCATTTATGCATTAATCATTAGGTCTATATCTTTTCATATTACTGTTGCTGAATTCTGAAATATGTCAAATGAAGTCGGCGGTCTGGCTTCCGGAGCTGGACGGACTGCCAGGCACTTATTGTGAGTACCAAAGTTATCATCCAGCCAGTGTGCGGTCACAGTTGATGAGTGCCAACTGCATAATCATTGTGATGGCATGTGTCGAAGTCTGCTAGATTGAAGTCTTAAGTGGACTTCTCACTGACACGTTTGAATGTCGTTGACGGCATGCCTACACGGGGGACAGTCTCAAAAATCTAGCATTGCTTCATTTTAGTGTAGCATTCTCACTCACTCTGTCAACCGTGATGTAGTTCATGCTCATGTGAGTAAAATCGACCTATTAAACATCGGCGCTGGCATTTGAACACGTTGATGGTGGTCAAATGACGTTAGTGAGAATGCTACTCATATCTAGCAATGCTTGATTTTTGAGACCGTCCCCATGTTCACACGCATGTGAACGCGTGGGACGACATTCAAATGTCTTGTTGTCGTCGATGGTGTTCAGTGGTGTGTGACCGTTGTTGATTGTGGTCGGCCACGGTGGACGACGTCAGTTTGAACGGTACTGATACTTCATACTGCCCCATCCCCCACGTTCACACGTCATCGACAGCATTCAGTGGCATTGACACCGCTATGACAGTGGGCTTTAGCATCTTTAGTCTGCTGGTAAACTTCCCAAAAGCACCATGGACTGGTTGATGGTGAGGTCTGTGGTCGTCAGAGGAAGAATATGAAAGGCTCGTGTCTAATGGGTGAGGCGTTTGGCTGTGCTGTGTCAGATGCCTCAATCAGACACGATACACTACGTAGTCTGTCAATCATTTACTAGAGTTTCAGTGATGATGTATTCTATTAAACGTTTAACTCACAAGTCTCAAAAAACAAGTCTGTTGCAGTCTTCTGAAAGAACGCAATGCACGCACGTCAGCTAATGCTGCTGATGACTGCCATTTTTTCCGCGTGAGAAGCTTTAGCCAATGGCAAAGAACATTGCCGGCATGGGTCATGACACTCTTGTGAGTGCTGGCTTCTTCTAGTTTCAGCTGTTGCGTGTGTAATGAGAGTCCACACGGCCTGTGGTCAGGAGTGGAAACTAGACACTCTGTGTGACTTGTATGAGTGTCAGTATTGATGTGTGCTATCAAACATGGCATTCTGTGCCACTGATTTGCCAGTAACTCAGCAACTATTTGTAACTTACGTTAATGCACAGTTACCTCTATACTCCAGCTTTATTAAGAACCCATTCATGTGTTTTTTCTTGCTGTCCATGAAAACTGCAAAATCTTTCTCAGCCCTTTCATCCCAACACGTCAAGACGTGCTTTTTCATTTAGTCTGAGCATCCAGCTTTAACAGCCGTACGTTGTTGAAAGGTGGATTATGAAAATCAAGGGACATGACTGACTAGCAGGGTTGCCGTGTGAAATGGTTGTTGAACGAGCGTGTGTGCCTATGTGGCGTGTTGATGGGTAGATTCAGAAGGTGGTGATCGCTCTAGGAGACTACATGAATGCCGAGTGTCATGCGTGCATCGGTGGCACTGCGGTCCGTGAAGACCTGCATCGACTCGGCAATGGAGTCCACATTGTTGTTGGGACTCCAGGCCGTGTCTACGACATGATCAGCCGACGAGCTCTCAGTGCGTTGTTGCTACTATCAGTGCTATTATTAGTAGCTAGTATGGTACCACGTGGTGCAATGGGTACAGCATTGGACTTGTGATCAACAGGTTGTGGGTTCAAATCATACTCGGGGCAAAAGCTGCGTAACAACTTTGGGCAAGTTGTTCACACTTATGTACCTCTGTCACCAATCAGTATAACTTGGTATCTGCCAAGGGGTGGTGATGCTCTGCAGCTGGGAAGGTAACCCCAGGCCTGACGGAAAGAATGGCAGCCTACCGCAGGATGGATGACTTATAGTCACCTGCCGGGCTGACTGCCTGTACACTGGGATCAGCTGCAGGTCCAACGCTCGGTAACGAGTATGGGAAGCTTTTACCTTTACCTTTTTAGTATTCTGCCAGCATTGGAGAGCTGCTGTAAGGTGATCAATGTAGGCAAAGGTGTTATGTATTTGGACTGTCTGTCTGTCTGCCGCATATGTTCGTCTGTCCATTCATTTGAACAGACATTGTTACCATGATATCTCACTAACAGCTTCAGCAATCTCGATGAAACTTACAGAGAATGTCCAATAGCCTATACTGATTGGACCTGATTAGATTCTGGAGGTCAAAGGTCAAGGTCACAGCAAGCCATTAAGGTCAACACTGGGACATGTAAGTTCATCTTCTAGTTAATGTTATCATTAATAGTGGCTAGTAGGTGTCAAGTGTCAGAGAGCTGGCGTATAAGGACTAGTGTCTGTTCCATCAAGAGTCTGTGGTGGATGAAGAAAGCATGGCATGAGGCCAGGTCACTGGTTACTGGTTAGGGTCGGTGGTTTATATTTCTTTGAGTGCTTTGACACTGTTGGTAGGGTGCCAGAGGAGCTAATCACTCACTGCACTGGCTGCCAAAAATCAAAACAAAATTTTACAGAAATGTTTGTGAAAGTGCCACGTTTTGTCTGTGAAGATTGTCACACAAGTGTTACTGCTGGCTACAGTTCAGCACTACATCACCTGCTCATAGCCATGTGATGTTTTGAGTTTATTCCATTACCAAAGCCGCAGCGTTGAGTATTTGTGACACAGCCTCGTAAATTGTGTTATTTAAGCTAAACATTAATATTAAAGCAGTAATAAATTTGAACATGATAGCTGAGGTAGTTTTTCACATAATGTCAAAGATGCATCACTAACTAGTCTCAGTTCGTATTGCTCTGGACCAGTACAGTATATTCTGTGTGCCGGCCGTATCGCTGGTTGCTAGGCACCCGCTACATCAAGATGTTCATTCTCGATGAAGCCGATGAGATGCTGTCGCGTGGCTTCAAGGATCAGATCTACGACGTTTTCCGCACTCTCAACGAAAACATCCAGGTCTGTCAGGCGTCCTCACACAGACAGTTTGTAGGTTCTACCCTCCTTGTTTCACCTTCTCCCTCGAACAATTCCTCCATCTCAAGACTTCCCTTCTGACCCTTTTCTGTTCCATTTCCACAACCCCATACAGGCTCCAGAGCTGTAATGTGCCGTGATTCATTTGTTGATTTCATGGCTACATAAATTGTGTTTGCTTACTTAACTTCCTTACTTACCTACTTCTTGCAGAATAGACCTGTTCCATTTCCAGGCCTGAGGATGTAGGAGGCGACCAAACCTGGCTTTAGTTGTTTATGTTCCTTTTTGTGTTCCAGTGTATTTTGTTATCGATGCATGTTTGCTTTTGTTGTCTTTGATTTAGTTTTTACCGTGCGACACTATGCTAGCGCGGTATATGCTGTCATCATCTGTCTTGTCTGTTCGTCCATCTGTCTGTCTGTCACATGTCGGAGTTCTGCAAAGATGGCTAAACCTAGGAGCACTCAAACAACACCTTTCAATAGCCCAGGGACTCTAGTTTTTAATGCCAAAAATATCGGTGAAATTTCGACGGGATAACCCTAATGGGGGTGCCAAATAGAGGTGGGGTAGGTTAAAACGGCGATTTTCGGCCAATATCTTGCTATATCTCAGACACGGTGCTACATAGTTACTATGGAACGCTAATTGGAACTCGTATGTACTATTTCCAGTGACCTTGAGTGTTCCTAACCATCCCATACTAGCGATGTTAATGAGTCTCTCGATCCTGGAAAATGAATTTCTTGAATTCCGAGAATCTACAGCAGTTAATAGTAACACCAGTCACTCTAAGCTTGGTTGTTATCAATCGCACACAGTGCGATGACTGACGTGATAGGCCGAATGTGATCGCTGTAGTCGGCCTGCTGTCACCCGCTGACCATTTGTGATCTGTGGTTTGCTGACAGGTAATTTTGTTGTCAGCGACAATGCCGGCCGACGTGCTCGAGGTGACGAAACGCTTTATGCGTGAACCGATTCGTATTCTGGTGAAGAAAGAAGAACTGACGCTGGAGGGTATTCGTCAGTTCTACATCGAAGTGGAGCAGGAGGCAAGTGCTCTGTAACTTAATGAGCTTTGTACTCCTCTGTCTCTGGCAGCCTTGAACTCTCCCTGAGTTTGTTACCCGTGCCGGCAGCAGTCGAGCGGGTACTGGGTAGGGTTGTCAGTCTTTCTGATTGTTTTTCCAGATGATGTCTCAAAAACCTATGCAGCTGGATCATCGAACTTGATATAGCAATGTTCCACCACGAGTCCTGTAAACCCATCAATTTTGGGGTCAGACGTTAACTCACAAGTCATAAGAAAACAAGTCTGTATGTGTCCGTCTTCTGACAAGAACACAATATTGATGCTTGCTGCGTACGTCGGCTATGTGGGTTTTTCCCCACAGCCAATGCTGCTAATGACTGCCGTTTTTTTCGGTGCAAGAAGTTTTACCCAGTGACAAAGAACATTGCCGGCATGGGTCATGACACTCTTGTGAGTGCTGGCTTCTTCTAGTTCTAACTGTTGCATGTGAGTGAACACGGCGTGTGTCTGTGTGTGTTTGTCAGGAGTGGAAGCTGGACACGCTGTGTGATTTGTATGAGACGCTGACCATCACTCAGGCCGTAATCTTCTGCAACACGCGGCGCAAGGTGGAGTGGCTGACGGAGAAGATGACCGGCCGAGACTTCACCGTCTCCGCAATCGTAAGTCTATCTGTCCATGTGTCTTAGTCAATCGTAAGTCCGTCTGTCCACGTTTCTCAGTGTGTGTCTGCTTGCATTTGATTGTGTTAGAGTCTGTATTTTGTGTTTGCTTCTTTGTTCTTAATGCTTTTGTCTCCTTGTTTATTCATTGCTGGCTTGATGCACCGCAGCCACATGGGATGCACTGTCATGTATTAAGCTTGTTACCCCCACCGGCTGTATAGCCGCCAGTGTTTCATTATCAGAGACATCAGGAAAATTGAAGAATTCTTGAAGTGGAGGAAGGAAGTTTAACCTTGCTGCTGCCAGTTAGATTCACCTGTAGTGGAGGAGGCCATGAAACCACTGTGTGTGTGTGTGTGTGTGTGTGTGTGTGTGTGTGTGTGTGTGTGTGTGTGTGTGTGTGTGTGTGTGTGT
>Ga0209780_1001127_pt1 | contig 16888 bp, 17 predicted proteins | sample WorMetexBAHAMAS2_FD_187384 | JGI IMG/M metagenome (GOLD analysis project Ga0209780, IMG submission 187384) | Marine gutless worms symbiont microbial communities from Max Planck institute for Marine Microbiology, Germany - Inanidrilus exumae... | ecosystem: Host-associated > Annelida > Digestive...
AGGTAGTGTAGACACATTAGTTAGGTGAGGTGGACAACTAAGCTGTCGTGCGATGTCAAATTATGTGAGGAATTTTGGTGCCAAAAATTATTAAAATCAGACAACTATTCCTCAACTTATAGCCAATAATATGAGTGGGTGTTTTTTTCTGAAACACGGTGTACATGTAATTGCGAGCGAGGCTAAAATCTGAGTGGATCTCAGTGGAGAAATGTTGGCGCGCTTCATACCTGGTAGCCTTTTGGTTGGATAATAAAGGCATTCCAGTGAATATCCTCGAAGTTGACGTACATCGGTTTACGGCGGCAGATGCTGTTCCTCATTCGTCGCCGCAACCTGGCTCGTCGGACGCGAGACCTCGTCGCCCTTGCCGTCAGATCCCGCCTTGTCGCCGTCGCTCGGTCCGACGCCCGCGGCCTTGCGGCAGACACCGCCGCCGTGTCTCGCTCGGCCCGGCTGACCACGCGCTCCGCCTCGTCGCCCAGTTCCTCGTCGAAGTCCGAGTAGTCGTCGTAGTCGTCGTAGTCGTCGCCGTAGTCCGTGGCGCCGACGTGGGTGGCGAGGGCGGCCGCTGGGAGGTCTCCGGCCTTATACAGGTCCATCTGGCGCTCAATGATCTCGTGGAGCTCGCGAGACTCGAAGTGACGATGATGACGGTCGTTGGAGAAGACCAGCAGTAGCGGCTCACTGTCGTCGTTCGCTCGCGTCGCTATGTCCATCTGCACGTCATCATCTTCAGTAGCCCGCTCGTCGTCGTCATGGCTACTGGTAACGTCATCGTGTCGGTGCTGGACGCTTTCAATTCGCACCTCGATAACCTACATCAGTTGATCAGCACAGGTGGTGATAATACACTCATTCATTCAAATGTCACACGCAATACTTATGATCAAAACAACACATTGCACAGGTTCACTCCGCCTAAACGTTAATCAAACATTACCACTGGCTATACTGCACTTCAGTAGGTTATTCAGGTTTTTAATTTGTTCGTAAGTTAGAATGATAATTGAATGTCATGAAGTCATAACTGCAATAATTTTATTGATGTCTGGTTGTATTTGCCCGGAAAACATTTCGACGTGAAAATATCAATATAAAGGTGATTTGAAAGGTGAGGCTAGCAGGTATGAAGCGCGCCAACATTTCTCCACTGAGATCCACTCAGATTTTAGCCTCGTTGGAATTTTAATTTAAGCCTACATCTTCACCCCCGGTAGCAGTCCGAAGTATTGTAATCAGCTCAGCATGCACCGTATGCATGTCTGTCTGTTGTCTGATGTTTGTCTGTCCGCTCGCATATCTCAAAAAACATAGACCAATTGTCACCAAATTTTCTGTACATGTTGTGGGTATATACTTCCGGTTTCGTCAATGATTCACGCTTCCATACAATAAAGGGAATAGGTTCAGATCAAAGACAGCGCTTATGTTTCGTCCAGTTGGCCAGGTGGCAGCTCCGGGGACAAAGTTTGCCGTCTCCGTCTGCAACTTATTGCTGGAAAACTACCATGATGGGCTATTACTTGATTGATATATTGAGTCAATGACCGATGTAATTGCTGTGCGTTTGCTGTATGACACGCGTTGCTTTAATAATTTTGAGCCGCCTTAACCGCCTTGAGTTTAACAGATTTTAAACTTTCATTATTAGAAAAACATGACGCCAGACATTAGCCATTAAGCGCAGACAAAAGTGCATTCTGAAAAGAGGCTCCGTTATCGTCGAGAGACCCGCGCGACGCTCTGTGTCAGTTGAAATGTTGTCCTAGTGTTGTAGGCATAACGCAAACAGATCGCGTGTTAGCCTGTGGCCGGAGCACTTTTAGCAAGAGTAACTTTTTATTTTATTCGGCTACCTGCATAGTCGTGTACACGCATCGTTGCACTAGGTTTAACCATCGCACAATAAGAATGCGATGCTCCGTGTCACATACATACAACACTGTTGGTGATCCATACGTGTTATAAACAGACTTCCACGATAGTCAACGTTGTTGATGTCAACTGGGTCGTAATTGTTATCAACAAACTTCCACCACCACCAAAGTTGTTGATGACATCGCGTATTCCGCACCAGCGCACAGTCGTGGACGCGGACCACCGTGGCGGATGGACACAAATTGTCGGCGGTAAGGTGTCTGAGCCGGACACTTCTCGACCGGTCGATAAACGCAATTTTACCTACGCCGCCTACATTTGGCGCCCCAAGTTGGGGATGATCCTATCGAATTTCGTAGAAATCTTTTGCACCATACACGGCATAAACTATAGAGTCCCTGGTCTATCGTGCGGCGTATTTGCGTGAACAGCGTAGGCCTAATCCTGCGTTTAGCCGTTTTCGTAGAACTCCGACTTGTGACAGATGGACGGACAGACAAACGGACAGACGGACGGACTTACGATGACAGCAAATACCGCGCTAGCACAGCATCGCGCGAGTAAAAACGACAACTGCTTTAACAATCTGCTTCAAGCCTAAAACGGCAGGTGCAAATCATATCTGCAGATTACCTGTGCTGTGGTGCGCAGCCTGACCCAGCGTTTGACAGCATCCGTTACACTGAACGTCTCCCAGCCGCTGGTGCCTCCGTAGATGAGTTTGGAAGCGATCTGGCGAGAGCTGGACGCCGTCCTGACGACGGCCATGTTGCCAGTTGCAGGACCGAGCTCGTAGACGCTGACTCGCCGGTTGATGCCGTCGTACAAACGGCGATCAGTCTCGACGAGCGTCAGCAGCCGCAGCTCAGCCAGGTAGATGTCTTCATCGCGACCGACGCTCGACACGTTGAACACGAGACGATGTTCACGCGTAGTGTTGCCGCTCGTCCAAGACGAATTTGCCTCGCTGTCTGCATCAGTCAACACAGCCTGCTCCGGTCAAGTCGAATTTACATCTGCAGACGCGTGCTGTACGATTTGAGACGCAGCGATGGCGGTAGTCATTATAAGGTATAGTGCCATATAAATTACAACTGAGTTTCCAGCAAGTAATTTCCAATGTTCTCTGTGTTGCTTGGTGTATATTTCCAAACGAATTTTGTCGTACCTGGTTGACTTGTTAAGTGCGCTTTGTTTAAACTGGTCTTAATCACGAAGTGTTGTTTCTGCTGGATTTGCAAGATTGTTGCTCGTTGTGGTGTTAATTTTAACAAGGGTTCGAGTAAGGCCATTGGGTAAACTTTTACATAAAAAGTAGAAAAGAAGATCAAAGTTGACACAATAATCTCTTATTTTCTTGTCGACACTCTGTATTTTACAGTTTATTTTGCCAAATATCACTTTGTCAAGCTGATTTAAATAAATTATGATGACGATTATGATGATTATTATTATTTCTATTTATACACAAATTACGATGTGACTGGAATTAGGTCCCAATGATGGTTAATTAATGTCAAAACCTTCACAGTTTAAAAAGGCTTATAAGAAAAACATGTGAATAGAAATAATAATAATAATCATAGTCGTCTAAAGAAAGAGTTTAAAGAGTTTAAATTTTGGTTTTGCGACCCCCAAAAAGGCACAGAACCACTTTTTGACGTATTTCCCGTCAAAATCCGTGCGGGCATCTTGGTTGTAGGTGATTTTAAGAACTCCAAAAATAGCCGCGTAAACATTTAGGTTCGCTAAGTCGGGCATGCGCAGAAACGAAACCCTTATCTGATCTGAGTAAAAGTTTACATGATGGTAGATATCCCCTGCGTAATGACTTACGCAATATGGTGACGATCAGTTATGGGGTTTAGGGATGGCGGGGCGCGCGGTGGTCGAATTTTGCCCCTTCCCGTTGACTTTGATCGTCGTCCTTACTACACATGACAATTTCGGAGCACAACCACCTGAAAATTGTTGTACTGTCTCAGTGTCTCCGTTTCTCGTCTTAGTCTCGACCTCTGCCAGCAGACGTCGACATATAATTATTGTTGCTTTGTGAAATACCGGGTACTTCTTCGAACATGTCGATGATTCTTAAACGTCGCGTCTGTTGAACTGACCTGATACATGCGGTGATCACGAACATTTTCACTGGAATGTCAGTCTGTGTTTCATTCAGCACACTGCCACTCGGCGTCACTGGCTGTTTACGACAGCTTGTGGCTCGTTAGCCAGTGACTTCTCTCCATTACGGCCGATTACCGGCCATTTACCGGTAATTTACTACATGTTATCGTTCACAGCACCCAGCCCGAATGATGGATTTCAACTGTTGTATTTTACGTCAACTAAACAGATTTGGCCGGCTGCTGTTTAGGATGATCTGCGCCGACTCAGTCAATGGTTTCCTGGACGACGTCCTAGAACTGGCTGCCGATCGAGCACTTTGGTCAAGGATGACCTATGACCTGTAGCCTACGTAACGCTTTTATGCAAAAATGATGATAATGATGAATATATTTGTTTCTATATCCTGACTCAAAATGCCATGTTTTGCTCAAATAATTACAATAATTTAAGCCTAATTTTAGGCCGCATCGGATGCATAGCATGAATGTGACCTATTGCGACAGATATCAGACGTAGTGTTGTGTAAGCCTATATGTCTGTGTGTCTGTCTGTGTGTGACGGTGAAACGGATGTGCTCTGCAAACACGGCTGAACCGATCGAGATGTCGTTTGGAGGGCTGTCTCCTGCGGGTCCAAGGAACATGTATTAGATGGGTCAATATCGGACGAATCTATTCGCAACCACGAGGGGTAACAAGTCGGCGATGATGCCTTTCGCTAAATTACTTTGGACGCTTGTTACAGTTTGTGGTGAATTTGGCCATATGGTCAACTCATTTAACTTCAATTTCTTGTTTATTAAAATAAATATGCTTTCTCAAGACGGGGTAAAAACAAAGGACAGATAAATACAAGTTGGCCAAAATGTGGTAAAACTGTCAAAATTATTATAAGTAAAGATGCAAAGGTGAAATTTGAAGCTAACGTTATAGAGATAGCGACACAAACTGATTGCATATGTACATGCATATATACACAACAAGCTCAGCTACCGCAGAGGGACCGCTCGACGCGCTATGTTAGTAAATTCATGCTATGTTTCACAAGCTATGGGAGTTATAAAGGTTTCAAACAGCAAAAGTGACCTCCAAGGTCATTCAAGGGCATTGGCAATGTCGATAGGCCACATACGATTTCCTATTAGTCTTCCATTGCAACTATGTCTCTGTCTTGCATCGTTTCCGAGATATTATCACTTATTTGAAGTTATTTCCCAAAATTTAGAGGTCACGTGACTCGGAACAAATCTCTTTTGGGAGTAATATATCACACGTGCACTCGTACTTCTCTGTATCAATCAGTACACGAAATTCGAAGCGCATAGCTTTACAGCTCACCAATTACAAAGATATGATTGAAACAAAATTTTAAAAAACGGTTCACGTGACTCTGACCACGCCCCTTTTAGGGGTGGTTTGTCACTGTTGGCTAGAATTTTATACAGTCTACCTGCATGCAAAATTTGACGATTCTAGCTCAGCCGTTCCAGTGACTACGACCACGCTTCTTTTAGTGATAGTTTGCCATCATTGGGGTAAGCACTTGCTACGATCAACCTATCTACCAATGATATTTGAAATCTCTATGTCTACCTACTACGAAGATAAAAAAATAGCAAAATAGGGTGGTCTGGAGTAGTTAGGGGTCACTCAAAGTCATTGGAATTCGCGCCATTCGATAGAGCGCATACGTTTCAATTAGTGTTCCATAGTAGGCCTACCTATATGTCCATATCGTGCACCTTTTCTGAGATATAGGGAGATGTTGGTCAAAAATCGCCAATCTGAAGTTACTACACTTATTTGGCGCCCCCGTAGGGGGTGACGCCGTTGAAATTTCGCGGATATTTTTGGCCTCAGAAAACTAGATTGCCCGCGGTATCATATGGTATGGCGTTGTTTGCGTGATCCTACGTTTAGCCGTTTTGGTACAGTGCCGGTTTGTGACAGACAGACAGACAGACGGACGGAAAGACACACGACGACAGCATATACCGCGCTAGCATAGCGTCGCGCGGTAATAATCATACCTGTATTAATGTTGTTGAAACTACGAACGATGTTCGCCATCGGATAGGAGTATTTGTCCTTCGAAAACTTGTTATACAGATCCAACATGTACTTCGGTGTCATTCTGACGTTCGTTCCGCCGGAAGTGGTCGTCGACTGCGCATGCTCGCCTGTCAGTTTCACTTCGCCACTTCCGGTGACAGAACCCTCCGACGACAGCGCGCGATCGATGTCGGACAGTTCGGGAAAAATTGGGATTCGATTGTTCACTTCCGCGGGGTCGTATGCGCTGTCGGCAGTAGTGGATTTCGGCGTTTTAACGACGTCGTTGAAGGACCGATCTTCGTTGTCGGTGTCCTCTGTGACGACGGCCGCCGCCAAGCTTCTGCCGCTGACTGACGTCGACCATGGACGGAGCGCCGTCAGACTTGTCAGCGTCAGCACAACGAATACGTCGATAGACTGTAGCTTCATTGTGATTCGACTGTGCCCGTCATTCTCGAACAGAGTGAGACAATAATGTATTTGCAACGAATTTCTGTAGAGTCAACACGCTTCGCATCAACAAGATGATCCAACATAACGTGCGTGTGTACGGCCGACACCGTAAAATTTGCGCCGACAGAAGACCTTGATTGAGTACTTGATGTGCAGGACTTGTTCTTTCCGATCAACTGCTCTGATGATCCAGCGACGTCGTTAAAACAACAGCTAATTACTTCTATTGAGCCAGCAGCAATCATTGCTCTATTTCGTGCAGGTTCGAACGTGTAGCTACGTCGCGATGCAGTGACACATCGATCGATCACGTTTTTGCCTTTTCCGCAAGAAACCGACGTCTGACTGGTACAACGGGCCCACCATCTCGGTTGTTTGTCCGTCTCGGTATATACGTCTATGTCGCCAGATAGAGCTCATAATCCGCTGAAGACCACGACGCGACGCGGTGACGTGTGCTGTTTCCCGAAATAGCCGACAACGATTTACGGTTGACTAGTTCAGAAAGAGGTCATTCTCGTTTGCTCGCACGACAAGGCGGTCTTGAGAAGCTGTTTCTCGTAAGATCATCCAATTTGACCTGACGGTTAGTTCTGCAACATATGGCCGTGGTGCGATTTCGTCTTTCGGTGTCCGTCGATTGGACAACGTTGTTACCGGCAGCGGCACTCGTAATCTCGAGTGAAACAACACGCTGTCTGTCGTAGGATATCTCGAGCGCGTAAAATCGTAAACGTACGCATATCGGTCGGCGCGGAAAACTAACAGCTGTGAGCCTGTCGTGTCTTTTGCCATGCACGCGTCATGTCAGCAGCAGTCCAACAGCTTCACGTGCGGTAAGGGAGTCGTAATTTAAAAGTTACCGAGTATGGAATGTACTGACAGAACTGAAGAGCCTGTTAAAATCACCTTTTTCTCGATTAGAACTATTTACTTTGCCCCCGGTAGGTGGGTGAAGTATTGCCATCAGCCTGTCTGTGTGTCTGTCCCCTCGCTATATATCTCAAAAACACCTCGTCCGAATTTCACTAAATTTCCTGTACATGTTACATATATGACCGTGGTTTGGTCCTCTTTATGACAGCAGTGCAATACGTTGTCCTTCCGATTTCGTGGGTGACGTAGGCCCTGATGTTTTTACATAATCGAAACATGTCGTCTTTGATTTTGGCCCATTCGCTCAATTATGCACCGGGGCGAAGTCTGCCGTGTCTGACTGCATCTTGTTTCTGTATACCCGGTAATTGTAGTTTTTTCCAAACAATACTCTTTCAACGTTGACGTTATATTGTAGGCCTATGTGCACATTAAATAGCTTGAAATGTAATTAATTATATAGGACTAACGGTTATTAAAACTGGCTTTATCAAAAATATTAAACGATTAATTAACAGTGATGCAGTCAGAATACAAAGTCTCCACTACCAAGCGAGGTGCATGGGCAGAGCCCCTGGCGGGACAGTGTCTAAAATACGACACTGCTTTGGCTTGCTATAACTTCGGTCTACATTATTAACCGATTTTGATACTTTTTGGCAGAAATGTTGCCAAGAAAGTAAGAAGTCAAATGGTACTTTATTATCCCACCTCACCTAACTAGTGCACTAACTGGTTAAACACACGGAAACATGAAAATCACATCTTTTCACTCAAATGTTGTATTACTGCTTTTCCAGGGTTAAAATTATCACTGCTTGATTTTCTTCAATTTGGTATTCACGCTACTATAGACTCCCCAAATCTTGTAATTAACTGAGTTCAGCTCTGGCCTGTTGGGGACATAACTCAGGATAAATGAAGTGTTGCGCAGCAGCTGTTGAACTGTGCGGTGTGCGCACCAAGAGCTGGTGCATGTATGAGCTGTGTTGCGGAAATTCAAATAATATTGTTGTTGACAACGTGTTTTATAACAGTTAACATTTGCTGAGATATCCCACCAATACTGTCCATTGACTTTTCACTTGAGGCTCGACAAAGAACAACTCCCACGTTTGACACAGCGACCGACATCACAACGGAATTGGTAAACGATGAGTTTGTGGTAACAGAAGGTAGCATGCTATACTCCCTTCATTCCTAGGTCTTGTTTGTTGCATATAGCAGATTCTTGGGAGAATGAAGGGTGGTTCAGCTGTGACCAAGCGATAATATGAATGTGTTTTCTGTGTCTGTTGGCAAAACAACATTCAGCGTTTACGTGAAAATACGCAATTTTCGGCTTTCTGTTTCCCCAGGTAATGCAGAAGCATCAGATAGGTGAAGTGGGAAAATAAAGTACCATTTGACTGCTTACTGTCGTAGCAACATCTGTGGCAAAAATGTTCAAAATCGATTATGTACGTCGAAGTTACAGCAAACCAAAACGGTGTCGTTTTTAAAGACACAGCGTATACTAGAATGAGTAAAGCTAGGGAATTCAAATTTGGTGCTGATTGATACTGAGGAGTACTAGTGCACACGTGACAGATTACCCCAAAATGGAATATATTCAACGTCAAGTGACCTCATTCCATTTTGGGTAATAGCTGATAATGTCTCTGAAACGGTGCAAGATAGAGACACGGAATACTAATAGGAAATCATATGTGGCCGATTGAACAGCACCAAAATCAATGACCTTGAGTCACTCTGAAGGTTACTTTTACTGTTTGAAACCTTTCTAACTCTCATACCGTCTGAAATATGTGTTCACACTTGAATCGGAAAGCACACGTGGCTTGTAATGTCGACTGTTTTTTCAGATGAAGGACATCTGAAGGTCACAGGTAGTCATGTACACTGCAATGCGGTAATTTATTGGAAATCATGCAAGACAGCTGTTGTTACCACAAACCACTAATAGCCTAGGAAGTGATATATGGCATATCAAATAGCGCCAATTCGGTGGAGCTTGTGACCTTCAAGTTTATTCACCTACTGCAAGCCTTTCCAAATGTTTTTTTGTACAGCTGTGCAGCATTTGACAAAATTTCAACTGACACAGAGCATGATGCGGTCCTTTGGTGATAGCCGATAGATGAGCATCTTGTTTTAGTTACAAAATTCACTGTTCTGCACGCAGCCCTCCAAGTCTCGTTGCTGACTGTGGCAACGTTTGCCAGATACATAAAGGCTTACTTGTTTTCTTGCATGGACTACTGCTCCATTTTTGCAGTATACAAATGTACTTATTATTATTAGGCCACATCATCTGCACACAGTGCAGGAGATGCGGCCTATTGCTACAGATGCCACAAGTAGCAAGCTCGATGTTCGTCACACGGCTGACCTGTGCAAAAATGGCTGAACCGATCGAGATGCCGTTTGGGGTGCTCACTCAGGTGGGTCCAAGGAACTACGTATTACATGGGGCTCCAGGTCTGCCATGGAAGGGGACATTTGTTGAGTGAGACATGTGTCGGCCCATAGTGACGTACCTATGCATGAATGCATTGTGCACTGTTCGCCTCCGCCGCACGCGGTGGACGAATGCATTCACCGCCATGATGGGTGACAAGACGGCATTGCAATCTATTGCCAGATTGCTTTGGACACTTGTTATAATTATTATTGTATGTTAAGTATACATGTACATATGTCCACCGGCGGACTCTGAATGAAAAGGCCCTTTACACCTGTGAGGCCAGTACTAAAAGGCAATAAATGACAGTTACTAAGAATTACGAAACAAGTAAATGTCCAAACTAATTCGGCAGAAGGCCGCATCGTCAACTTGAATGGACGCGAATGGATTTGTCTGATGTTGACCCCCATCTAATACACCGTTCTTTGGACCCACTAAAGTCAGCCCCAATATGACATCTTGATCGATTCAGCTGCTTGCAACTATCATCGGCATGGGTAAAACTGATTCCCTGTTACAGTGTCAACTTGTCAAGCCACTTCAACAATTTTGGGCCAATATCAATACTATTGGAATGGCCAATCGGAGTACATTCTTGTATGTAACTTGCAAGTTTTGATATCAAAGGGCACCAACTGAAGTCATTTCCCATGAGACCATTTTATAACCGGCAGCTGGTGTACCATGTTTTATCAAATCTCACTATTTACATACACGACGATCGGCTACTCTTTGGCGATCGTCTATACCAAAAATTACTGATACTGTGTCACACAGTACACTTGTTGAAGTCATCAGACAACGTACCATAGGTCCATTAGTTTTAAATCACAGTGTAGTTACATGCTGTACTTGGAAAAACAGTACATGGTGCAACATTCAAATGTCAGACATGATACTCCTTACGTCAAGACTACTTCAAACATTACACTGTTAATTACAATAAGCAATGACATTATTTGCTCTTGCCTCGTGGCAAAAACAATAAGCAGGAGTTAACTTGTCACAGTCATCAGTCAAAAGCACCAGCAGCACAACAGACAAAAAATTTTACAAAATCAGTCCACGACATGTTTGTAAGAAACAACTGTATCAACTTTGTGATAAGACGTCGCGAATGACCGCAGTTTTACTTCCTGCGAATTGGCAATCATCGCTGGACCAGTTTCATTCCACTTGTCTGGAACCTCGGTGTTTTTGTCGGTGTAGACTAGAATGTCAAAAGCACCTGCATCAGTTGCACAGTCACTTCACTTTACCACAGCCATTAATTAAAGAACATTACTGAAAGAAACATATACACACACATAGCCATTTTAACGCCACTATATAGGTTAAGCTGTGTTAGCCGGCAGCCCCGGTTAAGAACTCGAAGATTTTGCTGGAGCAAAGTTTTACCACCGAAATGCCGATGGCAAAAGAAAAGGAAAGAACAGAGTCCACCAGTTTAAACACTGTATGCACTCATGGACACTAAATCATATAGCTGCATGTTTAACTTTATCTGTTAGTTAAAAGAATTACTAGCACTTTTTAGGTACCAGTTTAAGTAAGTAAGCAGTAAGTAAACATAATTTATAAATGCACACAGTAGTCAACACAATCCAACGTTGAGGGACAAAAATTAGCCCCATGTGGGACTGACGGTCGACTCCTACTTACTGCCAACTTCAAAGTCACGTGACACAAAAACTAGGACAAAACTAAAAAAACCGGCCCCGACAAGCTTTAGGTATTGCGCCGTAATGTAAGAATCCGTGGTCATTTGCCAGCCCCCATTGTAAACGGGGGAAGAAATAGCCGTTGAAAATGGCCGAATTTCCGACTTTCAAGGGCTCGTGACCTTGACTGTGACCTTGAATCGGGTCATACTGCATAGCGTCATGGATCAGTCAACGACCTCTACCTACAGTCCTACACACCAAATTTCATTGAAATCAGAGACTTTTTGTGGACGGCTACTTACTGCCAACTTCAAAGTCAAGTGACACAAAAACTAGGACAAAAATAAAAAATCCGGCCCCGATAAGTTTTAGGTATTGCCCCGTAATGTATGAATCCGTGGTCATTTGCTAGCCCCCATTGTAAATGGGGGAAGAAATAGCCGTTTAAAATGGCCAAATTTCCAACTTTCAAGGGCTGGTGACCTTGACCGTGACCTTGGATCAGGTCATACTGCATACCGTCATGGATCAATCATCGACCTCTACCTACATACCAAATTTCACTGAAATCGGATACACTTTTTTGTGGATGGCTACTTACTGCCAACTTCAAAGTCACGTAACACAAAAACTAGGACAAAAATAAAAAATCCAGCCCGATAAGTTTTAGGTATTGCCCCGTAATGTAAGAATCTGTGGTCATTTGCCAGCCCCATTATAAATAGGGGAGGAGATAGCCTTTGAAAATGGCCGACTTTCCGACTTTCAAGGGCTCGTGAACTTGACCTTGGATCGGGTCATACTGCATACTGTCGAAAAAACTTCCCAATACCAGTTGTGTATGTCAAGTGTCACAACACTGTCTATGTCCAGTTAATCTCAGTGATAGCTAAATTCAGCATGCATTAGTGACCGTGCCAGTATACATGCTAATGTGAAACAGAAAGAGCAGTCACATACATGGAGATTCAATCATTGGCAGAAAGGTGACAGACGCCGTAATCTGTCGAATGACACTCTGAATCTCCTTCTTCACTTCAGCTTCATCTTTCTGCTTCGTGGAATCATTACTAAAAAATGGCAAACAGCCCAGATACTAATAGTGTCATTCTGTAAACTATATGCCAGGTACAGGCACTGGAGAGCTAATGCAATGCCCCTTTCCTGAGGACCCTGGCGGTGGATAAAGTAAGGATGACGCCAGGCCACTGGCTGGGGTCAGTGCTTTGAGTTTACTTCACTGAACTGTATTTTCATTTTGCCCCAGTAGCTGCAAATGATCTGATCGGACGGTACGGCAGGTGGCATTATTATAGAGCAGGGGTAAAGTCTGCCATCTTCAACTGGTTGGTTGGGAGATTAATGTCCCTTTTAGCACAAAAATTGGCTATATGGAGGAAAGACCTTGAGTGGAGATTTAGTTCTACCAGGTTAAGGATGGCCAATGATACAGTAATCTCCTAACGTCCGTTGCCTTTTTGTTCAGAGAGGACCCAAAATGGGAAAAGATAGGGGAGACTCATTTAAGTTATTACACTAGTGCCTATAACAGGGTGAAAACCACTACAAAACCTATTTATCAGTTGAATGTGATATCTTGAGTAATTGCTGTTCATCAGTTCCTATAACATATCAGTGCCTAACGATCTCATTGTGTAATCTTTTCTGTGTGGGTCTGGCTTTGGAAGCTTCTCCTAGGTAAAACCCAAAAGAAGCACTCAGGAGATTGGAGACCTCCCACCCACGGTACCAGACCTGCTCCCTCCACCCTGCCATCTCCAACTGCCTTGTTTGTATTCTGAGGATAATAAAGTGCACAATCATAATCACACAGATCAGAATTATGTCGGCATTTCATCTGGTCTTGGTCCTGTAACTATTGGTCTCGGAATGAGTTCTGGTGTTGTTTCCATCAATAGTATGGACTGAAAATGACAAAAGAAAGTAAAAAAATGACTAAAAGAATTCCAAACACAACTCATTACTGCTGCTATACTATGCAAGACTACACTGCATAACTATTTCATTTATGACAAGTATATAAAAAACAACGACTACCATGATTACTATTTTTATATGCCACTCATTTAACAATGACAATCAAGACAACAATATCCTGCTGAATGACATACATTTTGTTGTCAATGTTTGTCTTGTCGCACTCAACATTAAACTGCCATCTTTCAATGACCTCACTGTTGTCCAAATTTCGAATAACAATCACTAACTTCTGAACTGTCATCTTGTACAGCCATTCTGCATTAAATCAAACAAACTGCCATTACATTAAACACAATGTTAAAAAATTAGCCCCATACAGGACTGACCGTTGACTCCTACTTACTGCCAACTTCAAAGTCACGTGACACAAAAAACTAAGCAAAAATCAAAAATCCGGCCCTGATAAGCTTTAGGTATTGCCCCTTAATTTAAGAATCCGTGGTCATTTGCCAGCCCCCATTATAAATGGGGAGGATATAGCTGTTGAAAATGGCCAAATTTCCGACATTCAGGCCTTGACCTTGAATCGGGTCATACTGCATACCATCATGCATCACTCGTTGACGTCTACCTACACACCAAATTTCATTGAAATCGAAGAAACGTTCTGTGGACGGACGGGCGGACGTACAGACGGCAGACAGACATTTGGGACCCATTTTATTAGGTCGACTCGGATGAGTCGACCTAACAAGTGGTCAAAGGATTTTGACGAAAGGCCGCATCACAGGCAGGCAGATTTTTCATGGAGGACAATGTAGTGTGACATCGACCAGTCGAGAGCATTGCAGTAGGATGCAGAAATCACACCGCTTTACCTTTCTTAATCATCCTCGCTTCTCATTGGTTGAGAATGCGTCGTCATTACGCAGTGTTCTGGTGACATCTCATTCGCTGAATTGATGTGACACACTTAACAAGAAATTCTGCTATTATTATTATCAAATTAATTGCCAGGTATTTGTTAAATTTTCCTAGAAAATCTAACAGGGGCCCGAGCATCTAACTATTCAATAATAAAGATGCTATTAGACCTATCAACTCTATCTATACAGTAATGCACGATGCTAGCTCAAATGTTTGGTTGTACAGTACACATTTACAAAGCAAGCACTAAAAACACAATGCATTAATAATTTGCTGCATGACAGTTACTAATAACCACCTTTTACGTCAGCAAGAATGTTTGAGAGGTACTTTTTCAGCTCGTCATCTGTTGTGACAAGAACGGTCAGTCCATACTTCTGATCACGTGTAAATGTCTCTGGAGGATATAGTCCCCTTTGATAGAGAATGCTATTTATGCCATACACTGTAGACATAAGCAAATAGAACAATTAGATAACGTCAAGTCAGATAATGCAATAAGCCTCATATCTACAAATTCTGCTAAAACTTTGTGTGTTAGAATTCGACATATAAATACAAAATGCAGAAAGAGAAACAAGCAATTTGATTTTGTGGTAAACTGGATCCAGATCAGTGTGGTGATGCATAATAACTTACTAGCCTCAGTAAAAAAAATTCACTGGATCCAAAATTACATAAAATAACAATATAAAAGTGATTGTTCTCTGCAACAAGGCCTGGTCTACCACTTCCCAAAATTTCATGACAATCAACGGACAACTTTTTCAGCAGTCCTCCTGCTAACAAACATCTGTGGCTCTATTCTTTTTTTCCTGCCCGGGATTATCTCCCTGTTCATCAGGCACATAGGATTATTTGAAATAATTCTTTGGTAGGCAGCTGCACCCTGCTGAGGTTTAAATCCAGGCTCATGAGCGCATCATGCTCTACTGCACATGGTGCCGAGTGCTTTGACCACTGGGCTACATGTCTCACTACTCACTGGCTAAAAAAAAATTCTCCAGACCTCCAGATGACTTCATTTTGTAGCCAACTGGTAATTATGATCTCGTAAATTGTATCTTGTCTGGCTGAAATTCACACTGATTCTTTGTTTTCCCGTTACTACTTTATATACTTCAATCAAATCTCCTCTTGGACGCCTGTCAGCTAGTGATGTCAAACCTAACCTGTCTGGCCATCTTTGTAACTTAACTTCTTGAACCCTTTCACCATTTTTGTAGCTCTTCGTGGGCCATGCTAAAGCAAGTCCTCAGGCTAGGTGGGCGATAATCATTAGCAATGATCTGGGGAATGAGTGAGTGCTGCTATTCTCCTTACATAATCGCCAGCACTGACTGAAATTTCACGTCGGGTAATTTACTGATAAGGCAGAATATACCACGAGAACAGTATGACAGAATATACATTTATCACAGTGGCTATACACAGCGGGCAACGATCATTAGCTAATTACCATCCACTGAGGTGCCCACCTTAAATGCACGTGCAATGCAACACCACTGCCTGCGGGATTATGTAATAAATAAAAAATAAAAATTATGTAATGAGTGATAAGAGCAGTCGACAACCCCGAAATCACCGCTAACGACCGTCGCCCGCCTCACCTGAAGAGGCTCTTTGCTGTAGCTTTTCCAAACACTGTGTCTAGCTTCAGGTAAGGAGACCAAGCCTTGATTGCAAACTCCCTATATGGTCTGATGTCTTATCAAGATAAAGGCTTTTTCATCCACATCTCTGAACTGTCTGAGCACCATTCCACGTATTTTTATAGCTTTCTTTGCTGGTAATACCAAAGACATCAGTTGGCGCAGGTGAGACTTGGGGAATGGTTTGTAGGCGAGTGACGCCGTGTGGTCATAGCATAATTTTCACAGAAATTGGCGCTTTCTCAGATGTCTGATGCCTTTCAGGCCTATGCGTGAACTTTGCTGCAACCTGCATCCATGCGTAGGTTGTTTCTAACACTGCCAGTTGTGTCATCGCTGCCTACATCGTTTACTTCAAACTTAATTACTTTAAATTAAGCTTCCACAGTCGCATGTTTATAATCAAACAATTTTTTACGCATTTAGAACTCCCTTGCACACACAGTTGTCAAAGCTCCCGCCTCCAAAGCATTCCCCGAGTCTCACCCACGTCGTCTGATGTCTTTAGCATGACCCTTCTTTGCTGCTTCTGAGCACTGAAGTGACACTAGAATTATCATAAAAAGTTATACCTTTATTACTCTATCTCAAAATAAATTCCTTCAGGACTGGTAGCTTACAAAGATTTAAGGCACGATTCCTTAAGCTTCCTAATCATTAGAGCCCACAGTTTTCCGCGAGCCGCGAATTTTTGAGCCGAGCCGCGGAATTCGGCCGTTGCCGCGGAATTTCCGTGTTTCCGCGGAATTAAACACGGAAATTCCGCGGCAACGGCCAAATTCCGTAAGTCTGTATTGCTGTTGTAAATGTGACATGCAGTCCCTTCAGACAGCTACACAGGCCTGT
>Ga0209780_1001128_pt1 | contig 16881 bp, 12 predicted proteins | sample WorMetexBAHAMAS2_FD_187384 | JGI IMG/M metagenome (GOLD analysis project Ga0209780, IMG submission 187384) | Marine gutless worms symbiont microbial communities from Max Planck institute for Marine Microbiology, Germany - Inanidrilus exumae... | ecosystem: Host-associated > Annelida > Digestive...
ATATTACATTCAGGCGCGTCCGCAGTAACGTTTGGTTACCTGGCGATCAAATTACGTAACACAAAAATCAAAGACGTCGGGCAAAGTCGGCGCGTCAATCTCGGTGAGTGGCATCTGCCTCTGCGGTGGTGACCGTCAACTGCTGTAAACCAAGTCCGATCGCACGTCAAAACAGTTCATGCAGCTTTTAACATGCCGTGTGTCGGTCAGTAAAAATGTCAGTAAAAATGACGACAACGTTCCAAGTGTCATGAAGACGTCATAATGTAGCCTAGCCATGCAGAGCGATGCTCTCGTTCCTAAAAAAACAGCACTACCTAAGTACGTCAACCCGTTTCAGCGCGATTCGTCGGATAATCAATTATAATTGGAAAGTTTAAGACACTTCTAGCCTCAATGTGTCTCGAGTCTCGACGAACTCTACTCAACAATATCTATGTTGCATATAATCTTCAGCAATTTTGGCTGTGATCATGGAAGCACATGGAAGCTACGTTCGCTTGGCGGCGCCACTGCTAGACCTTGCGGAAATCAGTACCTGTAGCTACTGAGTTTTGTGGGGCGATCAGTACTCAGTTTTGTTTCAGTTATTCGCTAGGGGGCGTCTCTGGTATGCCGCGCGTGCTACACGCTAGGCTTTATCACGCATTTATAGATTATTTTTATTCGCGTACCGGAGATTTATGTAGACTGCCTGACGGCGAAACTTTGCCGGAGCTGTGCTGTGGTGAACTGACTTGAAATCCTGTCCAAACACCGTCATTTATGACGATTGTACGACAGCAAACACCGTAAACAAAGGTACATGTAATATTCACTTGGGCCCCGATAGGGGTGAAGTATGGCAATCAGCGTGTTTGTATGCATGTCTGTCTGTTTGTCTCTCCGCTCGCATATCTCGACAAGGTAATCGTAGATATCATACTTCGCCCGCGCTGTGCAATCGCACCGCTTACTTAGACTCTTAATAGACTCTTCCAACTCTTGCAATCAGCGTCTGCCCCTTCGTGTGCCGCTGCGTGGACCAGTCCAATTCACAATAATCAGGGGGTATTAGGCTTGTCGGGCAGATGCTTTCCCCAAAACTGCCCCTTCCCCTTCGGGGATCGTCACCCCACATAATACACTGTTCCTCGGGCCGAGCCTACTCATTCCCAAACAACATCTCGATCGGTTCAGCCGTTTTTGTATGGGTCCCAAATGCTATGCTGTACAACGCATCGTCAATGGGGAAGAAAACCCCAAAAATTGCCCCTTACCCTTGGGATTTCGTAACCCTGCTGCAGGAGGACCGCTCCACGGCCATGATAGGCAACATCCACAAAAATTGGTAATATGAATGTGTCAGTTATGTAATAACAAATTGGCAACTGGTGATTACATAAATTTAAACTGACAAAAGCTAATTTTGACGCTTTAATGCGCGGATTATGAAAGAAATGACAGCAATGAAGATACAACAGTTCTGCTGTACATCACCGTTTTTCCTTTAAGGTTATTATTGCTTATTTTGCAAATGTTCCGTCCCATCTCGTTGTTTTATCTGCTATACCTGTTTTCGTACCCTTTGCTCGCACGCTGTACCCGCCTGTATTTTGGGTGCACTGCACGTTCATGTCTGTCTCCTATAAGCATGCAATCATAGACAGCGACTTCGTTTCCGGTGCCGCCATCTGGCGAACTCGACAAAACACAACGTTCCGTGTGACTTTGGCCATGCAATTGGCCCCATTTTGTCAAAACACGACGTCATCCGCAAAACCGGAAATACGTGGCGCATTGCACTATCGTCAGAGAAGGACCGAGCCACGTCCACGGGTAACATGCACGGAAAATTTGGTGAGATTTGTCATGTGGTTTTTGAGATATGAAAGCGGACAGACAAACATACACACATACAGACACGCTGATAGGAATACTTCGCAACCATACCGGGGTGAAGTAAAAAACTTGTAAACCAAAATAAGCCAGCACTTACAAATGTGCAAAGACCCACGCCGGCAACGATTTTGTGACCCGTGACCTTGATTTTTGACCATTTGACCCCAAAATAATTGGATTTCCAGGATTCATCTGGAAACGTTTCTACTTCGAGTTTGTTGATCCTATAGCTGCAACGATTTTTGAAATACCGTGCGGATAAAACAGACAGACACACAGACAAACGGAAGTAAAAACCCTAAAGTAATAAGTAAAGTATACGTCGATTTGTATAGCGCATCGTCGTAACTACCTCTAATGCGCTCAGACATGGATCACGCATTTTTTCCTGCAAATTACACCATGCCCGCCTTTACTCCCCAGCAGCAGAGCATCACCGCCCTTTGGCTGGTACTCATTTTACCGTCCCACGAAGGGTAGAAGGCTGAGTCGACCTGGGCGGTTCGTTACATACCGAAATATAGTGCCGCCTCCGGGAGTCGAACCCTGACACGGTCACTCATCCCAGTACTAACCGGGCTCAGCGTAGGTTAACTTCGTTGATCGAGACCAACGCGTTGCCACTACGCCAAACCGCCACCAATCCTACCCCGCGACAGCCGTCGGCGTGGCTAATGAAGGACGAAATTTATCAAATTAGAAATGTATGTCTACGACGGGCTGTTGAGTGATTCAATGGAGCGTGGTTACTTGCCGCGATCGTTTTGCGTTGACCGGCGAGGTGAGGAGCAAGGTGATAATGGCACTCGACGTCTCAGGGACCGCGGCGACTTGAGCGCCACATTCTGCTGCTGACGACCGGCTCTGTTGTACGCGCTCACGAACTGTATCTCTGCATCATCAACATCATCAGCATCATCAGTTTTATCAGCATCATTTACAATTGCCGATACTTATAAATATATAGGTTAACAGTGGCGTAATTTCGTCATTCCTACATATATGCCAGCTGTTCTGGCTGCCATGATGTAGGGCAAGGAAATGTAAACGTTTTGCAGCATTTACAGTCAGATCGCCGATCTGGTGCTAGCACTAACCTTTTCTTAAACAGACCGATTGAGTTTTGTTTTAACAGCGTGACAAATCTTCACCAGTTAACTTCGCAAAGTACGACATCATGCCCTACAACATGGAGTTCGTATCGTAACCATATATTACTGTGACGTCACTTCACCCTATCCATACCGGCGACATAGAGCTGATATGATTGAAACATAAAATTACTCAAGGATTGTATGACACTGATGTGGCACCTTGCTCGATGATGAGTCACGTTTCTCATACTAGAGGCAATATGTAGGCCCCTATTAATTGCAAAAATGTAATTAAGTATGACATTATGAAGTATTTTTTCAGTGAAAGAGTTGGTAGTTTGTGGAACTCCTACTATCTTTGGTTGTTGAAGCGCCATCACTTAGTTATTTCAAGATGCGTTTAGATATGTTTTAGTCTAAACAAGGTGTTCTGTATAATTTTAAAAGTCCGTTCTTGGGAACCGGAAGTACAAGTTACGCACAGTGTGACTACGTTATTTATTCTGTTACGTATATGCATATAGATGTGGTAACAGAGGCAATCGCCAGCGACCACAATACCAGTACGATAGGATTACACCCTACGCACAAATGTTTCCAAATTTCCCGATCATTTTGTGGTCCACGTAGAGCAATCGTTCGGTTGTGTGTCTGTGTGTCTGTCCGAACGATAACTATCGAACGAAATGCTCTGTGACTTAGATATTCGGCAAGATAGTACTTCTTGGCCATATTTAGATCACGTTCGACGGTCAGGGTCACAGGTCAAAGTTCGCAGTCACTGGACGAAAAAATGATGATAATGTGGTCGGAGCGAACTCGAGTGATAGCTTTCCAATGTCTTGCATCAATCTGTGGCGCCGGTGCAGGGGGTTCGTAATTACATAAGTATGCAAGTAAGTAAGTAAATAAGTAAGCAAGCAAGTAAGTAAGTAAGTAAGTAAGTAAACTAGTAATTTAGTTAGTTACTGTTAGTTAATTAGTTAGTTACTATTAGTTTGTTAGTCAGTTAGTGAGCTAGCTAGCTATAGCTAACTAACTAACTAACTAGCTAACTAACTAGCTAGCTAGCTAGCTAGTTACTCACACATAGTTAGTTAGTCTGGACCCTTGTATAGCAGCATCAAAAGCACATCAACGCCACAGCGGCGCCGTATGATGATCATCGATGCCCTAACAGACGTGTTTTCAGCATCTGTTTGAAAGGGATCAAGGGCTGACTTGTCGAGCATCGCCGGTGGCAAAAACGCCGCGCAAAGAGATCCTTGTATATTGACTAGCACAACGGCCCTTGATAGATGGGCTGTTACATTATATTCAGAGAAGAGGCGACTTTGCGGGGATCAGACGCCCTCACCGGGACAGCAGCATACTCAGTCGGTTACCGGCGAGCCGCAGGTGTTCCAATCCTAACACTAACTCCAACATTCCAAAATTTAAATACCTTTCCTTTCGTCCACCGTCTACCTGTTGCTCAATTCCCATGTAAATTCACCCACAACTTTCTGAGTTATTTTATTCACAAACAGACAAGACAGACAGACAGACAAACGGCGGTCAAAACAGTACCTCCCGCTACACTGGTGGAGATAATAACAATACAACATGAAACGTCACTAGGCTATTAGGCCTAGCATCATCGACCAATGTTGTCAGCTGTATCTATATCAAAAGGTTCGACTGCTTTAGGACAACATGTATGTAGGCTTACAAATATAAGACACTGTTGTTTGCAATTTTTACCGTTGCTGGACAGTTCGAAGTCGTCAACTGAACATCTCTCTGAACCATATGCAACGAAGACCGTCTCGTCTTTGAAGAAATCGTGCAGCGTGGAAATCTGCATAAAATAAGGCCAAGTAAAACACTGAGTGAGTCGACAACTTATTTGCACGTTCCATCCGTCGACACTTTCACTCAAAAATTCTAAGAACTTCGACGCCATAGGTACATGGGCGTAAATCACGGGGAGATGTTGACGAGTCCCCGAGAAATTGGAGTGGGTATATACGTTAATGCAAATTGTCCCCCCCCCCCAAATTTTGTAATGTTTCAAAATTTCAAGCATCAGAGTGCTTGCATTACAATGCAGTAAAAAGCAACATTTTTCTGGCGAGGGCACGGACAAAAATACCGCTCACAATTTACCAAAACACGTCACTTCAAGCGAAAAATTCTTTTTTTTCTGGGAAGGGAACATAGCCCCTACTCAGACACATGGCGGTACGTGAAAAAAAAGGAGAGGAAAGGAAGAGTTAAAGAGTATTTCAGCTATGTACATCTCAAAGCACTCAGGCATGGATCACACAGTTTTACCTGCAAATACACCATGCCTGCCTTTTCTTCGTAAGCGTTCACCAGATGGCGCCACCTCTAACTGAGGTAAGAGACATCCACGTGCAGCTTACTACTCATCTATCGATCCCGAAGGGATGAAAGGCTGAGTTGGCCTGGTTGGTACCCCTATCCACACTCTACCCCTCGCCTCCAACCAAGCCTTCTGGATCCGCCCCTGCATCCCCAGAATTCTAGCCAGATTTACGTCACTGCTTGGGCATGGATGCTGTAGCAATGCCATTTTATGAATGTTATGGCCACTAACGGCTTTGGTCTTGACACGTTTTGCACTACTGAGCAGCTTTAATAGTTTTCGCAATAAAGAAAAAATGGGACAAAATAGCGGATCACTTACACTCGCAGGACGACGGGACAGGTTTTTGACGCTTGGATCCACAAAAGGTATTTTATAGACAATATTTTACGGACTTACATATCAGTCAGCTACTGCAGCTATGCGACACCTCTTAACTGCGTAAAGTGTCCTTGCATCGTTTTCGCGATAATGTCACTCAAATCAGTACATTTCAATAATAATATATAATAATAAAAGTGGTCTAAGAATTTTGACGAAAGGTCATTATTAAAAATCAAATTACCCCTTTTGCTGCGTACACCGCACAAGAGACTCCCAATGCTTTTCAATGGGTTCGACAACCCCCAAAATTGCCCTTCTCTTTGGAAGATCTGGATACCCATCTAATACATGGTTCTTAGGCCCAACATTGGCATCACTACTGGTTCAGCCGCAAGGCCCACGAAAGTGGCCAACAGACAGACACACAGACAGACCACGTTACTCCGTCTGTAGCAATAGGCCGCGTGTAGCTGTTGCTGCTGCGGCCTAATAAAATATACTGTACAGTGGAGGTTAGCCAGCGTGCCTGCTGTCCGGTGATGGTGAAGATCTTCTTGACTGCTCCCGAGTCGAGTTTGATGGCGTCGGTGATCTCCGAGAGAACTTGGTCGAACGAGTGGGCCGTCTTCTTGTTCAGGAGGATGCGGACGGCCTTGCGAGGCCGGCTGCCGTTGCGAATCACCGTCACCAGCTTGGGTCGGATGTAGTCTCGGTCTTCGTCGACCAGCTGACCGCCCCCGCCGCCGCCAGCACCTCCTCCAACGTCCGGCGCCCTCAGAGACCGGTCCCACTGGCTCTGGTCGAAGGCGTAGAGCTGGTGAGCGTTCCAGTTCGGCAGACAACAGCTGCCGACCGGGTAGTCAACCTTCAACGTAACACACAGTGCAGCATAATCTAATCTAATGTAATGTTAATAGCTAGTTTCACAAAAAAATGAATCAGTAGCGGAATAACGTATGTCTATGACGCAATGACGGGAAATAGGTGTATCTTCTGTCTGGTATGAAAGGTTCCAATAGTTTCAGCAGATCGAACAGTGTAAGGTAGTTTGTTCCAAATGACTGGAGCAGCAGATGAAAAACGTCTGGCGCCAATAACAGTTCGTGAACGAGGTGTGTTAAGCAGTCCTTGACTGGTAGAACGAAGGGTCCGAGGAGGAATGTAGTTCACCAGTAATGATGAGATGTAACTTGGTTGTTGCAGATGCAGCGCCCGGTAAGTGATGGTAGCTATTTTATACTGGATTCATTGTCTGATTGGTAGCCAGTGTAACTCATGCAGTAAATTCAGAGGCGTATTAATGGGATTATTCACATGATGATGAAGATGATGATGATAACAATTATTATCATTATGATATATCGTTATTATTATAAAATCGACTGCGTGGAAAGACTCACTTTGGAACGTTATACACTGCTCACTTCCTCATCACCGTACGTCCTGGGTTTTCCAGGACTGTTTTTTTACTTCAGAGAGACAGGAAGAGAGATTTGGTCTATGTTCATTCGAACCTACGTCTGCTGGAGAACATTCAAGCTGTGAACCAAACTGAATCAACTGTTAATGAGAACAATGGACTGTTGCTGGTTCTGACTCCGAATAACACTGATTTGATTCTGACTTGTCACTGTTGAGTGTTTCTCTGACTGTAAAGAGGTGTGATTGTAATTTTTTAAGTCAAAATTAAAGTACTGAATTTCAAAATAAAATTCAGTTGGCATTTTGAAAATTCAGTAAAATTAACTAATTTTAAAAGTTTTAAAATTTCATAAAATCCGTATTCTCGATCTATGAATTAGACCGGTGATTGTAACTTGGCCGTAGTACCTTGCGGTAGACGGGTGTGGATGCGCAGACGTAGCACATTCCGTCAACGAGCTGATCAATCGACACGACTTTGACATTGCCGTCCAGCGAGAAGATGTGACGCACGCCTTTCGGCAGGACGGCCTTATCGCCCAGCGGACTGTCCGTCAGGTCGGACATGAGCGAATCCAACGTTCGGTAACGCTCACGCGAGACAGCGTACGTCAGTCCGCAGAAGAACCGGTCTCCGTTGCGATAGAACTGCACCTAATACATGTAAAATAGTCGTGCAATGTAATGTACAGGGTGACGGCAAAAATCACAGGCCATAGGTCACTGCCAGTCAAAACGTGCCATTCTATTCCTGTCCATCACAGTGAATCAGTGATGTACTCTTAACTATTTTTATCCACACATGCCGATAGGCAAGGTGTGGATATATAGTTTATTCTTTGTTTGTTTGCTTGTTTGTTTGTTTGTGTGTGTGTGTTTGTACGGTTACGGATTTCTCAACCGAGGATAAATTAGCTAGTGGCGTCAAATTTTGCTCGGCAGTTCATCGGCGTCCAAGTTAGGGAATCTCACATTTGGGGGAACTTTGATCCCACAAGAGTCCAAAATCTGACGAATGGGCCAGCGCGCGGGCCACGCCCACCCGCATGTAAACATTACCGTAGAGATATACCGACGTAAATGTCATGCTAGAGATTCGCCGTTCGTGAAATCGTGCGGCGTGTGGACGTATGGACGTAAGATCGGCATGTGTGGATATATGTCAGTCCCACTGGCGTTAGTTCTTGTGTTATTTATCTTTGACAAGTAAGCGAAAAAGAAACTTAGGTAAACTCTTCAGTGTACTAAAGTTTAATAGTAAGGGTCGGTACACACTACCCGTGTTCATGGGCTGCGTTCACACGGGTGTCACTTTGGACGGCCGTGAACACGGTCCGTGGACTAGACACGGGTGTCCAAAATGACACGTGTTTACGGGCCGTGTTCACAGGCGCCGGCCGGATTACACTACATGTGAACACGAATGAAGCTCGTGTTCACGGGCCTTGTCGACCGGTGTGAACAGTGCACCTGCGCTGATAGACGATGTTGGCCGAAAACATTGCACGACAGTGCTTTTTCAACACAGCCAGTCAATACGGGTGCTCTGTTCCTGGGAGCAAGTGCACACTACTCGTGAACACGGACCGTCTTCATGGGTAGTGCACCGGCACCCATGAACACCGCCTGTGGACACGGGTGTACAAAATGACACCCGACCCTAAGAGTTAAACTTTTTAATGGTAATCGATTACAAAAACTAACAGCTGACCGACTTGTAGCCTAATTTTCACATTTTGAAACTTAACAAGCAAAACAAAGCAAAGAACGAAACATGAACAAAAATAGTATAAAATACGCCACAGCTTAGTATGCATTTCATGCAGTTGCTCATTAATATTGATTTACAAACACGGTCGTGACTATTGCTTTAGTTTCTTCGCCTCTGTAGTCGTGCGAAGTATTGCGATGAGCAGGTCTGTATGACTGTTTGTTTGTTTGTTTGCCTGTTTGTCTGTCTGTCTGCTCACATATCTCGAAAATCACGTGTCCAAATTTCCACGAAAGTTTTAATAAGTTAATACAATAAGTTGTGTACACCTTGTACTCCCAGTTTCGTGGATGACGTCATGTTCTCACATAATGGAACCAATGGAGCACAATCAAAGACAACGTTATGTGTCGTCGAGTTCGCCAGGTGGCGGCACTCCAGCGAAGTTGTCTACGATGGCAGGCTTGCATAAGCTTAGAGTAGCCGAGTACACACGCGTCCACAAAGAAAAGAAGAAAATCCCTGATCGGACCTGGACAAATTTTGGGGCACTGTCAGGTATCCGTGACGTAATCACCTCACCTGAGAAAATTTTGGCGATGATCGGTTAAGGGGTTTGGGGTGACGAGGAGTCATATTTTGTGCTTTTCGAGTGACTTGCGTCATCCGACAACACTCACTGACTATAGTAAAGTAAACTGTGTATAGCCTTTAGCAACATCGTAGCCTCACCACTACGGAAAACTCACATGTCATAGGGGATTACACAGTGTTACCTGCCACCCTGGCAGAGGTGAAAATCCCGCTTTTACCCCCAGCCGAAGCAGGTACTCGATTTAGCGACCCCGGAGGGATGCAAGACTGATTTGACCTATGTTACGTGAAAGCGGACCGGCTGAGAATTGAACCCGCGACCTGTCAATGGCAAGTCCAACGCCCTACTGCAGCGCCACCACGCAACATACGCAAGATACAGGTATGCCATGGAGGTGTGCGATCTTTCACACAATATATACCTTCTTGGCTCTGCGGTCTGCAGAAACCTTGGTGATGCCGACGCTGGGCTGTGGTCGGAAGAATGTGGCGTGGGCGCTGTGGGTCGGAGACGCAAGTCCGTTCTTGATCACGTGACGCGTCGACGCCCTCGCTCGGTCCGCCAGCGATGGAAAGTGATCAGTGTCTGGATCCCAGAGCTCGTCTCGGCCCCGGTTGATGGCCGGACCGCCTCGACCACGGCCTGCTGATGCTGGTAGTGGCGGCGGTGATGAGTCACCGTTCATCTTTGATCTCTGCGCTGAAAAATAAAATCACCACCGCCAACAGTTTTCTGTATTCGGCAATAATAATAAGTAGTCAAACAATTTTGACGAAAGGCAGCATCGCAACCGGGGGCAGATTTTTTACGGCTGGAAAAAATCAGTGTGACACCGGCCAGGGGAGCCTAACTGGCGTATTTAATGATCCCGTTTGCACCTGAGACCGCAGCGGAGACTGTCAGTGCTTTCAAATGGGCCGCAAAAAAACCCAAACATTGCCCCTTGTGTGGGGGACCTGTACCTTTATCTAGTGCATGGTTCCGTGGGCTCACCTAAGTCAGCCTCCAAACGGCATCTCGATCGGTTGAGCCGTTTTTGCACCGCTCACGAAAGTAACCAACAGACAAACAGACACACAGACCACGCTACTCCGTCTGCAGCAATAGGTCGCATCTAATGCACTGAGTGCATGCGATACTGCGATACTGCCTAATAATAATAATAAGAATAATAATAAAGTGCCCATTTATACAGCTGCAATAAAATGAGATCTTAGATGCGGAGGTCCAGGCGAGAAAACAAGTGAATCTTCGAGTGATTTTGTAAACCTTGAAACAGTCAATGACGCAACTTGGAGGCCCGCCGGCAGAGAATGACAGAAGACTGCAAAGGATACTGCACAATCTATGAAACCAATAATAATATTGTTCGTCAGAGTACCAGTGTACGCATAGTAGCAGCAAATATTGTCGACTAAAATATGAGAAACTAGAACTCACTTAGTCGATGTCCACCGACCACATAGCAAATTTTTCCTTCTGAGACCGGCCAGCAAAACAGATAAATAACAGAGTGCTGTCTGCCTCGCAAATCTTTCCTGTTGCAGTCGAGACAGTAGGCACATGTGGTCAATGGACCATTGAATTAGTCTAGGGGATCGGCAAGACACGTCACTACAGTTACTGAGGACACTAAAGAAATCATGTTCTTGTTCCAGCGGCTGTCCATTGTGCTCCAAAGGGGGAATGCGGTCGCCTTCGTAAGTACATTTCACACCAAGTAACACACCGTCGTGGTCGTTGCTTTGCTGTAGCTTAATTTTCAGGCCTGCGGCTTTGTGCTGGTAAGCATAAACATCTTACTTTGTTTCCTGTATGATGCCGAGGATTCTGCTTGCTTGGTGAGCATACTGTCTATGTGTTTTGTCTATCTAGTAGTATAAATATTATTATTTGTTTTTATTTTTCTTTTACGTTCAGTTTTCATGGGCAGACATATAAGTGCGCGAAGTTATCGCCTGTATGTCCAGCCAAATGCAAGGTGAATTAATAATTGTTTATATGCGTACTTTACTTATGGCGAATAAATTTTATTTGATTTGATAACAAGCAGCGCTTTACGCACCACGTGTCGGTCGTGACTCGTGAACAGATGAATCGCGAAAAAAACTTGCGAAAATGTTGCAAAATTATTTTCATCATTTGAATGGCGCAAAAGCTGGATGTATTTACACCTAACTGATAACAAAATACCGAAGCAGCCATCCGGATCTCACATTTGTGGTTTTCCCAAATTAGCCTATTTTTATTGGGACAGTCCCCCGGTCCCCGAAATAGGCAGCGGTGTCCGAAAAGATGTAACTGGCAGCCTACCTGTAAGTCGTCAACGCTGAGTCGACGAATGGAGGACTGCTGAATGCCGGCAAATGCTGCAACCGACGCGTTTATGTTTTCTAGACGCCTACTCAGCGACCGATTCAAGAGGCAGTTCTTGGTAACATTGATGTCCGGCCTTGCGGCATGGCAGCCGGTATGAGTCACATGCGCTCGTAAAGGACGAGCCGTAGTACGCACGTCCCACGAGCTGATTGGAGAGATAACTGTGACGCCGCGGGGACCACAGCGTAGGCCCTACGTCTATTTTATTTATTCGTTCACTCAGTAGTGGTGCCATACTGACCACGGCACTGAATAAAGACGATTCATGTCATATTCTCGATATGATCTTCTGCAGTTTGTCTTTCTGTGCCGATGAACTTCGGTATAATAATAATGCATTATTATAGCAATATTATGCATGAATTACATTTATAATTGCAATTGGCCCAACGGGTTAAACGTTGGACTTACGATCAAGAGATCGTGGGTCGTGGGTGCGACTCCTAAAGCCCGATTTCCAAAAAAAAAATCTTAGGAAAATCCTACGTTTAGCATAAGGTTTTCATAGATTTTTACATGTAATTTACTAAAGCAATCTTAAGACTTACCAAGTTTTTCCTACATATATGCAGACAATTCTGTGAAGAAATGTTAAACTATTTTTTAGAAATTGCATTTTTCTTATTAAGTTGATCTTAAGTTTTGCGTAAGTTCATCCTAAGTTTTTCTTAAAATTTTCCTAATTCACACTTCATCCTAAGTTTTTCCTAAGTCTGTCCTAAGATTTTTTTTGTAAATCGGGCCCCTGGTCCGGTAACGGCTGCGCACCGACTTTGGACAAGTTGTGCCCCTTTGTATCCCTGTTACCAAGCAGTATAATTTGGTACTGGTCAATGGGCGGTGACGTTGTATGGCTGGGAAGGCAACCGTAGGTTAGACGTCACACTGACCATGCGTTACAGGCTTCAGTGGTATGACTACAGGCTCAAGGCTTGAGAAGGCCAGATGAGAACCCAGCCTACTTATTACGCTCCTACACAGTATACGCTTAGCGATTAAGCGCTGCACAAATTATTTATTGACACTCACATTAACATGTGGGTATAACATCCTGTACCCTTACTTTCTACACCGTACGATGTGCATACGATGAAGGGTGATATCGCAGCAATTATTATGGTCACGATACCATCTCCGTGTTGTAGGGCATGATGTCATACCGTGCGAAGTTAACTGGTGAAGATTTGTCACGTTATTACTGGCCCGCCTACACATATTGTAGGGGGCCAGACTAGTAACGGTCGCTGTCGTCTGTAGTCGTCGTCTGTAACACTCCACGGCGCATAGTAACTCACTAAGGGGCAGCACGCGACGGCAGGCCAGTCGTGTTACGTCCAGTTAAAGTGACACCTTGTTTACATAAAATTGAATCAGTAGGTTTAAGAAAAGCTTAGCCCTAGCGCCAGATCGGCGATCCAACTGTAACTGCCGCAAACAAAATGTTTACATTTCCTTGCTGTACATCACGGCGGCCAAAACAGCTGGCCTGAAAAGGAATGACGAAATTACGTCACTGTCAGATACAATCGGAGAAGTTTCAGTTATTTGCCGTTTGCAGTCTCCGTCGCGCGTTTATCCATTTGTTCCCCGCGACACCGCACCACCAGAGATGACAATGACAATCCCCGCAGTGTAGCACATCGGTGACGCAGCCTGCGGAGACCTATCACGGAACCGACCAATTGCTGGCCCGGGATGCCGGAGGGACCGACTCGGCATGACAAAGCCTGAGCCGCAGCAACAGCAGCAGCAGCGCAGTAGATGCGGCGACCGACATCGCAACGACCAAGACCAGCCAATCAACATAATCGATGCTACTGCAGTTGCAGGCAGCCAAGACTGCTCGGCTGTGAATACTCCAGCTGTTCCCACTTCAGTCACTGTCGTTACGATGGCCTCCGTAAGACTTTTATTTCAGGGAGCTGTCATGGAATTAACTCTGCTCCGGATTCTGTCTTGAAATGGAAAATGACCACGCATTTTACTCTCTGACGCGTAGCTCTATACTTCAACGATCCACACAGCTCTAGCGTCTTATTACGGCTTTGACGCTATCACCGTCGGATTTCTTTCGCGCTTTATGATATGTCTAAAATGCAAATGTGAATTTGCAAAAGAAAAACTTACGCGTAACAAATAATGTACTGCTGAAAATGCCACGAAATAAGTAAGCTATAAATTATCAAGTCGATATGAATATGATTGATTGATCGAGTTAATGTTTTACGTCCCACGTACCCGACACAAAATAGGTCATTTCGGACTTAAGTCAGGAAGTAAACGAGTAAGTAAGCAAATAAGGAAAAAGTATAATAAAGAAGAACGTAAGGAAGGAAGATAAACAAGCAAACAAACAAACAAACAATTCATATAGCAGCACCGAAATCAACAAATGAATCCGGGCGCAGAGCTGTATGAAAATGACGTATATTGTCGGCAAATCAAGATGTATGCGGTAATTTTCTTAGTGCGAACTTTATTTCTGCATAGAGAAACAGAATTATGAACGCCGTTAAAGCTGTGAAGCTAATAAATATTCATGACAGTCTCGCAACCGCTAGTAATTGATGACTCCGACGTGTCAGATCTGACAAAAGAGAAGAAAACCAACAACTGCCACGTTCTACGTCACAAAAATTCAACCGAACAGACACTGGGTCACTTTATCTTTCGCTAAAACCGAAGTCTAAAACCTTAGTCTAAGACCAAAAGTACGGTTTAAGACCTAATTAATGCAAAACGTGAAGTGACGCTAAACTCTGGCCTGAGACCAAAGTCTAAAACCAAACTTACCGCTTAAACCAGAGTTTAAGACCAAAGTTTGGTCTAAAACCGAACTTAATCTGAGCAATCTGGTCTCAAACCAAACCATCATAATGCATTTAGATAGGCAATTATTACTAATCTCTTAAGAGTTAAGACTTTGGTCTAAACCCAAATTACTTTATCTTTCGCTTAATCTGAACTCGGTCTAAAACCAGTTTTAGCCGTTCAGATTAAGCTTTGGTTTTAGACTAAGGTTTTAGACTTTGGTATTAGCGAAAGATAAAGTGACCCACTGCATTCAACAGTACACGCCGAATACTACAAGAATGCGACATTAATTATTGTTAAACGTTCAACAGACCTGTGAATTTATTTATCAGCACATTCAGCATACCGTAAAACTGAAGTAAACTAAAAGAAGCCAGCACTCACAAGAGTGCAAAAACCCACGCCGGCATTTTTTTACCTTTGTCTCCAAAAGAAACAGGTTTTCGGGACTCATAGTGAAACATTTCTGTGTCAAGTGTGATGATCGTAGCTGCGTCGGTTTTTGAGATATCGTGCGGAAAACCGACAGACAGACAGACAGACAGACAGACAAACGCCGGTGAAAACCTTACCCGACGACTGCCGTCGGCGTGAGTAACAAACATTTTGAGTTTATAATATAACCGAGAACTATATTGGCCTATTGTTTCCGATGGATATGCCTAATGTAGCAGAATATACCGGTAAACGACTCCTGTTGAAACGCCTATAATATTATACTATCGCAGTTTCATCACAAGGGAATAAATACGACCCGTAATTTCTCGGCTAGTTAGAGTTTAACGTCCCTTTTCTCTGATATAGCCATATCAGAGACGAAAGGTCGCGGGTCGAGAGCTATTCCTATCCAGTGAAGTAAGGCGAGTGATATATTAACCTCAACCCTGGCCGCCTTTTTGTCCAGCAGCCACCCGAAAGGGAAAGGGATCGATAGGCTGATTTAAATTATTACGCTAGCGCCTACAACAGGGGAAGACACAGTAGAAGGTGGGGAAGTGGGAAAGTGAAGGGATAAGGGGGATTGCTCCGAACCCATATTGGGCTGTTACTGCCAATGAACTCCTAATAATCACCAAGTGTCAAAAGTAATTTGGCAAAAAGACCGCATCGTGAATGTATTCTTCTGCCGCGTGCTATGAGCAGGCACATTCGCCCTGCGTAGGTACATTACAATGTGCCTACACATGTGTTCCTCAAGAGTGCCCCTTCCCGCGAAGGATCTGAACCCCCATCTAATACATGGCTTCTTGGGCTCACAAGAGTCTGCCCCCCAAACGGGGCATTCTTACCCGTGTGCCAAAGACGTACACAGACAGACACAGACCACGCTACGTGCGACATCTGCAGCAATACGCCGCATCTATGCACTGCGTGCATGCAATTCGGCCTGAGAATACACAAATATACACAAAACCATAGATGTAAAAACGACGTTTTTACGTTTTTATTTACGTCACGTTTTTGTGATGTTGCCAACGTTTTTTATTAATTTTTTTGTCAAAGTAGCATGCAGATATTCAGAATTCAACAACAAGTACTTTCACAACAAAAGCAGCAATGAAATGACATTAAAACTATCTTTCTATTGTGGCTCGATTAACCTGATTAGCCACACACGCCTATTAAATAACTCAAAGCTACCTGCAAAATTATGTTTCATGTTTCGAGTTAGGCGTTAGATATGTCACTTGACAAGTTGACAACAGACAGGCAACGATAAATATGCCACATTCACAAACGTTCTTTTTAAATTTTCTTCCTCGTTTTTACGTTTTTAATGTTTTCTTCATCCTTATTTCAACGTTTTAACATTTATGTACAAAAAAAAACCTAAACTGACAGTCATCTGCAAAAACCGCTCATGTGTGTGCGTACTCTTTACATCTTTGCGCACGTTGCGGTACACAGTACTGCAGGAAAGAGCTCTGAGATTATTCCCTCTTATCCTCCAGACAGCTATCACTGTTCGTTTCTCAGACGCTGTCGAAAGGAGGAAGTAGTTATCAGCAGTCTGTTGGTGGCGCCATGCGTCTTTCAATCTAATCCTGGACGAGGACTTTGCTGCGTCCGTTAGCGGCGATGCATCGCTCAACGAGCGCCAGTACGACCTTGAGTCGTCGCTCGAGCGCCGGGAACCATGCCGGCTCAAGTATCGGAGCGATGGGGTCACGGTCCAGAGCCTTACGCAGCTTTTTCGTCAGTATGCCGCCCTGGACCGCCAACAGGTTGTCGTATGTCGACTTGCGTAGTCTGCAACCAACCACAAACAACACGTAAACAACACAATTAT
>Ga0209780_1001129_pt1 | contig 16878 bp, 13 predicted proteins | sample WorMetexBAHAMAS2_FD_187384 | JGI IMG/M metagenome (GOLD analysis project Ga0209780, IMG submission 187384) | Marine gutless worms symbiont microbial communities from Max Planck institute for Marine Microbiology, Germany - Inanidrilus exumae... | ecosystem: Host-associated > Annelida > Digestive...
GCCGTCGCTACAGGAAGGTAGTCTCCGCTTGTATTATTTGGTTGGAAGTGTTCTTATTGTTGTAGCAGGTTCCTAGGTGCTTTAGACTGTTCCAGGGGGTCCGATGTGGTCCGATGTGGTAATTAGTCATACCGCAGCATACCCTGTCCTTACAGTATACCAACTGTCATGCTTTTATCCACAAGTGAACAATTCAGCCCATTTTAAGAAATTACCGTCTGCACTACCTAAGAAAACAGAAATTATGATAAAAACCACTCGTTTTGCATCCACATATTAATAATTCATTGAATATCTATCATCAATGAATGGGCACAGTAACTCGCGTGATGATGGACAGTAGTGGACCCACTGTCGAAGGTATGATCCATTAGCAGACGTGCTTTTCTTGCACCTATTTCTCTCATTCCCTGCAATGCAATCCAAATTGATTCGACGGGGGTGCGAGTATTCTTCTCATTTGACGGTTTGACCGATGTATTTTTTAGCCTAGTACTAATGACTCGTCTGCTTATCCGCTGAACTCGAGTATCAGTTACAGTTGAACATTTCAAGCAGATGTCACTTCGACGGTTTCTGAATCTCATGGATCATACCTTCGGCAATGGGTCTTTGTACGGGGCACTATTGGGCGCACTTTCAATCAAACTGTAACTGAACCCTAACTCTAAAACCAACCCTAAGTTCCTAACCCTCACACTGATTCTATTCATTTCATCGTACTGACACTACTAACCATAAACGATACTATATTGTATAGAGTGCTCCCAATACTCTACATAGCCCTTGCGAATATTTATTAAGCGGACGATCACAAAAGGAAGTGATCAAGTGAAAGGGAGTTAGTTCAATAAATTTGTTTACACTGTTAATAAAAATCACAGATATACCGGTAGTTAAATTTCAAAATCAAGGCACTGGGTACTGGGGTCCAAGGAGGTCAAGGTCGACTGAAGTGGGTCGATTCGCAAATCGACTGACCAGGGTATGTGTCCAATCACGTGAGTCGTCGCGGTTACCAGTCGTCGCCTGTAGCCAGTGATTTGGTTGTTATCACGAGTGACGGGTCATTAGGGTAATTGTTGATGCGTTCTATAATAGTCGGCGTTGATTGTACGTCGTTTCTGCGGATTGTAGCACGCGGAGTCAAAGCATGTCATTGGTTTGACAGTTTCTCATCTGCTCCAAACCTCCATCATTGCCGCCCGTGTTCATTTCAATATTCAGCCAGGGCACAGTCTACAATGACTTCTGTGATAGAGGGCAAGAGAGCTGCTGCATATTATGCCGTGGATGAATATATTCGGGTACATGTACTCACATTTCATATTTTTTTCTCATTTGCTTGTTTTTTGTTTGTTGCACTTGTTGCGAATAAAGCTGTATATATGCAGTGCCTTGTAGATATTTCTTACAATACTATGTATTTTTCAATTTTATGATAGCTCAGTAAGTATATATATTTTTGTCTTATTCAGACTTATCTTTAAGACCGATGTCACTTGCAATTTTGTCAGGCAACTTTGTCGTGCAACTTTATCGCGCAACAAAATTACAATCATGTATGGAGCCTGCGAAGGGACATGCAGAAAAAAGTTTTTATCTCGTGCACACGAGGTAGCATCTCGTCATTCCCACGAGTTGTTTTCTCTTGCGAACAAGATAATTTGTTTTTCTCAAGCAAATATTTACCTCCTCCTTGCAACTCGTTACCACGAGATAGCATCTTGTGTTAGCGATGTAACGTCTCCTTTGTGCTAATCCGGAAATGGGTTTGGTGGCACGTTTAGTGTCTGTAGATTCGACGCCTTTGGCATCAAGAGCGAGACGCCGAAGACGTTGAGGGGGTGGGAATTGGGGACCTTCCCTGCTGACTAGGGATATGGGGGAGTGTTGTAAGCTCCCCCTGCAGAGCCTGGGGCTAAGCCCTGGTCAGAATTTGGTTTTTGTATAATCTGAATGCCAAAGAAGCCATCTTGTGGCACGTATTTCGCTACATTAAAATTGTCTTGAGTTTGGGGGCCATATAGCTTTTTGGCTTATTTTATTGCCATGAGATCCTCATGTTCACAAGGTAATTTTTTGCATTAGCAGATAGCATCTCGTTCGTGATAAGGAGATGCTATGTTGTTACCACAAGATGCCATCTCGTTCCCACATTGCACTCATTTACTCTGATCTCTCTGTAGCTTGTTGAGTGTAGATGATTACACGCAATAGAGGAAAGATTAAAGGAAGCCCTATGTAAAGTTGTCCAATTACTTAATCTGCAAATACAGATACATGTGCGATATGACGTACATTGTGTTGAAAGCGCCGTTAAACTCCAATCAACCAACTCAATCTGGTGAATTTTTGACACGTTGCTTAATGGTCCAATTCAGAGTAGTTTGACGATGTTTGTATTTTGTGACAGCCTGGTCAGGTGGTCGGAATCGGCAGTGGAACAACGATCGTGTATGCTGTTGATAGAATTGGTAAGTGTGGCAGTTTGCAGTCAATTTGCATATAATACTCCGGCAGCTGGCTGTATGAACAGGTTACATGCGGTGGATCTTCTTGGGAATGGACCGAATGAAACAAAAAAGTGTCATTTTTGCTTGTAATGTTGGTATCTGATGGTTACAGTTGGGTGTTAGGTTAACGGTAGGGATTAACACCGATGCCCATCAGCTGCTCATAGATGTTAATTTTGACTGGAGAGCTGGCATAAAGGATGCAGTGCAGCATCACTTACCTTAGAAGTCAATTGGTGGATTAAGAAATCTTGAGGTGCAATGTGCATACCTGTTACATGTAAGTGATCTAAATTTCCATCAGTGATCAAGTGCTTCGTTAGATGACAGCAATGGGCATCCAGCATGTGAAAAACCTGTGCCAGTTTTTTATTGTCTACTATCGAACCAACACCGCAATTGCGGTGTTTTATAGTGTTCTCGGAGGTCTTTCTGGATGCTGTTTCGTGAAAACTGCCCCTCACTATTCTGCAGAGCAGTGATACTGCGATAGTCATCTAAATGCCACATCATTTGATCCTGCCTGAAGGTACGGCAAGTCGGCGACACCACCTGCCCTCCTCTCGCACATCTGCTTTCCCACTCGCAAACGACATGACAGCTTCCATTCACTCTTGCATCACAGACCGCCTTTGTTGAATTGAGTTGAGTCAGGTGGGTCGGGCGCTGTGCTCACGACTTTAGGCTAGTGCAGTAGTGGCAACATAATTTTGTACCTAGGACTATTAGTGCCATCAGTCGACATCACATTGATATTTTACTAAGGGCTGGTTGGCTTATGTATATTTATTTTGTGTTTTTTTGAAGTTTGTGTTTTCTGTGTAGTTCCTACTGGCTGTTGTGAGCTAGGTTTACAATGACTGTTGATTATCTTGAAAGAGTAGCTTCGAAAATGACCGATGCCTCAGATTCGTCTTCCACTGACTATTGTGTGCATTTATGAATTATATTACTTACTTAACTTTTGTAAATGATAAACTCTGCTCACTTGCTCGCCTTCAGATATATTAAAAGACATGAATCACATCGGTTCAGACGGTTCGTAGTATTCTTTTCTTAATTTTGACTCTGGTTGCAGCTCAACGTATGAAAGCAGAAAAACTTGATCTCATATGCATTCCTACATCATTTCAGGTTAGTTGTTTTGAAGTACAGAATTATAGCCATTGCTATTATGCCATTGTATGAATACAGACTTAAATTTTAAAGATGATTGATGCAGTATTCCCATTCATGAATGAAAACCGCATACCGGTACTATGAGAATAAGTTATTGTTTGAGGATGTTGTGAATTGTGATTTCCATCTTGTGCTTTGATGTCGTGGGTTTGGCCAAAGGAATGGCATCTGGTGTGTATAAATGTGGTTCATAAATATTTATGATTCTTTTTTGTGCAACCTGGAGCACCAACCCACAATTTTGACCATTATTACTCCTGTCAATGGGGGATGCCTATTATACACATAAACTAACTGTATTTATTATTTTATATGCCACTTTTCCTGGTAGTGAAGTGAGACTCACAGTCGACTTAGTGCATTCCTTCATGTTTGTTTATGGCTGTTGATGTTCTACTTTGATAACCCCACAATGGGTATCTCATTCATTGGCAAGAATATGAAGGTATGGGTGCATGTTATACGCATGAACTTGAATTTTTCCATCATCTTAGGACCTAAAGTTGACCTGTATGTTATATTTGAGATGTTGCGATAGATATGGAAGACTAGTGCTAGTGAAACAAGAAACAAAAATAGTAGCTATTGTTTTTGCAGTGTGCGCAGTTACTTAAAACACATTTATTTATACAGTTGTTTAGTAGAATCTTAAGCTGGAGATTTATTTTCCACCAGATACTGCATTCAGGTCATAAGATTGTTTATCCATAGATTCTAATTTTCTTATGTCAAATATGTAATGGATATGTTTAGAGAATCCACCACCACAGATGGAATAATCAGTCGATAACTGGATGGTAAAAACCTGGGCGCCAGATGTCAAAACTGCCAAAGTCGTCATCTGATTCATATTAACTCATCACTTGTCATTTCTGATGTGTAATTTGTCAAGTGTCAGATTGAAATTACAACACGTCACAGCGAGGTGGTTGTCAGTGACTCTGGGGTGAACAGGTGCTCACACAAGTGATAATGGCACCAGATTTGATTATTTTTGTTTTTTTTGCTCAGTAGTCAGTAGTTATTACTGTGTCACTGAAGCATGCAGGATGTCAGAAATTATCGAATCTGACATGAGATTCGCCATCCAATTACAGCTGAATTATGCTAGCAGTAATGTGGCCACAGTTGCATATCCATCCGTTTGTAATCTTTATAATTTGAATTGGTACTTTATAACTGAAATAAAAGTGTGTTGCTGTTTTCATAAATTTCGAGTGATCTGTTTTAGGCACGTCAGCTGATACTGCAGAACAATCTGGTTCTGGGTGATTTGGAATGCAACCCAGTGGTAACATATGTTTTATACAGAGTTCAGTGCATAACAGAATGTGTTATATGGTCATAGAAATTTTAGCTTTTAAGTTGCATATTTTTCGCTCAGTTTATGAAACAAAAATTAAATTTTTTGGAGAGGCAAACCATCTGCAAAATGTAGTAATCTGTTTCCAGTATCAAGGACAGCAAGAAAGAGACAGACAGGAAAACATAATGACGCATTGCAAGCAGCTTTTATTCTTATGAACTGTTGTTATGTCAAGATGGCTCCATCACGGACTCGAACTTGGACTCGACAAATGCTGGACTTGTTACATGTCTAGTTGTATATGAATAAAATTATATCCTATTATTTTGTAGAATCAGATACTGGCATCAGAATGCGGACATAAAGGGATCAACATCTGTTTTTACTGGTGTTAGCCCACGGACCAAGACAGGATAAGACTGGTGGTTGATTTTTCGTGTTTGGAGTTGACGCTTTGAGTTTACTTCGGTGTACGGACACTATTGATTGGGTAACCGGAAAGGCATCCTTCCTCTAAAATGAGATTTTTTTGGATGCCAGCCCAGGAGTAACTGTAGAAAAGAAGACCATTTAAACAACTAGGAGTTGGACTTCAACACCCCAGCATTGATGTGGATGCCTTCGCAAATCGCCACCTCGGTGGCCTGCTGTGACCTTGACCTTTGACCTCCAAAATCTAGCCAGGTCGTCAGTAGGGGCTAATGCCATTAGCCCCTACTGGTGATGAAACTCACAGGGAATAACTATTAAATGGTTATTCCCTGTAAGTTTCATCGAGATGGTTAAGGTAGTTCATGAGATACAGTGTTCACAGAATTTGGCTTCGACGCCTGACCTCTAGAATCTAATCAGGTCATCATTAGGGACTAATGAATATTCCATGTCAGTTTTTATTAAAATTGTTTAAGGCGTTTGTGAGATATTGTAATAACAATGTCTGTCTGCATGAATGAACAGATGGGACAGCCCCTAAAAACAATGTCTAGTCGTGAAGGCATAAAAACTGAGCATGCATGTTATTCTGTAGATTGATGTTGGGATTGATGGCGCCGACGAAGTCGACGAAGACTTGAACCTTATAAAGGGCGGCGGCGGTTGTCTAACGCAAGAGAAGATTGTAGCGTCGTGCTGTCGGGATTTTATCATCATTGGCGACAGTTCGTGAGTGAAAGAGACCAAGTCATCATTTGTAATGAAGAACTGTCACCAGTTATTCTTCTATGAAGATATATTTTTACAACAAAACTGTGTTTTTGGCATTTTGACTAATAGTTTAGAAACGGTTAGGGCGAACTGCAGTTTTTTGACACTTTTTTGACATTGGATAGGGTCTTTGGCATGTAGTCTTATCCTGTTTTGAGTGCAGAAAGTATACTAGTTTTGCAAAAACCAAGAGTTGTTGTACGATATGCTGCTTTGTGCACTGTGGTAAAGAAATGCATTGTAGAGAGCTGCTTCAGTGCTTTTACAGAATTGGTTGGGTGACAGGAAGGACATCTGGTGGATCATAAAACCTATGCCACCCATTGAGATATATAATCTATGGAGCGAGCTTGGCCTAGTATGTGCTGTAACCCAAAGTGTCGCCAGTTTATAGAATATTAAACCTCGTTGATGCCACCTATCCCCAATGGTTCGCTTCCATAATGAAATTAAACAGAGGAAGAAAACTGAATAATTTGACTAATCTAGGTTTATCGGATGAATGTCAAACACACATTAACAGAATCTACCTCCTGTTCTCTAACTCGACACTTGACAGCAATACTATTCTAATTCTAACTAATGTTCAGGATATCTTCAATCTTGCTGCCAACATAAACATTATAAATTTCATTAAAATATCTATTTGTATGATAAATTGTATTTTTTACATGTGAAATATAAAATAATGTTAACTTACAAGCCTCCAACCACTCTTATTCTTGTACAGTTTACATACACAATTAATAGATATTCTTGATAGTACTTTCTTTTTAGAAATAATTTTTTTTTTATTAAAGTATAATTTTCACAATAAATTATTTCTTTATAGGTGCAGTGTGACCTAGATTCTGTTGAAAGCACTGTTTAAACTCCAACCAGCTAGCCGTAACCTGGCGATTGGTCATGTCTGGCACAGGAGATAGAGCTACAAATAATTGTTTTGCAAAGGTAGAAAATGTTTTTTTGTGATTTTCAGTAAGGCTTCTACGCGGCTTGGTCAGAAGTACCATGGTGGCATTGCGCTTGAGGTGATTCCACTTGCCTACGTCCCGGTAATGAGCAAAGTGCAGAAGATGTTTGGTGGCAGCATTGAACTGCGAATGGCAAAGAGAAAAGCGGTATGTTGTACTTGTTAATAATTTTATGGAACTGGAGTAGGAGAGCAGGCAGAAATAGAGCAACGCCCCTTCCATTATGAGTCCAGACGGGGATGAAAAAAAGATGAGACCAGCCTACTGATTGGGTTCAGTGCTTTGTGTTTCCTTCAGTATTTTGGGTTACGGGAAGGACATTGTGCCCTTAAAAACCTGCACCACTCATCCCACAAGGTATTCTTACGGCTGACTGACGGCCGATGTACACTGTGAGTCAAAAAACGGACTTTGTGGCACAATGTCATAACACTGCTTCAATCGCAATATATTTTTGTACGCGTAATGCATAGTTAGTTATTGACGTAATATTGGAGTTACACATAACAAGTGTATAGCAGACTGCCAGCCTGTATAATGTTACTGTCGGCACACTTATGCTATCTATCATGCATCATTCGTAAAATGCTGTGTTGACGAAAATAACTTAAACATTTAAATATTGTTTGAAACAATGCATCTAAGCAGCACACAGTAGGCTACCGCCAATCACAGCAAGTGTTCAAAGTGTTCTCATTTAGCCTTCATAAAGGCCTTGAGTTATTTTCTATACTAGCTGATCACTTTGTTGACAATCGCCTGTTCAAAGTCAGCCCACAGTGCCCACATGTCTGCTGTCATTGCCATGGAAACTCCAGGTGGTTCTCAACAGCATTAAACTTGTTACTTGCAGATGCAGGTGAACTGATGAAGTGCAATTGTCTCTGTTAAAAATTACGGACATCTGATTTTTTGATGAAGCCTCGTCACAAAGTCGTAGGGGTCCAGTTTTTTGACTCACAGTGTAGTAGTTTATGTGACATTTGTGTGTTAATCTTTAGTATTACAAGTGTGTTGTATACTGCTAGAAGCCAATTTGCAGTACTGATGCTGATGCATAATTTTTGCCATCTGTTGCAAATTTATGGCACAGTTTTAGAATAACACAGCTGTTTTAGCGATTACAAATATGAATAATTAGTTTATGTTATAACATGAAAATGAAATACAACAGGTGATATGAAATATGCTTATTGTTTATTGATGTTAATTAGTTAAATTAGATTGGCATGTCTAATCTCACAAACGTTTAGCAGATGGTTCTGTATGCTGTACAGGGGCCAGTTGTTACAGACAACGGCAACTTTCTCTTAGACTGGAAGTTCTATACAACAAAGATTTGGAATTGGCCCGATGTTCATACGCAACTGAAGTTGATTCCCGGTAATAGGTTGCACTGTTTTATACAATATACCAGCCAGTGTGAGATGTTTATATAAATCTAACATGCTGGCAGGCCGCACACTAGCTGTGGAAACAAAGAAGAGTCCAGATCATGGAACATTGTCGTGCATCAAAGGAAGTAGATAGAGATAGACAGAAGGGACGTCTGAAGAAGGCATGATGTGATGATAGTTAAAAAGTATTTGAAATTTTTGGTCCCTCAGATATCCGGACAAACCCCCTTTCTGAATCCTGCATCTTGCCCTGTTGTGCATACATTTAATGGCAACATAAAGACCACAAGGCCTCGTACATGATGTGTACTGCATAATGCACTGCTAGCGAATAAAAAACAGTATCCAGTATTACACAACTGAAAATTACTTATTAAAATAATACCAAAATACCATAGAGTCTGCTTTATATTTCTGTTGAACTATAAAAGAGATTTACGGTGTTGGAGTAATTGTTTTGAATAGAAGTGTGGGATTGATTATTATATAGGACAGTGTAAGACCAGTGTAATTTTGTGATTATACAGGTGTAGTGGAAACTGGGCTGTTCATCAACTTGGCAACTCGGGCATATTTCGGTACTGAAACGGGACACATCGTCTCCAGGCTTCCTCAGCAGAATCAAACTGTGAATGGTGAACATAGCTAGTACAGTTGTGTTTAGTCCCGTTTGAGTTCCGTTGACGTTTCACTGGCCATGTCTTTGGTTGTTTTTGAGTCGAGTCGGCATGGATTACTACTAATCCATTACTTTCCGGTTTGTACGACACATTTGTTGTGGTACCAGAACAGCATACGATTTGTTGCTGTGTATTACTGTTCCCAATACACTTTTCAGTAGCATTATTTACAGCAACAAATAGATGCTTGCTACAAAACAATGCGTTGAATGCTAGTCTGGTATTTGAGAAGTCCTGTAAATCATGATTGTTACAATTGTGACCTCTTGTCATGATTGTTTGTGAATTCCATGAATTACTGTGATTTTTGTCCGGTTTTGTTCAATTTTAATTAGGGCTGCTCATATTAAAGAATAATCTTACGATTAATCATTAAGAAGTTTTTTAGCGAATAGTTTTTTGTTAGTGATTAAATTTTGAATAATATTCTAATTCTGTGATTACTTACTGAAGCCAGTTTGGTGTTTAGTTGCACAGGAATTATGTAACTACTGTTGAAAATCGAAATGGACAATTCTGCGTCCATCTCTTACTCCGGGGAGTTTGAGGAAGTCTTTGTCTCAAAGACAGGTCAATATCTATGGTATAGAACTGAACAAAACTATGGTTCAAATGTGACTTAAGATGATTACTACACTACGAATGTCACTTCTGTCAATTCAGTTGTTATTTAGTTGTCCTAACGATTAATTAATCGTTAACTGTTGAAATACCTTAATCGTTAACAGCCCTAATTGTAATGCAAAATCTAAAACAACTAATTAGTTTGGCATATTAGTCGTAATGTTAATGTTGAAAATGATTAATCAGTTGCTTATCTGCATAAAAATCGGCAACTAAGATGAAGAGTTGCCGTAACACTTAAGAATTCTGTTGCTGTTGATGGTGTTATAAGACAAAAATTTGACACAACAGGTGAAAATTATGACTTTATGCTTTCCCGGACAGTATACTAGGGATCTGGCATGTCTGTTGTTGAAAAATCACTACTTGATTTCGTACGTTTTCCTATAACAAGATGTTCTTTACCATGGTTTTCTTCATAAACGCTAAACGAGAGTGACAAATTTTATGCTGTTAGTAGTACAGTTTTATCCTTCTGCTTCTTTCATTTTGTTATGTCTCCGATCTTTGCTGTTTGCATCATGGTGTGTTTTTACTTATTAATGCCGTCACTTTTGTGTTTTCGTTCAGAAAATGCAGGAAAAGCAGTTTCTGGGTGTTTTATGTCGATAGTTTTCCAATGGTGTGGATTAATTGCACGTTGTGTTTGCAGTTTTTTCACTGTTTTGTGTGAATTTTAGATTATCTTTGTTTGACGTGATTGTTGCTTTGTGATTAAGCCAATGCACTGTGGCTTATGTGATCCAGATTGGATATCTGCTGTGGTCTGAGTTATTTCTAGCTTTAGAATGTTCATCCACTGAATTTGATAGTTGCTGAAACACCAGGAACGCCATGCTGTCCCTGGGGCTATAAGAATAGATTGACTCCATTTTCAAGCAGGATGTCATACAAACTCCCAAACCAGGCTTTAGTTTATTGTCTGCTTTTGTTGTGTTGGGCTTAATTTTGTCAGTACCATGCTAAGGGCCGTTTTTTCCACAGCAAATTAATCTTTCATAGATAATCGTCGATAAACACAAATGTCATTTCTCCACCACCAGTTAATGGCTAGTCGTCAATTAAATCGTCCATTATCTTAATTGCCGATTTTTCGCCAATTAACTCGTTAGTGGCTGATTAACAATGGTATATCTGCAACGTTTTTTGCTTTTTGTTCGCTATGAAGAGGAATTTGAGCTAAGAGAATGCGTCGTTTTGCCACGGAGGAATCCATTGCAGGAATATGGCGATGCTAAATTCCGCCAGCGCTTCAGATCGACTGTTGAAGTTTGCCGATAAGAAACTGCTGGATGAGAACAAACTGTTAAATGACACATTGTTCGAATGAGACATAAAACCTTAACTCAGCATGTCAACTGTGAATTTAAGTAGCTGTGCTTATATTCTATTCTTACAACCCCAGAGCCCACATAGGGCAAGTGACCTAAGTCATTTTCTGACCAGATGTCATATGATGTCATATGTCATATGATGCGACTAAATCAAGCCTAGTATTATTATTAGCTTTAGGTATTTCGGTTTTTTGCTGTTTGTCTTGGTTGTTGTAAATATTATTTACCCGGTATCTGTAACGTGGCTGCAGACTTCTTTATACGTTCTTAATTACTTATTTACTTCCTTCCTCATGTACTTCCTGAGTCATCTACTCCTTCCAGGATAGACCCATTCCATTTCCAGGCCGGACATTGTAGAAGGCGATCAAACCTGGCTTGGGTTTTTTGTGTTAATTTTAGAGATGCACCGATAAGGCACCAACCGATAATCGCGCCTAACAATCGGCCGATTAATACAAACAAAACTTATTTTGCTGTCTTATTTAAGTTATTATTTAGGCTTTGATTATTATCAAAGGGCTATTACTTACTTGAAGGACTGCAGTAGTGCAGACACTACAAAAATCTACACAAAACATAAGTTACACTTTTACTGGAAATGGAAGCCACTCTTATATTTGTTTACTTTGGCTTTTCAAACATTTGCCAAACTAAATTAAAACATGGATACTGGGATACACCACGTAGTAAAAACTTGTACTTACCAATTGTGTAAACGACAATCTACCGATACCAACGTACTAATCGGCCGATACCGATTATCGGCAAAAATGGTCGATAATTGACCGATACAGATTTTCGGACGTTTATCGGTGCATCTTTAGTCAATTTAATGTTGTAGTATATTTTTGTTATGGATGCATGTTGGCTTTTGTTGATTGATTTAGTTTGAGAGATTGGCTGGGAAGAACGTCTTCGAAATGACTTATTTCGTGTCAGCTGGGACGTATCTTAATCTATCAGCCAATCAATATTTCTGTAGTTAATTTCTGATTTTACTTTGATTCAGTTCATCTCCTGGAGTTTACATAAAAATCCAGTTTTATTTTACAGTTTGACAGAGTTCAATCTTGATTTGGCATTTTATTTTTGTTTAAGTTTTGTTTACTTAACTTTGTTTGTTCCTCACTTTCTTCTTTCCTTACTGTCTTTCCTTATGGTTTCTTTCTTACTTATTCACTTACTTACTGGTTTACTTCCTTACTCATCTATCTACTTTTTTCGGAATAGGCCCGTTCCGTTTCTAGGCAAGAGGTCATAGGAGGCGACCAAACCTGGCTTTAGTTTTTTTGGTTTATTTTATGTTATAGTATATCTTGTTATGGATGCATGTTTGCTTTTGTTGTATTTGTTTCAGTTTTTCAGTACTAAGCCAAGAGATTGGTTGAGAAGAACGTCTCCAAAATGATCTATATTGTGTCGGATGGGACGTAAAACCTTAACTCAATCAATCGTTCAAGTTCTAATTAAAATGTACTAATAATTAGTTATTTTTCGCTAGTTTTCGTATTAGAGAAATTCGTTATTTCAGTTCTGAGATAACTTGTCATTGTAGAGTTACTAGAGTAGCATGCATAGTTACTTATCACGAGATGCACAGTAATGCCAGCCCTGTGTGAACGGCGACTGGGCTTATCAGTGGGAAAGGGCAAATGTCCCCCCCCCCTCCCCCGCTACAAAATTGATGCCTCTCAACCGATCACCACAAAATTTGTCACAGGTGATGACTTGCCGACCCTGCATATTTTCCAAATTTGACACATATCCGTCTGCAGGGGGCTTCTCTGTAAGTGGGTTAAATACAATGTTAAACGACCCTTAAATCATTAGTCCAGCCCAATAAAAGTTGCATGGTAAATCGGCAAATGAGGGTTGGGTGTGTTTGACCCCATTCACGGGTTGCGTGACTTGGTGCATACACGGAGTGTAGTGTGGTTGTTGGACCAGTGAAGTGCTATTTTGGCAGTTCATTTTGTTTGAAAGTTTTTGTCCATTGGTGGGTATGTCATTGTTTACTTACTGACGCTTTCTTACTAGGAATGTGGTCTGCTTCCAGTTGCATAAATTCAGCATATCATTGTCTGGACTGTCTGTTTTAAGACTAATTGCTCACCAACCGTGTGTTAAAAGTTCGTTCGTTGTTTGTTTAGTAGCAAAAAAATCACTTTTTTATTTTTGGGGAGATTTTGGTTCACCCCCTTAATAGACGCTATTGTCTGTTTCATCAGCAGCAAGAGAGACATGCTTCACTTACTGTATAGACAGGGAGCCGTTTGAAGGTATATAGTTGTTTGTTTAAACAGTTACAGCTTGATTGAAGACAGTACTGAACTATCAGTAAACCAGCTGTTGTTGGAAGGATAAACTCTTATGTATTTGGCTGCAGAATTGTCTTGAAGCGACGTCACAACGTCTGCCTTGTTGCTGAAGGTGACGCTCCAAATCGAAGGAATGATGCTGTATTATAATATAAAACTTGTTGGTTATGCTGCAGTATTGAGCAATCTGTCAGCACGGTAGATTGCTGCCATCTCGTCCAATAATGCAATAATAGACAGCCACCCCAAACGCCATTTTGATTCATCAAGCCGTTTTGCATACACCGCAGCAAGACTCCCAAAGTACCAATGCTTTTCAACGGAGCGGACAACCCCCCCCCCGCCAAAAAAAAATTTGCCCATTCCTTTTTGGAATCTGCATCTCCATCTAATACATGGTTCCTTTGGCCAACCTGAGTTCACCTCCCAAACTATTGGTTCAGCTGTTTTTGCCAGGCTGACGAACAACACTGACAAACCGACCACGCTACTCCCTTCTGCAGCAATAAGCTGCTCTTAATAGTTGCTATGTGTTCTTAATAATTTAACGAGAGTGAAGTATGTATCGTGGTTAGTGTATTCTATTCCGTGTTCTGGATTACGATGGAAGACAGCAGTTTGCCGTTTGTGCAGTTTCTGTGTTACATGTATTGACAGTTTCTGACGATCAATAGTTAGCTATTTTCATCATGGGGATGCTTCACATGGACTTCACGAATCCCATCCAAATATTTGGATGGGTCAACAATTTGCTCATACAAAAATTGCTGGTCGCCAAGATGTTTTACATTTTTTGCTTCAAAATCTATCGATGTCTACTGAGGGGACTGAATCTGTCTCATCATCGTGGCTGCTGAACAGTGGTGGCAGGGTGTAGAAAATATTGGGGGTCCGAAAACACGGGCTGAGACGGGGGAAGGTGCGGGGGTGCCCCACCCGCTGCGATGGTCCGCGGGTAGCACCCCCTAAAAATTGTTGGTTAAAATTCTGCATTTTGGTTAGTTTTAGGTAAGAAAATGGTGTTATGACCTGTCACTGATTGTTGAGGGATTAGATATAGCCTTGACTCCCAATCCCTAACATTGGGGATCAGGTGACCCCACAGCTCCACTGCCACTGCTGCTGAAGCAGGCGTGATGGACAATCATGATATCTGTGTTGGTATTACATGACCTTCTTAGTTTTTGTTAAGCCTGTTCCCCAGTGGCTCCGCATGGGCCGCGGTGCTCCCTTTGCTGCCTGTTTTCCTCTTTTGTCCATTCACTTTCTTATCTTTTGCTTTTTTACTTTTTGCTTTTTCTTTTCTCGTTCACTTTACCTATTTTCTTCTTATGTCCATCCCTTCCTTTTCTACCACAATAGTCACCACTCCGTTTCCAGGCCGGAGGTCGTAGGAGGCGACCGAACCTGGGTTTAGTTCCGTTCATTTTGTGTTATCTGATTGCTTAAAGATTTATTCTGGTGTTTTGTTGTATTTTGTTTAGTTTAGTCTTGTGGTGAGATAGTTGTCTTCCCCTGTTGTAGACGCTAGCATAATAATTTAAATGAGCCTCTCGATCCCTTTCCCTTTTTGGGTGGCTGCTGAACAAAAAGGCGGCTAGGGTTGACATTAATATATCACTGGCCTTCCTTCACTGGGTAGGGACTAACTAAGTGTTCCACAGTGATTGCCAAATGGCATGATGATGTGAGTGGTTAGACAGTGGTTACCCAACAGCATCCAATTTCATTGAATGGTGTGTCGTGTGGAATGGGTTTTAGCCTTTAGTCTTATATGAAGTAAACTTGATTGTCGTTGATGTCCTAATGGTATCTTTATTCCTGTTGTATTTGAGCTTGTAGAGTTGTTATATACTCACTTGATACAGCGTTGAATTGTGTCAATGTCTGTGGAAGTCGTTACCGTGAAAAATTTGTCACTAAAACGTGTTTAGACCAAACACTTAACTGTTTGTCTAGACTGAACCTATTTTTTCAGACTTTCACAGCACGCTTGGCCTATTAAATACTTTTGGCATTTTATCCCCTATGATTTCTAGTGTGGAAGCTGAAGAAGTTTGTTGTCAGGGAGTCATTTATTTTTCGTTTGTGTGTAACTGCCTCGTGTGAACAGATGTCATCTGAAGTAAACTGTTTATATAGGCCTACATTTTTTCATTGTGTGAATGTTTTGTGTTTATGTTTATGCACGTATTAGGTTGTAGCTATTCATGCTACATACTTATCATTTAAACCCACGTACCTGTGACTACTTCGACTAAAAAGAAGGGAGTATTGGAGAAACACCATATCCGTAGTTTAACAGCAGTTGACAAAAAGTATAAGCTTTCGTTATATGCTGTCACTAACGTAATGTTGCACGTCGAATATTTTTCTGTGGATCGCAGCAAAAGGTCAGAGGTGGAACTGCAACATTACATTACTGTAGTCTATAACGAAATCCTGTGGAGTTCTTTAGGCCTAGGCGTAGCAGGATGTCACTACTGACGCTACTTGTGTCTTGTGCTGCTCGATTTCTTTTGATGACGATTACAACGGTAATGTTTAGCCGATATGAAAGTGGACAGTGAGTGACCACAGGGCTAGATCAGTTGTAGAATATGACAATGATGTAACGTTTGATCAGCTGTCCTTCGATCTTTGAATTATAATTGGTGCCCCCAAAAATAGTAGTCACATACAGGCATCAACTGTGGGGGATTGGATGAACGCATCCCTGATATTTTGCCTTTGGTAAACCCATTGGGAATTCCCATCCATGTCTAACCGTTGTTCTCTTTTGTGGTCAAGATGGTAGCAATGACGGTTTTTGCATCAAAACGTTCGGTGGTCGACTACCCCCAGACCATCTGTGAGAGCTGACCAGGGTGTCCATGGGTCTGGATCCCCCAACCGCGACCAGAGTGAGATTGCTACAAAACAGTTGAGAATCTCAACGGTTTTGTAACACCTAATTGAGAAAGCAAATGGAGCAGGTGGATGCGTTCCCGTGCCTCGGGTTTCTGATTGCAGAAGACGGTGAGTGTACGGCGGAAATTCGTACTAGGTTAAACGGAGGGAGCATGCAGTTGCAGGGCAGACGATCTGGACATCGCTGCAGAAAATATGGAAAAGTCACACGCACAGCATACCGATTTCAACGAAGTTACGACCCAAAAGCAGTTGAAATCTGCTTCAGATAGGACTCATACAGTAATATACATGGCACGGTATGTTATTTTCCTGTTCATGGATTACAGCATAGAAAAGATAAATCAAAATTACAGCATTGCATTAAAAATGAAGGAAATGAAACATGAATCTTACAAGTTGCAAATCACAATTCAAATTTGAATATGAGATGT
>Ga0209780_1001130_pt1 | contig 16874 bp, 16 predicted proteins | sample WorMetexBAHAMAS2_FD_187384 | JGI IMG/M metagenome (GOLD analysis project Ga0209780, IMG submission 187384) | Marine gutless worms symbiont microbial communities from Max Planck institute for Marine Microbiology, Germany - Inanidrilus exumae... | ecosystem: Host-associated > Annelida > Digestive...
GTTATAATAATGATTCATGTAATAATTGGGGTCAGAGTATGTAATATGATAAAATAATATCTGTCAAAAATTAATAAGATGATTCATGGCAAGATTAGCTAGAGTTTCACCCGTAGATATTCCACAACATATCATTCACAATTATTAATTTTACTCTGACCCCAATTATTGAAAATAGCACGACTTCATTATCGTATAAGTTGTATTCGTCAAGATGGTTTGCATAAATTAACCCATCTTCCACCCTGCGGAGCATTTTATCGTGAAAAATGCGGCGTTGAAGTCACACTCGCTAAACGGCGTCATCGTGAACGTATAACCCATATCGACTTAGCGAGCGTAGGGTGGATCAAGCGGAGTATTATCAATATAATATGATGTTTTATAAAAAATTTTTGCCATCTACTTTGTATGTCAAACTACGTGAGAATCGGTTGACGGTAAAAAATATCAATAGTGGTGAAATCTATGAAGATGAACCTGTGGCTGCCACTGACAATGATAAAAAAAACATTTTTACTGTAGGTAAAGAAACACACAAGATAAAAAACAATGTTGTCATCATAAATGGATTTAGTCACCCGCGTTCAATCATTAATGATTTCTTTATCGCCGAGAAAACATTGCAATATGCGGTTCATAAACTGTACCAAAAAGGTTTTTTTCATCTATCACCTATAATGATTATTCACCCAATGGAAAAAGTTGAAGGCGGATTGACTTGCGTCGAACGACGTGCTTTGCGCGAACTCGCATTCGGTGCTGGCGCACAGAAAGTTTTTATATGGGTAGGACGCGAGTTAACGGATGATGAAGTGATTTCTCATCATTATCCATTAGAAGCAGGCACATTATTTGATGATTAATTTTTGATTTTATCAAAATTGATTTTTTTTAGTATAATGACTAATAATTGGGGTCAGAGTATGTAATATGATACAATAATGTCTGTCAAAAATTAATAAGATGATTCATGGCAAGATTAGCTAGAGTTTCACCCGTAGATATTCCACAACATATCATTCACAATTAATTTTACTCTGACCCCAATTATTATCTCATCTCATAAAAAATATTTTGCAAAATAATATTTTATTTGATTAAAATAATTAGGGGTAATATTTTGTGGTTGCCCTATCCAAAAGATGGGCTGAATTATATGTAATTGATGAAAATACCTTTATATCATAAATTAAATTTATGTATGAAATTGTGTGACTTGAGATATAGTCCATAAAAATCTTGATAACTATTGATATTGGCTGGACACTCACTAAAAAAATTTGACATTTTTTTATTTTTTCAAGTAGCATAAAAATGCTTGAAGTGGTTAGCCTTCCACATTAACAAAAATGGGTTCAAGCAAGTAAAGTAACTCTTTCGACGTTAGGAGAAATCTTGGCGAGGAGATAGTGGGTTGGTCGTTCCCGTGTTCGGATTTATTGGTTGTCAATCATATCAATATTTCACAACCAAATTTCGACCTAGTTATATCTATTGGAGAACAAAATGTTGAAACCAAAATATCTTTTTCTTAGCATATTATTTGCGTGTTTAACCATTTTCGTTGGCTGTGACTTAACTGCGAATGAGAATATTGCTCTCATTGAGCAAAAGCTCAAAAAACAATTTCACCTCTATGAGCAAGCTCAGGATAAAATAATCAATCAAGTCGTACAAAAAAATGATGTTGTGACGCGCGAAGAATGGGAAACATGGCTGACACCCAAACCTGAAAATGCCTTTAATCAAGAAGAACTGGCACAACTCACTCAACGCCAACAGCAAGTAATAGAGAAAAACCGCTTGGATGTAATTTCCTCTTCTACGCTGGATTTAGATATGATTCGCAATGATGAAATTAAATTAGAACAATACTGCCGCGAGTTTCCTAAAGGGGGGATGTTACATATTCATCCATCCGGAACACGCAACAAACAAACAGTTCATGAACTGTTAGAAAAACTAAATCCAATGGTCAATGGCTCAGAGATTGTTGCTAAAGCTAATGATGGGAAACTTTCCGTCCTATATCCTGAAGAAATAGATTTTTTATCTAATCTGCCGCCTAAAAAATACTTAGATTATGATGAACAAGACAAAAACAGAATACTTGCCTTGTTCTTTCTACCAGACAACCCCCCAACTCATGATTTTAAACGTTTTGAAGCGATTTTCTCTATTAATGACCTCCTGGATACACCAGACAAATCCCTGAAACTATGGGTTGAGGAAAAGACTTATATTGACTTTCTGAAACGTAATGCCTCACAGAACGTAAGCTATGTAGAATTTACTAAGGTTATGTGGCCAAAACCTTCAAAATTTAAGCGATTCCAAAAATTGGCCAAATTATTACATCAAGAAACTGGTATCATTGTGCGTTGGAATTTAGCTTTTATTCGCACCCTAGATTTTCAAAAGAACACAGAATGGGCTCAAGAACTAATTTCAGTCCTCGAAGATAATCAATATCCTGTGATTGTGGGCATAGATCTGCTAGCCAATGAAGAAAATACTCCAGCTTTGGAAACAGGTCAAAACATCTATATACCGATATTGGCCGCCAATAAAACTGGAAAAATTAAGATACACCGTACCATGCATGCAGGAGAACTCGGATTAATCCACAACGTGCGTGATGCAATGATTATGGGTGTTGAACGAGTTGGGCATGGAGTGTTGCTTGCCCAGGATCCTATAGCACTAGAATATGCGATTCAGGTAAAACGTCTACCCATAGCAATAAATCTATACAGTAATTACAGGTTGCAGGTTAATGAAGATTTTAGTAAGCATCCATTTTTAAATTTTCTGCGCCTTGGTTTGCCAGTGAGTTTATCTACAGATGACGAAGGAATGCTTATCACCGATATTACCAATGAATACAAAATTGCAATTAAATCTACTGACATCACCCATAACGAATTAAAACAGATGTCATACAATTCCATCAAAACTTCATTTGCTGATGAAGTTGTAAAAACAAAACTGCTGAAAAAGTTAGACGAAGATTTTGCTACTTTTGAAGCAAAATGGAGCAAATTATTAAAGAAATGAATAAAACCTGGTTGGCTTTCAATTAAGCGAGCGTAGGGTGGGTTTCCGCGAAGCGGAAACCCACCCTCCCTTTTCTCTAAGAAAAAATGAATTATGCCTAATTATCGTCGTGTTTGTGTTAAATGTGGGTATTTTTCACAGTTATTCTTGCTAATCAGAACAACCGTTTTTTAATCGACTATAAAGCAGTAAAGATACGAATACACAAACAATATCTATAGACTTCCCGGCTGAGATTCTTTTGGCATTGAATGAAACAGCCAGGTAGGGTAGCGGGCGGCACGATACTCCAAGTTGGGCACCTTTCTATCCGCCCGCTTGCCCACATTTCGAGATATACACAAGCGTCAGGAGAAAACTGATAAAAAGCTTGTATCTTTTGCGCCACGAACACCATTTCAAATACCTAAAGCGACTTAACCAAGAAGAGCCTTCTACCAACTGAAAACATCACATACTATATATCACGCCAAATGGATTATATAGCCATATCCAAATATTCTGATAATGATCACGAGATAAAAATTCCACCGGCTTTGTTCATCGTTTCGTCAATTGGTTTGCTGGACGGGATTTGCAAGCCAGTTCGTCACCTAGAATCAATGGAAACACCATAGAGGATAACTATTTATGGAACGTCAATACCGCGTTTTAATCGTAGATGATGACAATGACATCCGGACTACTTATCAAGATTATTTGACTGAACAAGGATTTATTGTCGATGTCGCGCCTAATGGTTTGGAGGGGCTCGAAAAACTCCGGGAAATAGAATTCGATGTTGCCTTAGTTGATCTTGAAATGCCTCTGATGAAGGGCCTCGAAATGCTCAAAATAGCCCGTGAAGAAGGGAGAGATACTGAAACGGTTATCTTGAGTGAACATGGGAATAAGGATGATGCGATAGCAGCAATCAAAGTGGGTGTGCGTGACTGGTTTGAAAAATCCAGCCTTGAGATGTCTAAATTATTAGACAAAGTTAAAGAATTAGCGGAAGGTGTCCCTCTTGACGAAATTAGGCGCATCTTATCGGTTATTCCAGATTGAGGAAACAAAATGAGTGAGCCGGTACAAAGACCTTATTATTACCATGATGAGAAAGGTAGTTTGAATATAAGACGTTTAGTTTCAAACACACCAAGTCCAATGATGGTATCGTCACTGACCATATTAGAATGTATCAGTGTTGTGATGGGATATTACCGTAAGAGTTTGTTGAAACAAAAACACTTCAAAAGCATCTTTCAACGTTTAAGAAAAGATGCCGCTAGCCAAAACACCCCAAATCGTCCTTTTGAAATCATACCCATTCCTGATAAGGGATTTCGATTAGCTGAGAACATTTTATTTCAATATGCACGTATTTTTAAAATCAGTTCAAATGATGCGTTGCATTTGGCTATTGTTAAGGAAGTACAATCGCAGTTTTCTCCTCTTCTTGTGACATCAGACAAGTCGATGCAAAAGGTTTGTGAACGTCTTTCCATTCCTTTTTATGATCCTGAAATTGAAGAATAAAAGCGAACGTAGAGCGTAGGGTGGGTAGGAGCGAAGCGGAAACCCACCATCCCTTTTCTCTAAGAAGAAATGAATTCTGCCTAATTATCGTCGTGTTTCTGTTAAATGTGGGTATTTTTTTACAGTTATTCTTGCTAATCTGAATAACCGTTTTTTAATTTACTATAAAGCGATAAAGATATGAATACACAAACAATATCTATATACTTTTCGGCTGATATTCTTCTGGCATTGAATGAAACAGAAAATGAACTCAAGCAACGAATTTAGACTGCATTAGCTATTCAACTTTATAAATTACAGAAGCTTACTCTTGGAAAAGCGGCACAGTTATCAGGACTCCCAAGCTTACAATTTGAAACCATTTTGTCGGAAAATGAAGTTCCAATATCAAACTTAACCATAGGTGATGTAATTGATGACATCGAAAAGCTTAAAGAATCATAAAAATGGAGTGATTGCCGATTCCGGCGCAAGATTTTCATTAGCTATTATTGATCAACTCGATAATTGGGGTCATAGTATCTTATATGATATAATAATATATGTCAAAAATTAATAAGGTGATTCATGGCAAGATTAGTTAGAGTTTCACCCGTAGATATTCCACAACATATCATTCACAATGAATTTTACTCTGACCCCAATTATTTCCTTCTTTAAAATTCTCTGAGGAAAATGCCGAGCCAGTTTTTATTGAACGTACTATTCATCAAGTTTCTTCGCTCGCTAGGATAAATACTTCTGTTTGTCAGATTTAATGCTGAAGGATCTCTTATTTTAACAGAAATTTTGTATGTGTTTTTGGCGAAGGTATTGAACTTAACATCAACTTAAAAAAGGAGAATATCTCATGTCAGCAGACATAGCCCCTTATTTTTTAATTTATGCGGCCCTATTTCGACTCGCTATTATTGCGGCGGGTGTGGTTAGCATTGCGCTTGGTTATCGCTTATTTTGTAAGGGAATTTGGCCCGATACTGGCAATCAAGGCACAGCCCTTGACGTTGACATAGCAGGGGCAAAATTTACCCTCAGAAACGCCGCACCGGGGACTTTCTTTGCGCTGTTTGGCGTTATCATTATCAGCCTGATGTTTAAAGGAACGCCGGAGCTCACTTATAAAATGATGATTGAAGAAAGTCAAAAAACGGTATACGGGACGACATCTAGTACCGAGATCACAATACGGGGCGACGAGACATTAGAAGCCTTGACTCAAAAGTGTCTTAGCCTTTATGGAAAAGGCGAATCTGAACATGCCATTAAGGTTTGTCGTCAAGCTATAACCCAATTAACCCAGCCTATGTATTATTTAGCAACAATTTACAAAGATCAAGGAAAAATAACTGAGGCTTTTCCGTTTGCTAAAACGGCAGTTGCCATGAATCCACAAAAGACGGAATATTTAAAAATACTGGCTACTATTCTGTGTAAAGCTAAGGCCCCAAATGATGACAGATTAGGCTGGATGGAAAAGGCGATTAAGCAAGAACCGAATTATGAAGTGTTCGGCAAGCAATTGGATGAATTGAAACACAGCCGCTGTGGATCAGATAAATAGTAAATCATCTAGGGAGCTTTTAGCCCTGAAATTTATTTCAGGGCTAATGATAAAAGTTTTTAACTGACAACCAAAAGGATACTCGTCATTATGAACTATACTACAACTCATTATTTACCAAGCACCATCGCAAAAATGGTTATACTTCTATTACTTATTGCCTTCACACCACCCACTCTTGCTGTGAAATATCACGCACTATTAATCGGTGTTTCTCACTATGATAATCCTTCAATCCAGCCGCTCAATGGCCCCAAAAATGATGTTGAATTGATGCAAAAAGTGCTGCTGGAGAAAGGCTTTGATAAGGATAATATTCACATCCTAGCCGATGGGGTCACAATAGAACAACCGACAAAAGATAACATTTTTACCGCGCTGACTGAGTTGATTAAAACCGTGGAAAAAGAGGATTTTGTTTATCTCCATTTTTCTGGACACGGCTCTCAACAACCGGAGGCTAAAGACAGCTCACGCACGGAGCCAGAAGGACGCGATGAAATTTTCTTACCAAGAGATGCAGGGCTTTGGCAGGATGAGATTAATTCGGTGGAAAACGCCATTGTGGATGATGATATCAATGAATATCTCAACAAATTGCGTCAAAAAGGTGCTTTTGTTTGGGTGGTTTTTGATAGTTGTCATTCCGGTACTATGACGCGGGCGGCTTTAGCAGGTGTTAAAGATATACGTGATCGTCGAGTTGATCCCCTTGATTTGGGTATTCCAAGTGAAATGTTTAAAACCAGCCAAACCCAGAGACAAAGAGAAGAAACGGCTTTAGATGACATTGCCAGTAATGTGGCCTTTTATGCTGTGCAACCGACTGAAAAAACACCAGAAATGCCATTACCGCTCGACAAACCAAGCCAAATTTATGGTTTATTCACGTTTACTTTGGCACAAGTCTTAACCAAGTACGATAACATCACTTATCGTCAAGCGGCGCAATTAATACTTAATCATTATGCCGCCCACAATATTTCCCAAAACAAAAATATAACACCTTTATTTGAAGGCGATTTAAACTCCGCCATTTTTTCAGGACATGGCTCATCTCCGGCTCGCAAGCAATGGCTTATTGAGCAAGAAAATGGAAAACTCAAAATGAATGCTGGGCAATTACACCAATTAGCGGCGGGGAGTATTTTGGCGGTGGTACAAACTCCCGCTCCAAAGGCTGAAGTTTTAGGCTACGTCAAAATTACTCGTGCTGATATTTTTACCAGTGAGCTTGAAAGCGTCAAATACAACCGGAAATCGGCTCATTACGAGATACCGCGAGGTGCTTATGCCCGCTTAGTTGCGCCAAAAATCAACTTAGCTTTAACGGTGGCATTACCGCCTAACGGAGAAACTAACGAAACTGAGGCTCGCGCTCGCCAAGTTTTAAAAGATTTTGTGGCAAAAAAACATGACACCTGTATCAAACCAGAGACAGGAAAACAAGCGTGTGTCAATATCAAATGGGTAGAGGCTAACAGCACTTTTGCTGATCTGCGCTTATTGTTCCAATCCAATAAGCTCTGGTTATTGCCGCCTGATGCTGAATTGATTACAACAGGTGATAACAGAACCCACTCCATTGACTTATACAAGTCTGAGGCAGATTTACGCACCGCATTAATTGATAACTTTCGAGGTATTGCCAAAGTCCGTAACTTATTGCGTTTATCCACTCGCCTGTATGAAAGTGAGAATAACGACAATCGCCTTGAAGTCGGGCTTCGCATCAACCAAGGCGAGGGCTATAAAGCATTCGATATGAGTAAGGTACCGACTTTATATGAGGGTACCAAAATGGAAATGCAGGTGGAGAATAACAGCATTACGCCGATTGATGTCACTATTTTGTATGTCAAAAGTGACTATGGTATTGAGCCGATTTTTCCGATAAAGCTGGAAACCAATCGTATTGAAGCAAGCGGGCACATTTCAGACGGCCAAGAAATGACCTTAGAAAAAGTGAGTCAAACGGGGATGGAATATTTAATCGTGATTTCGGTCCAAGGTAAACCAGAGCGAATGGCAACTGATTTCCGATTTTTATCACAAGATTCGATACCACTGGAGCGTAAAGGTGCAGATGATGAGCAAATGAGTTTGTATGATTTATTTTCTGAGGCGGTATTCGGTGGCGATTGGATACGCAGCACATTGACTCGTGAAACTAGCTTAAAACAAACGGCGATGTATGTGTTTCCTTGGAAAAAGGCACTTCCTGGGGCAGTGGATGTGGAACTTGATAGTTTACTCGAAGAAGGTGAACAAGCCTATAATACTTCTGACTATTCGGCGGCTTTAGCGAAATGGCAAAAGGGCTTAAAAAAGGCGCAAGAGAATAATTATCAACGTTACCTCAGCAAATTTCTGAGCAAACTTGGTTTAGTACATAGAAAACTTGAACAACGCAAAAAAGCTTTGGACTCTTTCCAAGCTGCCTTGAAGATTCAACGCGAAAAACCTGACAAACGTGGAGAGGCGAAAAGCCTAATTAACCTTGGCGAGATACACTTTGACTTGCAGCATTATGAGCAAGCCTCTAATTTTTTTGAGCAAACCTTGAATATAGGCGAAATCGAAAACGATGACAAACGCAGGATAGTGGATAATCTAATTAAACTTGGTGATGTTTACTTTGATTTGGGAGAATACAAAAAGGGGCGGAAATATTACCGGCGAGCAATTCTACGCTAACCGATCATGATATTTCCGCCCTTTCGCCAAAAGGGTAAGGGCGGATTTATTTGGAAGATGACAAGTTATGAACTATATTAAAAAAATTTGGTTAGTTTTAATTCTAATTGGTATATCAGCAGAAGTGGTAGGTGCAGAAGAAATTGCAATAAAACAGTCAATCACTTCAAATACCACCATATTGTCAATTCCATCACCGGATGCGGATGATGCTACGTTGCTACAGTATGCTCTACAACTACGGGAAACACAACCCGAGCTATTTGCAGGGGCGCAAGGTGTTTTGGTATTGGAGATAGTACCAAATTCGCAAGCTGAGAAAAAAGGGCTGCAACGAGGTGATATTGTTGTTGCTTATGTGGGAGAGCAAATGAACTCTGTCGAGCAACTTATTAGCACGGTGCAATCCAATGCTGATCAACCACAGATTGAATTGCGATTTATTCGTGCTGGTACTGTACAAATGGTAATGTTACAAAAGGGAGAAATTGGTATTTCTGTTGGGGAAATAAACGAACTAGACCTTTTACAAAAATTAGGTGAAAAAGCCTATCACACATTCCAATACCCTACTGCCTTTAAAATATGGCAAATAGCCTTGAAAAAAGCGTATGGGGTTGATGACAAACATTACATCAGTTTGTTTCTTGGTAATCTTGGCATAGTGTGGAATAAACTTGGATTACCCCAGAAAGCTTTGGAATATTATCAGCAAGCGTTAGCTATAAACTATGAAACCGATGACAAACGTGGTCAAGGCATTAATCTTACTAATATCGGTTTAGTATTTGAGGGTATTGGACAATATCCAAAAGCTTTGGAATATTACCAAAAAGCCTTAAAGATACACCGTGAAATCATTAATAAGTACGGAATAGGAAATAACTTGAATGCCATCGGTAAAACGCATGAGAATCTTGGACAGCCCCAAAAAGCCTTAGAATATTACCAACAAGCGTTGGCTGTCAACCGTGAAATCGGTCGTAAACGTGGCATAGGAAATAACCTAAATAACATCGGTGTGGTGTACCTACATTGGGGACAATACCAAACTGCTTTGGGATATTACCGGCAAGCGTTAGCTACATACGAAGTTGGTAACAAACGTGGGAGAGGAAATAGCCTTACCAATATCGGTGTAGTATATGAAAAACTTGGAGAATATCAAAAAGCCCTACAATCTTTTCAGCAAGCTTTGGTTTTCCACAGCGAAAGCTATGACAAATACGGTGAAAGTGCTGATTTTACTAATATTGGCATCGTGTATTATAACCAGGGACAATACCAGCAAGCCTTAAAATATTACCAACAAGCTTTAGCCATAGATCGTGAAATCTATGACAAACGTGGCGAAGGTACTGACCTTTCCAACATCGGCGTAGTTTACCAAAATCTTGGACAATACCAACAAGCCTTAAAACATTATCGACAAGCTTTAGCTCTACACCGCAGTATTGAGGACAAACGTGGTGAAAGTGCTGCTCTTACCAATATTGGCCTGATATATACCGATCTTGGAAAACCCCAAAAAACTTTGAAATATTACCAACAGGCTTTGAAAATTAAGCGTGAAATTGATGACAAACGTGGTATAGGAAAAATTCTTACTAATATTGGATTGATGTACAAAATTTTAGGAGAATACCAAGCTTTGGAATATTTTCAGCAAGCCTTGACTCTATTCCGCGAAATTGATGACAAACGTGGTGAAGGTAAGGTTCTCTCCAATATTGGTGTGGTATACTCAAAATTTAACCAATATCAAAAAGCCTTGAAATATTTTCAGCAAGGTTTAGTTTTGTCCAGCGAAATTCATAACAAACGCGGCGAAGGAGATACTCTTTTAAATATTGGCGTGATATACGGACTTTTAAAACAATATAAAATATCAAAAACTAACCTTCAAGACAGTCTCACTATCCTAAAAACGTTAGATGTAGATAGTTTGTGGAATGTCCAAGGAAGCTTAGGCTATCTGGAAACTCTTTTCAACCGACCAATCTTTGCTATTACCCACTTTGAGCAAGCTTTGGATAACATTGAAAGATTACGTGCCGGGATAACGGAAAAAGAACACGAGTTGTCTTTCATGCGTGACAAATTGGATATGTATGATCGCTTAATTATTCTATTGCAAAACCTTCATCAAGACAAACCGACAAAAGGTTATGATCGCAAAGCCTTAGAAATCTTTGAACGCAAACAAGCCCGCATTTTCCTAGAAGAAATGGGGCGAAGTGGCGCACGGCAGTTTGCCGGTTTAGCTCAACAGAAATCTCAACAAGAATTTAATTTCGAGAATCAACTTACTAAAATTAAACAATATTTAGTCAAGGAACGTTACAAGCCAGTTGCAGGGCTAAAAGGTGAAGTGGTTCAAAATCAGGAACGGATTAACAATTTAGAACAACGTGAGCAAAAACTCCAAACGGAACTAGAAGTGTTACAAGAAGACATCAAAACTAATCATCCGGATTACTACGCGCTCAAATATCCAGAACCGGTGCAGTTAGACACACTACAAGAGAAAGTGTTACAACCCGATGAACTCATGCTGGTTTACGGAGTCATGGAAGAAAGCACCACCCTTTGGGTAATTGGTAAAGACACTTTCCAATTGTTTGATTTACCATTAACTGAAGAAATGCTGACCGAAAAAGTCAACTTGATTCGGCGCGGCATAGAAAATCAATTAGACACACGCCCCAAATTACGCCCTAAAAAACATGGTTTAAGACGCATTTTTAAAAACGCGCTTGACCAAAAGACGCTCTCTGAACTCACCTATGAACTGTACACCTTATTAGTGCCAGAATCAGTACGTCCGTTACTCAAGAAAGCGAAAAAAGGTACGCTTTATATTGTACCAACTGGTCCCCTGTATGCCTTACCCTTTGAAATGCTGGTGACTCAACCGGTTGAGCAATCCACTGATACTCTTCATTATTTGGTAGAGGAGGCACCGATTGCTTATTTATCTTCTGCTTCATTGCTCAAAATCTTACGTGATGCCAAAGAACGTCGGAAAAAGGTCGCTCCCTATCCTCTATTAGCCTTTGCGAATCCAGTTTATGATGAGATGCCCACTTTTACGGACAAAAACACTAATCGGAATCTTATAGCGGCTTTGCGAAGTGAAAGCTATCATGCCCTACGTGGTGTTGGTTTTACACCTTTGCCAGAAACAGAAGATGAAGCGAAAGCGATTGCTACCTTCCTCAAAGCCCCCAAAGACAGCGAACCACTCCAAGTCCGTGAGGCAGCTTCATGTGATACAGTAAACCTGTGGAATAAGGAAACACGACTTGATGATTATCAACATGTGGTGTTTGCTACGCATGGCATTCTTCCAGATGAAGTGGATTACATCTCTCAACCGGCTTTAATACTTTCTCATCCAGATACCGAAAAGACCAAAGACATTGAAGAAATTGAAGGTTGTTCCCGTGGTTATCTGAAAATGAAGGACGTTTTTGCCTTACAACTCAATGCAAAATTGGTGACTTTGTCCGCTTGTAATACTGGACGTGGTAAACAGGAACGTGGTGAAGGCGTAATGGGGTTGACTCGTGCTTTTATGTATGCTGGTACCCCTGCTGTTGCGGTCACATTGTGGTCAATCGAATCTCATTCCGCAAAAACGTTGAATATCGGCTTTTTTCAACATCTGAAATACCTTAAAAAACCTGCGGCAGCTTTACGGGCGATGAAATTGCGAATGTTGCAAGGTAAAGAAGGCAATAAGTACAAACATCCATATTATTGGGCACCATTCGTGGTATTTGGAGAAGAACCAGTAGAACAACAACCTCAAGAACAAAACGAGCTAGCATATTATCAACAAGCTAAAACGATGTACCATGAAATCGGTGATAAACAGAGAGAAGCGAAGAGCTTGACTCAGATTGGTGAGGTGTATTTTGACAACGGACAATATCAACAAACTTTGGAGTATTTTCAAGATGCGTTGGCGATACACCGCGAATTGAATGACAAATATAGGATAATGGATAACTTGTTCCAAATGGGTGATGTGTACTTCGAGTTAGGGCAATACAAAAAAGGGCGGGAATATTACCAGCGAGCCGCAAAAATTCTACGCTAATCGATCAGGATTTTTCCGCTATTTTGCCAAAAGGGTAAGGGCGGAGGATGAAAATTTATGAACTATATCAAACAAAAATTTTTCGTTGGTTCTAGTTTTAATATGGGTATCAATACTGCAAGCGGAGGAAATATCTCCGCAACAGTTTTGGAATGAATTTGTCACTGTCGTCAAAGCCGAAAATAGTGGTCAAATTATTCAACTCATCATCAGCCAGGTAGGGTGGGATTGATATCGGCGCGGTTCTCAAATTTGAGCATATTTTTATCCGCCCGCACCATTTTGGAGACTCACAACTAACCATCAAAAATAAATGTCTAATTATCGCCGTGCTTATTGACTGGGTGGAACCTATTTTTTTACCACGATCACCTATCGTCGCCAACGCTTGTTTCATCATCATGAAATAGCTAGATTTTACGAGACATCACACCTTGATGTTCAATCTTGAGCTAGAAAAAAATGAACTCAAAAATGGTGGAATAAATATGCACAAACAATAGATAGAAAAACGGCGATGATTCATTTTGAACTGCTCGAATTTATCCAGTAAATAATTAAGAATATTATGAAACCAAAAGTTTATATTGAAACTTCAATACCGAGTTATCTTACAGCACGTCCGAGTAATGACATTCGTGCGATGGCAAACCAAAACGCCACGATTGAATGGTGGGAAAATCATCGTTTGAGTTTTGATTTGTTTGTTTCGGAATTTGTCATTGCTGAAGTTGGATTAGGTAATCCCGAAGCGTCCCAAAGACGGCTCTCAGTTATTGCAGACTTACCAAAGCTTTCTGTGACTGAAGAAGTGAAAGTGCTCGCTAACGCACTTATTACCGAAGGACCTCTTCCAGAAAAGGCAGAAATTGATGCTTATCATATTTCAGTGGCCACTATAAATGGCATGGAATATTTGCTCACTTGGAATTGTACACACATTGCAAATGCCATACTCAGACCCAAAATAGAAGTAATTTGTAGAAAAAATGGATTTGAGCCACCTATCCTTTGTACACCCCAAGAATTAATAGGAGAGTAAACTATGTGGAAAGACCCTATCATTGAAGAAATTCGTCAATTGCGTGAACAATATGCGAGCCAATTTAATTATGATATTGATCGTATATTTCGAGATATACACAAGCGTCAGGAGAAAACTGATAAAAAGCTTGTATCTTTTGCGCCACGAACACCATTTCAAATACCTAAAGCGACTGTTGGCTAAGCACCCCTATGTCACCACGGGAATAATTGGAGTCAGAGTATGTAATGTGAGGCAATAATGTCTCTCAAAAACTAATAAGATGATTCATGGCAAGATTAGTTAGAGTTTCACCCGTAGATATTCCACAACATATCATTCACAATTAATTTTACTCTGACCCCAATTATTTTTACTTAGCTTGAGTCAAAGGCATCACATTAAGAGGATAAAGTACCCCTATGTTGAAAAGTTACGAAGCGATTTATAAAAATGGCATATTACGTTGGCTTGACCAAAATCCGACGCAACCGGATAAAGAATTGCATGTTTTGGTCATTATTGATGTCAATGAAGCAAACACCAGAACTGAGCAATCTGTAGAAAAATTTGACATGGATGAAAAGTTGCAAAAATGGCGGAACGGTAATCGTAAAAAACCGCAAGGCGGACGTTTACGTCCCCTTATTCAGGGCAAAACCGTTGCTCAACGTGTGTTGGAAGACAGAGGATAATGACGTGGAAAAAGATGTAGAAAATAATGTTTGGCTCTATTTGGACACTTCAGCACTAGTCAAAGTTTATGTGGAATAATCTGAGAGCGATACTGTCGTTTCAGCCATTGCACAGGCTGATACCGTGGCAACTTGCGTCATTAGTTATGTAGAGACACACGCTGCTTTCGCTCGTCTGCATCGAGAACAAATATTCACCGATGAGCAATTTGAGGTAGTTAAACATGAATTTGTTGAAGATTGGGAAGAGTATTTTCAAATACCTTTTACCCAATCACTGGTGCAACGGGCGGCTGAACTGGCAGAAATTTATGCCTTACGTGCTTATGATGGTGTCCAGCTTGCCGCAGCAGATATTTTATTTAAACAAAGCGAACAGTCGGTTATATTTGCCAGTTTTGATCAACGTCTGAATCTAGCAGCAAGTCGATTAGGTTTGAAACTTCTGAGCGATAAAAAAGTCTAGTACAACGGATGCGTGCGACTCGTGATATAAGAAACTAATAAAATCATTATGTTACCTAAATATAAACGTAAGATTGTCCAAATATCAACAATATATGTCCTTTTGAGAGCTCCGGGTGGGTAGAGCGGCAGCGAGACGAAGTCAGCGAAGCTAAACCCGCCATTATTTTTTTGAGATTAGAAATGGTGGGTTTCCACTTCGTTCCCACCCACCCTACGCTCGCTGAACCATTAAATAGAGAATTTCATTATGTGTCATCATTTTCGCACGGTTTTTTTAAGTGTTCTCATTTTAATCACTGCCTGTTCCCAAGAATACACCCAACCCAAAAGTGTCTAGGTACCAAAAGAAAAAAGGGGTCAGTACCCTTTTTTAGTTACAAAAATTATCAACGACTAACATGCCACGTAAAGCGATATTTTTTATCCCTAAAATTACCGTACATCTGGTTATTCGAGGTAATAGCCGAAAAACAATTTTTGCTGAAGAAGAAGACTATCAGTTTTATCTTCAATGGCTATTAGAGAACAAAGAAGAACTTTATTGTGAAATATATTCTTATGTATTAATGACGAATCATGTACATTTGTTACTCAGCGCCTTAAGAACTGAGAATATCTCAAAATTCTCTCAATCTATTGGGAGAAGTTACGTTCCTTCATAATCAAAAATATGGCAAAAGTGGCACCTTATGGGAAGGAAGATTTAAAGCTAACAGTATTGATAGCGAGTACTACTTGTTGTCTTGTTATCGATATATTGAATTAAATCCAGTACGTGCTGGCATGAAAAACCAGAGGAATATCGTTGGTCAAGTTACAGAAGTAACGCCTATGGGGAAAAAGACAATTTAATTACACCCCATAAACTCTATTTAGAATTAGGTGAAAATAACAAACAACGATTGTCGGCTTATAGAGATTTATTTAAAGAGGTGATGGATGAAAATTTAATTAAGGAAATTAGTTCATCATTACAAACGGGAACGCCATTAGGCAGTCAAAAGTTTAAAGATGAAATCAAAGAATTATTAGGCATGAAAGTGGGTTATACAAGACAAGGAAGGCCTCAAAAAACTGAACAATTTGGATTTGATGACAAAACACAACTTAAACTTTTTTAGTTTAGCTAAAAAGGGTACTGACCCCTTTTCCCTCCTACTGTAAATTACGACCATTGGGTATTCCAACGGTCAGTGATCGTGTGGTTCAAGGTGTCGTCAAAACCGCCATAGGACCACAATTTGAGGCAGTCTTTGAATCTGACAGCTATGGCTTTAGACCAGCACACAGTGTCCATGACGCTATGGAAGACATATTTACAGGTTAGGCCAGAAAAGAAAATGGGTATTGGATGCTGATATAAAAGGATGCTTTGACAACATTGATCATAACCATTTATTGAACCTAATAGATGGTAGAACCACTAAATCTACAATTAAACAGTGGTTAAAAGCTGGAATAATGGAAAATCAGGATTTTCAGCCGTCAATAATTGGTGCGCCACAAGGTGGCATTATCAGCCCATTACTAGCTAACATAGCTTTAGATGGCATGGAAGGCTATTTGTATGAAATGCTAAGAAAAAAAGGATACAGAAGCCATGACATACGCCAAGGTTAGATCAGAATAGTAAGATATAGTCTATAAAAATATTGATAACTATTGATATGTTAATACTCTATAGTATATAATTTAAATATTTTACTTTCTAATGAAAAAATTTCCTCACAAAAAAAACTTGAC
>Ga0209780_1001131_pt1 | contig 16871 bp, 13 predicted proteins | sample WorMetexBAHAMAS2_FD_187384 | JGI IMG/M metagenome (GOLD analysis project Ga0209780, IMG submission 187384) | Marine gutless worms symbiont microbial communities from Max Planck institute for Marine Microbiology, Germany - Inanidrilus exumae... | ecosystem: Host-associated > Annelida > Digestive...
AGCAGGCCTGCCGTCCTTTCCCCTTTTATAACGTGTAGATTAAACGGTGCCAGCACTTGTAATATTGTGTAGATTGTCATTCTTGTTATATTCGCCCATTTGTGTTCATTTATTAAACTGTCATTTCCATATTTTACTCATATACCACTAAACTACAAGGCAATCAACCATAGCTACGGAACTAGTTTTCGTAGACTAAAAAGGTCAATGGTTGCACTGATCTAGGTCAAGTTCAAAGGTCAAGGTCATAGGTCAAACTTCAGTCACATGATGAAAAAACTTGCAAGACGGCTGTGTCGGCTGTGTATGTGTGGTAGGCTGCTTCACTGCACAAAGCTAAATAACATTCACTACCAAATGTTACTGCAATGAACTGTCACTAACTCAAATCACAAAAGAGAAACTAGAGTTCTCCAACTAGCTGTTTCAACAACACTGCCAACAGCCATCAAAGGCAAATAACATTCTAACATACAGCCGTTCTGGAGTTATCTCGCTGCATCAGCGGCATTGTTTCAATGACGTACAGATCTGTTGGTGACCTTGTCCACACATAACCTTCACGGTCTGTTATGCTTCCAAGAATCAACAAATTGAACAGCAAATAGTCAGCTCCTTCCTGGACCTATAAAAATACATTACTCATAATAAACAGATAAATGATACAAATAAAAAATGAATGTTACAACTTTGCCGAAAACCAACTGACAACTAGGCAATCATGAACATCAGACTTTGCCCACAGTGTGCAATACCACCCCATTCGTGACCGGTAACAGACTCATCCAACGCTTGCAATCAAGCATCTGCCCTTATCTGGACCACTATAATTCTCAACGGCTCAATTCTCTCTTAAATCTATATACTTCCTTAACCTGAGTCCCATTAACGCTAAATTAACTTCGCTTTCCTACGTCCATGCATCAAAGTCACTGCTATATTTGTTTCTCGGTCAACATTCACCATTACCATAGTAAAAATAGCAAAGGCCACCTGTGTTTTGGTAATTCTTCCCATTTAATCATCAAATTTCTCTGTTCCTCTTTTACTGTAGTTTGCAAATAATTATGAAATAGTCAAAATTATGCCCTTCAATAATAGGAAATTGCATTCTGTCCGACTTTACAGTAAATAAGTAAATTTAAGCAAAATGAGTCCTTTGTAGCAAAATTCATATGCCGCTACAATGCATTGTCAATGGGGAAGAAACCCCCAAAATTGCCCCATTCCCCTTGGTATTTCACCACTCTGCCACTGCCATAGGCAACAGGCACAAAAATTTGGTAAAGATCATCGTCTGCTTCCGGAGATATCCTCAGAGAGACAGACAGACACACACACACAGAAACAGACGGATGGAAGGATTGCAACAAAGATGTGCACGTTAACACTGCAGGTGATCCCTCGACATCTATAAAAATTTGGTGAACTTTGATCCAGTAACCCCCGAGTTTTGCAGCCACATGTGCACCAAGCGGGCTACACGCGGGGCTTTGCCACGCATTTCTAGTTACAGTTAATATTTCAAGTAACATACGTTAGTGACGGCAGACAGGATGTGTTGTTACCTCGTGGGCAATGTCGATGTGGAAGATGCGAGGGACGTACTCATCCGGTGGCAGAGTGTGCTGAAGAAGAGTGTTGAGCACTGCCGATTGGTCAACAAAGCGACAATGAAGTGGAATGCTAACAATCAACGGACCCTGATGTCTTGATTTACCAGCTGTCTGCTGCAGCTGTTCAGCCAATCTCTTCACCTTCAGTGTCTTTCCAACGCCTGCTCGGTGAGACTTTATCACTCTCACACAGCAGCTAACAGACGAACATGGCCGTACTGATATCAACTGATACAACATATGTCTTATTTTGGTGGTACTGGCGTTGGAAAGACGGCATAGAATGAGCAACGCCCCTTCTATCAGCAGTCAGGTAGTGGATGTAGAAAGGGAGAAAGGGTGAGGCCTGGCCACTAGTTTGGGTTAGAACCAGTTGACCCAGGTTCAATTGGAAAACGGCCACTAAACGGAAGTAATATCAGTTATGGGGCCGCATATTCCACCCTGCACCGATTAAGGTGAGATATGATCTCTGGTCAACTCCTTCATGCCATATTTCACCCAAATCAGTGCAACGTGAAAACCTCAAAATCGCCCCCTAAGTAACCGAAATACCAGCGCTATACGCTGTGAGCAATGCTGCGGGTAATAAACAATAATCTTTCATCAGTCTTTAGATGGGTGACATGAAAGGCATCCAGCGCTTAAAAACAGGCTCAAATGGGAGTAACTTTAAAAAAAAAATCATTTTTTTAAATGGAAAGATCAGTATCTTTCACTGACCGTTCAGGATCCAGAGAAGAGGCCGCTTTCACGGCTGTTCCACGACCAGCAACATTGGCAACGGTGAAATGCTGCTGAAGATATGACTTGACATCAGACTCGTCAACCGGACTAACCTTAACACGGTACCGATCCAAGGCATTGATCATGTGACAGCGATCTTCCATCTCTCGACAGCAGACGACGACCAACTGCATCTCTACAATTGCACAACACACACAGCATCACAGTCACACAGAACTATCACACACGTCTGAAAACAACGCTACTGAAACAAACGAACAATCCATTTGACCTCTTGACCCCAACACAAATGGGTTTCCAGAACTCATTGTGGAACATTTCTATGTCAAGTTTGGTGATCTTAGCTGAATAAGTTTTTGAGATATCGTGCAGATAAACAAACAGACAAACACAAACAGCATTAAAAACCTTACCACCGTGACTGCCGTCAGTGTGGGTAACAAAACATCAGACACATACGTCAGAAATTCGAGAATATTGCTTACAAACTGTAAAATTACAGGTCACATTACAACACTTACCTTGCACATAACACATCAGATGTCAACATTTCCCCACTAATGTCATGTAAGGTATGAGCCAAATATATACGTTAAAAAGTAATCAGTTCTGACATCACTACAGCATCAAAGGTTGTTAAGTCCACATTACAACAGTGAACTGACTAGGAACAGCGTGACTGTGTTTCTCCAGACTCTCTTCCACTCGACGTGAGATGTCGTAGTCCAGCAACTCTGCACTGACCAGCATGTACAGTTTCCCACTTTGCACTTCACGTGCATCTCCTTCAGCCCGACGCCACAGCAGCTCCACCTGGTGAACACAACAGAAAACTAACTCGTCATCACAACAGCAATGTATGTATGCATATTTGCATATAAATACAATACAACAACACAGTCACTGAGAGTACAGCTGTAAAATGAGCTCAGAAAAGCTCATGTCTTCATGCAACCAGAAAAAAATTTCTGCACTCATTCTGATCTCTGACCTTTTGACCTCAAAACTGCATCATCAATTGCAAGTGCTTTAGTGAACATTTAGCAAAATTGGGCTTGGTTGCAGTCTATGATGAAGCCTTCCACAGACAACCCATTGTAATAAGCTACAAAAAGCAGCGACGAGCTTACGTCTTCAGTAGTTGTGTTGGAATTGCAGATAAGAACTTCATCAGTTTCTGGCAGTCGAATATTTGCACCATTCTGGTACATGTATAGGGATAGGACCACACGGAGTAAATCAGCTGAACAGTGTAACAATCAAAACAAATAATAATGTTAAACACCAATTACACGTAGACAACTGATCACGTGACTTTTATGCAAAGTAAGATCAATTGGCAGTCAACAGTTAATTGACGAAATTCACTTAAATCACAAGTCATCGCAAATATGTAATCAAAGAATAACTATGCACTTTGATTAATCAATAAAGCTATTTTCCATTCTTAAGAAGTTAAGACTGGCTCAACCAAAGGTTTGGAAAACCTTAAAAGATTGCTGAAACAAAAAAATTCTTACAAGTCAAATGCAATTCCTGTGAAACAAACAGCATCAAATCATTTGGGGCACTTCATAACACAATAAATATACTTCAACAATTAAAGCAACAATTAACCAGTTATTAACCATTACAGTCACATGCTACAGAGTTTGCTGCATACCTTGAGAACAGACAATCAAGTTGGGATGGCCTTGCTCTAAGAATGATGGCAGTGGTCTGTTTAACTTCACGTCATCTGCAAAGCAACAAGGCAATCATTGATATCAGACTTTGGCTGCAGTGTGCAATCGGTAACTGGACACTTCGCCTACTGGACAGTTCGCCTATTGGACAGTTCGCCCACTAGACATTTCACCTACTGCCTGGACAGTTTGCCTACTGATTTTATTTTACTCTGGTAGTTTTGTTGGTAAAATGAAGAGCAATCTGTAGGCGAACTGTCCCGGTAGTAGGCGAAATGTATAGTAGTAGGCAAACTGTCCAATAGGCGAACTGTCCAGTAGGCGAAATGTTTCGTAGGTAAAATGACCAGTAGGCGAAGTGTCCAGTAGGCGAAATGACCAAGCAGTAGGCGAACTGTCCAGTAGGCGAAGTGTCCCATAGGCGAAGTGTCCATCATTCGTGCAATCGCACCCTTAACTATATATACTTAATGCTGAATTAAGTTCGCTTTCCAACGTCCATGCATCAAATTATATTTTTGTTTATGCGCTAACGTTCACAGTTACCATAGTAACAATGGCAAAGGCAACGTTATTTTGGGTAATTCTTCCCATCAACTGTCAAATTTCTCTGTTCCTGTTTTACTTCACTTTGCAAGTAATTTTAAAAATAGTTAGTCAAAGTTATGCCCTTCAATAATACGAAATTAAATTCTCAACTTTGCAGTAAATAAGTAAATTTAAGTGAAATCTGTCATTCATAGCGAAATTCGTACCGCTATACGGCCCACTGTACAAAAAAATGTCATCCAGAAAACCAGAAGTACACCCCCACTTCACGGCCGACAACAGACTCGTCCAATACTTGCAGCATCTACCCCTGTCGTGTGCCGCTGCACAGACCAGTACAATTTGCAATTATTAGGGACACTACGCTTGTTGGGCATGTTTTCCCCCAAAATTGCCCCTTCTTGATCGGGGATCGTCACCCTATGCAAGACACTGCTCCTCAGACCAAGCCCACTCATCATCCTACACAGCATCTCCATCGCTTTAGTCATTTTTGTATCGGTCTCAAATGCTATGCTGTATTATGCATTTTCAATGTGGAAGAAAACCCCCAAAATTGCCCCTTCCCCTTGGGATTTTGTCACCCAAGCCATGGCCATAGGCAACATGCATAAAAATTTGGCAAAGGTTATGCGTGTGGTTCGGTAGATATCCTCGTAAACAGACACACAGACACACACACAGAGACGTACTCATCACAATACATTGCAATCGCTCCTACGGGCGAAGTAGGAAGAGATAACATGCAACAGACATAGTAATTAATTTTATTCATCTATGCATATGCATTCATACTACAATCACTTGAAACCAGGTAGATAGCGACATGCAATTTAATCTATCCACTACTGTCCCCAGATATTGCAGTGGTCCAGTGCTAACATGCCTCACTAATGTTTGTGAGATCCCATGAATGAACTGCGCCACTGGCAGTTCTGTTTTAGTACAACAGCCACTGTGCTAAACAGCCTTGAGTACGGGCTGCAAATCTTTACTGTAGTGCCTAAATCAACTCAAGCCTTTCACCCTCCATGCTCAAATGTGAACTCACAGCTCAAGTAACTTGGCTTGGTCTGATGAACAGCAGCTATCGAGCGATGAGTCTACATTCATCAAATAAACTGAATGTAATCTCACAATGGTTCTGCCATGATGCTACTGTGCTCTTGTCTCTAGATCTATCGGCAGCGTTTGACACTGTCGTCCACTCTACACTGCTATATCGTCGAAACTGTGAAGATGCTCGCCCTGGGAATCGTTGCCGCCCGGCTCAATTACGGCAACAGCTTGATGTGTGGTATGTCCAACCAAAACTTCAATCGGCTTCAGGTGACGCAAAATGCTCTCGCCAGGGCAGTGTGTAGCGCTCCTGGGTCCACCAGCGCCACCGAACTACGTCGCTCGTTAGTTAGTTCGAGTTTAACGTCCCTTTTCAGCACAAATCTGGCTATATCAGAGACAAAAGGTCAAGGATGGAGAGCCATCTCTACCCAGTGAAGGAAGGCCAGCGATATATTAACCTCAACCGTGGCCGCCTTTTTGTTCAGCAGCCACCCCAAAGGGAAAGGGATCGAGAGGTTCATTTAAATTATTACGCCAGCGCCTACAACAGGCAAAGACAACTATCACACCGCAAGACTAAACTGAACCAAATACAACAAAATATGAGAATAAATCTCAACTAAGCAATACAGATAACATAATCATAACACAAAAACAAACTAAACCCAGGTTCGGTCGCCTCCTACGACCTCACGCCTGGAAACGGAGTGGAACTATTCTGGTAGAAAGGGATCGGATGGACAGTAGAAAAAAATAAGTAAAGTGGATGAGAAAAGGAAAAAGGGAAAAGGTAATAAAGAGCAAAAGATGAGGAAGTGAATGGACAAGGGAGGAGCAAAGGCGGAAAGGGGGTACCCCGGCCCCACGCGGGGTAACTACGTCGCTCGCTCGCGGAACTAGCTGCCTGTGCGGCAACGCGTCGACTACAAGCTCGCACTCATCACTTTCAAAAGCATGACGCACTGGCTGCCCGGTCTACATAGCATCTCTACTTAATGAGCACCGACCCACAAGAACTCTGCGCTCGTCTGATGAACTTTTGTTTACAATACCATTCTGTAGTCTGTCACTAGGTTTCCGAGCTTTCAGTATAAATGCCCCACGCATCTGGAACAATCAGACTCATGACTGCCGAGCTAACTCCAGTATTGCATGTTGTAAGTGTAACCTAAAGACTGAACTGTTTAATGTAGTCTATCCGATCTAGTCCCAGCCCCAGCCCCAGCACCTCTGATTCGCTTGCGATATACGGCACTATATAAATTTGTGTTTGTTTTGATTCGATGACAGCAACATAGATATTATTAGGCCGCATCGCAGCAATAGCTAGATGCAGCCCATTGCTACAGATGGAGTAGCATGGTCTGTCTGCGCGTCTGTCTGTCCTTTTGTCACATTTGTAAGCTATGCAACTAAACCGATCGAGAAGCGGTTTGGGGCTGACTCGCATGGGCCCAAGAAACCAAATATTAGATGGGGTCGAGATCCCCACAAGAGGCAATTTCTCGTGATTGCCCAGTCCACCGAAAAGCTGCTGCAGTGTATGCAGCAAAAGGGATCATTCTATCACCAATAACGGCATGCAGCAAAAAAGATTATTCAATCCTCAATAACAGCACGACATGTCGACCTGGTCGACCTTTCATTAAAATTCTTTGACCACCTGTTATAATGATGACGATTATTATTATCATGTACAGACCGAGACGTGCAAGGTGGTCAAGAACTGAGCCGAGATGATGCAAACTCAGAAAATCAGACACGCTCGTGTTCATCTCTTTCTCATATGCCATCCACAGCTGATTCAGACGCTGCAGCAGTGATAAGCTACACAACAACATGCGTCACATTCACCATTCACAGCTAACAACCTCAACTAAGCAGTTTAAAGAACAATTACTACTCACATAAAACAGTATTGAGGTCACTACACAGTTGATCAATCTGTAATGGTCATTAGTTTAAAAATGCACACACTGCACCACAAGTAGCTCTTTACTGTATAATATACACTAAGCTTTATACACTACTTTAGTCATAACAATCACATCCAACTACAAAAAAAGCTTATCAAATCATTGTTTAGTGACGTATGTTTATAGTCGGATTTTTAAGCAACAATTTGGCAGTAATATCATCGGTCACATACTGTTTCAAAGACTTTACTGCAGCAAACAGGTTGGATGTTAACAGTTCTTGTGTTGTGTCCATCTGAAAACCTCTGTAATTAGCGGCAAACTGTCTCCAATCCGGCTCAGAATAATCATCAACGTCATCAACACTAGACTGAACAACTGTCTCATTATCATCATTCTCCGCGACATCATCATTGTCACTCTCAATGTCACTGCTTTCATGTTCCATGCACCACATGATTCCTGGTCAACAATGCCATCAGATATACAGTTGACAGCAGCTGACACAAGCCTCTGAAAATTACTTTGGTTCACACATCATGAATATCATCACTCAGCAACCAAGCGTCACACGTTTTGACACACTGATTTAAATGAAATCAGTAACTGTCTAGTAACTGACAAGCTAACGAAAACTTGTAAAGAATCATACAAACCAACATCACAGTTAAAATGAAGCTAGTAACTGTAATTTCACGTGTTATCATGTGTTGATTAATTGAGCCAAAGTTGTACGTCCCACTCGACAAAGAATAGGTCATTTCAAAGACGTTCTTCCCAGCCAATCTCTTGGTTTGGTACTGAAGAAACTAAACCCAATACAACAATATCAAGCAACACATGAATAACATAATCTAAATTAACACAGAGATACAGAAACGGCTTAACTTAAATGAACACCCAAAATCAAGACGTAAACCAAAATCAACCAGTAAATTTAAGAACTGTTCACATGTATTTGTGTGTGTGCATCATTGCACACGGCTCATACACAGTACAGCATGAAACAGTTTGGATTATTTTCCATCCTAATCTCCAGGCAATCATAAAAGCTCAGATGCTGTCTATTAGACACATGATTATTTCCCCTCCCCTCTATTAGAGGTCATTACAGTCACAAAGTCTATTATGATATGTTACTCCCAGTTCAATAGAACTGTTCTTACACCATAGTTATACTGTTTAAAATAACATACGGTTTCATTTAACCAATACATAATTTGACTGATACTGAAGTACAACAACATTTCAAAGTATATAATCTGTACTTGTGTATTACCTTCATCTACATTTTTAGAACCAACTTCACGAATTGCTCTCAAGGCTAATTTTTTCGAGAAATATGATTCCTCCATTTTCTTAACAAATTCTTGGACATCGGCCACCTCAACGTCATGGCTTGCATCAACAACGTCACCATTCATCTCCTCAGCTTCAGCAGCAACAGTCAATGTAGATTCGTGGTCACATTCATCAGTGACTTCTGTGAAGGCCAGATGCATTGCTTTCTGCAAATCCTTCAGACAACAGTTCCTCTTCACCTTTGACAACAGTGGATAAACATGTCTTGACAGACCATTCTTCTGGTCGTTGCCGACTTTGGCCAGTTCTGCTTGCAGTATGACAAGCTGTTCAGTAGTAAAGTGGTTGAGGTAGTACAACTTGGTTCGCTGGTCTCCGACATGCTGCCACCAATCCTTCAGACAGTCTTCCATGAAAGAACACAAGTAACTTATGTGCTCCAATACACCTTCTGCTTCTTCACACCGTCTTCCATACAACTGCACACAAATAAAATGCACACATAATAACGTTGTAATTTTCATCCATATGTCGTTCGGTCAGTGTAGTTTGAAGGCCTTATCATTACTCATCCTTTAAGCTGGATGGTTATCAACAACCTGACAATATTTTAAAACCACAACAGCATAAAATTTCACAAAAGCACTGTTTACTTTATCCTCATTGAAGATTATAAAGGAAACAAAGAGCAACGATTGGAACTCATTGTAGCATTAGCCAGATTCATAACTGTCAACATATAACAATGAATTTATCTAGATTTGCTGTATCAAAATGACCACTGGTTTAAACTAAATACTGCCTAAGTAAAGAATTACGTCCAAGTTACGCTTAAGGTTACGGTTTGGCAAATGATGTCAATCAACAAGCAGAGGAAATTTGTGTTAACGTAAGACAAACAAAAGCAATCAAATCAAATTAATCATAACATTTCCTGGAGAAACTGAGGCATACAACATGGTAAATTACAGTGAAATTTATCTGTATGTCCCGGTATGACATCAAAACACAAACAAGCATGTAGACAAATAAGTATGTAATGACTGTGTGCAATTATCACAGTTTTGGGCCATAAACCCACACCACAGCACCAGTCAAGGTGAAATTTGGTGGCTGACTGACTCAGTTAAGGTTTTATATCCCATTGGACACCTAATAGGTCATGTCAGAGACGTTTTTCCCAGCCAATCTCTAGGTTTGGTACTGAAGAAACTAAACCAAACATAATAAAAGCAAGCAACAAAGGAATAAAATAATCTAAGCTAATACAAAAAAACACAAAATGTTAAACCGAAACTAACATACAAACACGAAATTTAAACCCCCAAAACATTCAAATTTAACAACTGTTCACATGTGTGTGAGTATCACTGTGCACAACTGTCTTACATAATACAGCACAGAACAGTTCCGATTATTTTCCCTCGTAACATCCAGACAATCTTCATTGCTTAGATGCTGTCTATTAGAGGGGAGGAGGAGGGTGAAATTTGGTAAACTGACCCCAAGCAAATGCAATATAGGCAGTTTGCTCTGTGGACCATCATGCCAGTAAAAATAAGCAAAAAATGCTTCAATAGATAATTCTTGCTTAAAAGAGTATTTTGCTATGCACATTACGATTCTGATAAACCTTGTGCTTTCCATCTTTTCCGAATTCGACAACTGTCAGCACTGGACGTTCCGGATTGCAAAAGAAAACCGCCTTCCAGTTCTGGAACAGTGTGCAGCCAGAATTGCAGATTTGAACATACAAATTACCAAGTCGGGTTATTCCATCCAACACCTGGAAATACAAAAACAGCAAACTGAGGACAATTGTTAAACAACCATTTTAGTTCTTTTCACTAGCAGCAGTTTCATTTTGGGTCAACTAAGCATAAATTAAACAATGTGTATCACATCACGTAATCAACAGTAACATTGATAACTTGACCTTATAAGAAGCTTAGCCTTCCATAGTAACTATGTCCCTATCTTGCATTGTTTCTCAGATATAGTCAGATATTGGTCAAACATTGCCGATCTAAACCTATCCCACGTCACCCGGTTGGAATTTCACCGAGATCTTTGGCATCAGCAAACTAGATTCCCTGGGCTATCATATGGCGCTGTTTGCATCATTCTAGGTTCAGCCATCTTAGTAGAACTCCAACTTGTGACAGACATACAAAACGTACAGACAGATGGACGGACAGATACATGATCACAGCATATACCACAGTAGCATAGCATCGCGCGGTAAAAACAATGTGGTTTACCCAACTATATTTCCACTATTTCCAACAATAATACTGTTGTAACAGTTGAATAAAAAGCTGGCTAAGTAAAGGTAGATTGATGTGCATTGATATGTGCAGTCATGCAATATGCAGAAACATATAATGAGGAGGTCTAAATGCACATTTGGTGCACTACTGCAGAACATCAAAAGAAATAGTATATGCATACTGACATCACACAGCCGTCAGCCAATCAGGACATGGACGCCTTTGATACTTCATTTAAAAAATGCTAATTTTGGTGATACAGATGTGAAGCTACCTGTGCAGATTTCTAAGTGATGAAAATGAACTATAGTCATCTGTGACTAGGCATTAATTCACAGTGCTACGATGTGCGATAACAACAGCTGCCATCATTCAGTTAAGACATCAGCCGTCCAGTTCAACGTTCTTCGCGTTCTTAACCACAATCAAGGTTATTCAAGTTCTGGACACAGCATAGCTTCATCAGTGTCAACAGAAGTTTCCAAGAGTAAACGATCAGTTTGCTCAGTTGATTAATATGCATATTAAATGCAGCTTTCTTTACTAAAAGGTTCCAGTGGAATTTGCCTGTGTACTCGTCATACTTGCTTATTTAATGTCATTATATATTTCTGCAAACTGTCTATTTCAGCCATAATAACAGACATGACTACACTGTGTTTCAAAAAAATACACCCAACATTGTTAGCTGTAACTTGAGCAGACATTTTCCGATTTGAATAATTTTTGGCACAAATGTTACTTAGAGATTAGGCAATCAAATGATGGTTTATTTTCCCACCTCAACTAAACAGTGCTCAAGTTACAGCTAAAAATGTCTGGGGTGTTTCTGAGACACTGGATAAGGTCATGAGGCACAATAAAACAAAGTGCATTTGTGCACTTCTGTGAGTGCTGGCTTCTTCTACACAGTGTTATTTGTGCCTCATGACCTTAATCTTTGACGTAATGACCCCAGAATAAACGGTTAACCAGGAATCATCCTAGAATATTTCTCTGTCAAGTTTGGTGATCCAAGCTGTATTGGTTTTTGAGATATCATGCAGAAAACAGACAGACAGACAAATGCCCGTGAAAACCCTCTCCCAGTGACTGCTATCAGCGTGGGTAATTATAGCCACGATGCAAAGTTCAGACAGTAAAACTGCATGCAGCACACTGAGTGATCAGTCATATGAAATTAAACTGAGAGTTTGCACTAACCAGTGCATCTCTGACAGCCATTTTCAAAACAGCAAGTAAAGTTTCACTGACCTCAACAAACCGATCGACTTGATCGACTTGTTCTTTACCCTCCAATGCCTTGCCAGCAACAAGCATCAGTTTACTCTGCAGGTCGTTGAGTTGCTGCAGACTGAGAGTCTGCCACTTCCCTTTCTCTGACTGTTCCGAGCTGCAACCTCCATCTTCTTCACTGACACTGCCTTTGTCAACTCTCATCTTCAGCTGAATAACACTGTCCAAGCTCTGAAAGCAAACACGCATCAGAGTCCAATCAACCTACCAACCAGAACTCTGAACAAAACAGTTCTGACAGAGGTTCTGATGACATATGAAAACTGCGTGATGCTCTGTGTCGTATAAATCTTGTTAACTGCGGCAAAGCTGTATGAAAAATCACATTTTAAAAGGCCTGCAGCACATGCATGACCTTAAAAGTTACTCAGTCGTCGGAAATGGCACAATTCGTATGACTTCCTATTAGTCTTCCATTGAAACTATGCCTCTAACTTGTATCATTTCGTAGATACCTTTACTTATGTGCCACAATTAAAACAGGTCACATGACCCTGAACACACCCATTCTGGGAGTAATATGAGTAATCTATCATGCCACAATCAATCTGAATACCAAATCTGAAATGCCTAGCTTCGCCCATTTCAGAGATATGAAAAGTGTTTCGTGACCATGAACGGGCCTTTTTTCAAGGTTATTTCTCATGTTTGGACTGGCACTTACCTGGCACGATCCATTTTCCAAATTTGAAGTGCATAACCTGATCCATTCCAAAAATGACAAGAAATCCAACATTTGAAAATGGTTATGTGACCTGAACATGGACAACTTGTCATCCATAGGCGAGAACTTGCTATGATCAACCTATGTACCAACTTTGAAGTCTCTATCTCCATCGGATATGAAGATATCAAGGACGATGAAAAAAGTAGACAAGTAGCTCAGCTATCGCTGACAAACCCGCGCAATGCGCTGCATAACGAACGGCAAAATTTTAAAACAGTCACGCGACCATAACCACGCCCTTTTTGTTGGTGATATGCCATCCTGTTGTTAGAATTTATATAGCATACTCGTGTACAAAATTTGACGACTTTAGCTTCAGGAACAACAGCCGTTCCAGTGATATGATTGTAGCCCCAAAAATTCTGTAATGGGTCACATGACCTGACCACGTCCCTACCAGGGACGGTTTGTCGTCCGTAGGCTGTGACTTGCACATTCAACCTTTACATCAAATTTGTAGTCTTTGTGATCGCCAATTACGAAGATGCATAAGGAAGCGCAAACTGAGTTGGTTTGACGTACTTAGGGGTCACCAAAGGTCATCGGCAACATAACCATTCGATAGAGCGCATACGATTTCCTATTCAAATTTAATAGAAACTATGAGGCTATCTTGTATGGTTTTTGAGATATTATCGCTTATTTTCCAAAAATTAAAGAGGTCACGTGACAGTGACCACGCCCCTTTCAGGGACAATTTGTCGTCCATAGGCTGGGACTTGCTAAGATCAAAATGCACAAAATTTGAAGTCTCTAGCTTAAGCCAGCCATTCCAGTGATATCTTACGGGGACTAATAATTTACAAGTAGCTCAGCTGTCGCTGACAAACCCGTGCGGCGTGCTGCATCACGACAACGGGAAAAATTTTTAAACAGTCACGTGACCATAACCACACTTTTTTGTTGGTGATATGTCATCCTGTTGCTAGAATTGATATATCCTACTCATGAACAAAATCTGACGACTTTAGGTTAAGCCGTTCCAGTGATATGATTGGAGCCCCCAAAATTTTGTAATGGGTCACATGACCTGACCACACCCCTATCAAGGACAGTTTGTCATCCGTAGGCTGTGACTTGCACATTCAACCTGTACATCAAATATGTAGTCATTGTGATCAGTTCACCAGTTACGAAGATGCATAAGGCAGTGCAAAATGTAGAAATTGAGGTGGTTTAACGTGCTTAGGGGTCACCCAAGGTCATCGACAACATAACCATTCGATAGAGAGTATACAACTTCCTATTCAAATTTAACAGAAACTATAAGGATATCTTGTAGTTCCCAAAAATTAAAGAGGTCACGTGACAGTGACCACGCCCATTTCAGGAACAATTTGTCATCCGTAGGCTGGGACTTGCTATGATCAACATGCTCACCAAATTTGAAGTCTCTAGCTTAAGCTGTTACCACTAAGTTCCTCAAAGGGTGGCTCAAAACAAGAATTTTTGCATAAGGCATTGCCCTTCCTTTCTTCGTTACAGGTAATCGTAGGCATTTCAAACTTAATATGTGGTTTGAACATAGCAAGTCCCAGCCTACGGACGACAAATTGTCCCTGAAAGGGGCGTGGTCATGTCACGCAACCCACTTTTACGCACGCGGCGCTAGTGATGCGCGGTAATAGCCATCATCATGTGTCTGTCTGTCTGTCTGTCTGTGTGTGTCTGTCTGTGTGTCACACGCCGGTATTGTATCAAAACGGCTAAACGTAGGATCACGCAAACAACACCACGTGATAGCGTAGGCATTTCAAACTGAAATACGTGATAGCCGTGATAGCCCAGGGACTCTAGTTTTCTGACACCAAAAGTCGTTGGTGGATTACCCCCTTCCCCTAAAATTTGCGCTTAAAGTGACCCACCCACCCCCTTTCAAACAGCACAATTTCGACCAATATCCGCTCATCATGAAATAGAGCAGTAGCATACCTTTCTACAAGCAGACTGTGCAGAAGTTGACAAGTTTCCGACTGAGTAGATTCCTTTGTCATTGATTTCTCGAGCACTTGCAAGTGCATTCACCTCGACAGAGCCGTGTGATTCCTTCACTCTTTCCAGCCAATCCAAATGTCTTGCTGTGTCCCTCTACAACAAAACCTGCAATTTACTCAACTTTCTTCCTGAATCACTAACAAGGGATGTATCTCTGTAATTTGGCAGAAAAAGGCTACCATGACATTTTTGTGACAAGAAGTATGTGCACAGCATGACATACTGTATGGCACAGTGACTGTCTACCAGGTTATTTCCATCATTAACCCCTTAACCGCCACATCGAAAGAAATCCCAGCACCAGAGGGTTACAGTCGAAAATAATACATATGTCATAGATATAATATTCCTATTGCCAAGCAACAATGCAAACATGGGGTGTTCCATCGAATATATCCGGCAGACATAGTGTATGGAACTTTTTACCGTGCCGGATATATCTGGCGCACTGGGTGGTGAAGCAGTTAAGCAATGTACACTGGACTGCAGTTCAGTTTTCTGAAACAGATATCTGTCGGGATCACCGTCTCTTCATCATGGGCATTAAATGCAAGGGGTGTGTGCAGAAAAACAGCAATTTTACACAAAGATACGATTACATTGCATTAACGACACAATGCAGAGACAAGGCTAGTATTATCATTAACAGGAACTTACCCCTGCCTTACTCAACAGTATCATGTCTATGACCATGACTTATCCCTAACGCCTTTCAGTGAATTTTTAGTACTATTCCTATCAGTTGAACGAGTGAAACTAGGAACTTCAAATTCCACACACAGACTGGTCATGGCAAGCAATGATAAATTAGTCCAAAACAGAGCGTGGCAACGTGACAACGTGCTATAGTTTTGGAACCCCTCTATATCTATCTGAAGCTGGTTATCTCAAATTTGGTGAGAAGTGGCTGGCTACGATAAGAACTAGCGAATATCATACTTGTTCCATTTTACCAGCCGTTTTCCAAGAAACTGAGTTAATTAAGCTAGTATTCCTTGGTTTTCTTCCTCCATCGACCACCTGTTTCAAAAGAGAACTTTGGCATAAATAGCACAGACATAAAAAATGCTAGTGGAATTTGCCTGTGTACTCGTCATACTTGCTTATGAAGGACGATGAAAAAAGTAGACAAGTAGCTCAGCTATCGCTGACAAACCCGCGCGATGCGCTGCATCACAAACGGCAAAATTTTAAAACAGTCATGCGACCATAACCACACCCTTTTTGTTGGTGATATGTTGGTGATATCTTTTGCAAACTGTCTATTTCAGCCATAATAACAGACATGACTACACTGTGTGTCAAAAAAACACCCCCAACATATTTAGCTGTGACTTGAGCAAACATTTTCCGATTTGAATAATTTTTGGCACAAATGTTACTTAGAGATTAGGCAATCAAAATATGGTTTCTTTTCCCACCTCATCTAAACAATGCTCAAGTTACAACTAAAAATGTCCGGGGTATTTTTTGAGACACACAGTAGAAGACGCCAGCACTCACAGGAGTGCAAAAACGCACAGTGTTTTTGTGCCTCATGACCTTAACCTTACAGACCAAATGTCATTCCACACACACGCATTAAAGCATTGACATGAATGCGGTTTTTGGCGGTTTTCCGGTACGTGTCTAATCTTCTCCTCTCATTTTCCTTCCCTCCCCTTCTTTTTCCCTTCCCATCCCTCAATTTTCCATTCTCCTGTCCC
>Ga0209780_1001132_pt1 | contig 16866 bp, 11 predicted proteins | sample WorMetexBAHAMAS2_FD_187384 | JGI IMG/M metagenome (GOLD analysis project Ga0209780, IMG submission 187384) | Marine gutless worms symbiont microbial communities from Max Planck institute for Marine Microbiology, Germany - Inanidrilus exumae... | ecosystem: Host-associated > Annelida > Digestive...
GCGATGAAGAGCGAAGATGACGTGCAGGTATCTTTGGTTTGATGTGACGACTGAGGTATGATGGTGTCCCAGTGCTGCGTACTTTGTACGTTAGTACGGCCAGCTTGTAAAAGAAACTAAACCCAACACAACAAAAGCAAGCAATAAAAGAACAAAATGACCTAAGCTAACATGAAAAAACACACAAAAGACAAAACCTAAATGACTACACAAAAAGAAATCTAAATCTAACAAACACGCAAAAATGTAAGAATTAATTAATTAACAATGATAAAATTGCATACGTATTTGATGTTAAGTAACTCGAGATTGACTGAGTTAATGTTTTACTTCCCACTCGACTCAATATAGGTCATTTTGGAGACGTTCTTCCCAGCTAAGTAAACAAAACCCAAAAAACACAACAACAGCAAGCAACACAGAACCTAAATAAACACACACAAAAACAAATCTAAACCTAACATACAAAAATGTAAGAACTGCTCACGTGTGTGCGTATCATTGTGCACAACTGTCATACACAACACAGCACAGAGCAGTTCTGATTATCTTCCCTCTTATCCTCCAGACAAGCAGCAGAGAGCTCACACGCTGTCAATTGGAGGAGAGTGGAAAAGTAACTCGAGAAATATTTATATCTCGAGATTTACAAAGCAGCAAGAAAACTTACAGCATGAGCAGAAGATGATGACTGTGTTTGCGCCGTAACTGTGGGATCAGCTGATTTACCGGCACCTACACAGGCGACCAATAATTATAAACAATACTTGTGACAGCTCATCTTTTTTAACGGCAGGGAAAACAAGTGGTCTTTCCAATTACTCAGAGGTAAGGACCAATGTAATTCACGGGAAAAACAGTTGTTTTCACATGGTGTTTTTTTAAAACATGCCTAATTCTGCACGGAAAATTCACAAGTGGTAAAAAATTTTTGAGAAAAAGTCGCATCGCAAAGGAGCAGAATCTTCACAGGGGAGCCAATGTAATGCTTAACTGCTTAACTGCTGATATGGTTCTTTGGGTCAGCGTACGTTAGTGTGCCAAATTTCATGCCGATCGGTTATGTAAAATAGTGCTAAAACTTGGCAAATACAGTTTACAGAGGACACCTTCGAACCCTCTTACCTGCCCGGGATTAACTCCCTGTTCACCATGTGCATATAAATATTATTATATTCTTTGGTAGGCGGATGCGCCCAGGCTAAGTTAAACAACGGCCACTGAGTGCGCCACGCTCTACTGCACATGGCAGCCGAGTGCGTTAACCACTCGGCCACATGGGCAGGTTAATTTAGTACCGCACTAGCATAAAAAAATCTACTCTCTCATATGACAACCTGCTGCATGGTTGCGAGCAGAAGAGGAAGACCTTGGAGGAAAAACATCTCGGCCGCATACGCCACGACAAATCTCCGCGAATTTCTCTCGATCCTGTGGCCGAACGAACCGTCGGAACTCTACAACATTGAACAGGCTTCCACACATGCAACACTCGACCGTTATGTGGCCGGACTGCACCCCTCCCCCACTCACGTTAACAGTTAGTTGGAGTTGAACGTCTCTTTTCAGCACAGATATCGCTATATCAGATAAGAAAGGTCAGGGGTGGAGAGCTATCCATACCCAGTAAAAGAAGGCAAGCAATATATTAACCTCAACCCTGGCGGCCTGTATGTTAAGCAGCCACCCCAAAAAAGGGATTGAGAGGCTCATTTAAATTATTACGTTAGCGCCTACAACGGGGGAAGACAACTATCACACTACATAACAAAACTAAATCAAACACGACAAAACAAGCATGCATCCTTAACTAAAAATACATATAACACAAAATCAACACACAAAAATCTAAAGCCATGTTTAGTCGCTCCTATGACATCCGGTCTGGAAACGGAGTGAGAGTATTCTGTAGAATGGGAATGGAAGGAAGAGCAAGAAAATAAAGAAAGTAAGTAAGAAAAAGGCAAAACTAACAGATACTAAAAGATAAAGTTAAAGGTAGGAAGGTGAAGGGACAAGAGGGGGGATTGGCCCAGGCTCACAAGGGGGGCATATTCTACAACAAGACTTGCCTAAAATGAGCAGCGTATATATTCAAATTGCAAATCATGCAGTGCTACTGCAAAAGACCAAGAAACTGTCCTATCAAAAAAACACCAAATAAAAGTGACAGAGAATCGCAAACAAACTAATACATATACTCTGTTAAGACTGTCTTCATAGATTACGACTCAGACGAGACTTCACGCGTAAGTCATTAATTTGTAAGTCATTAATTTTCTGTTATATTTCTATGCAGAAACCTAAGCTGGACACTACATTACACTTTCACTATCATATTTCGCAAACAGACTTCTGGTAGTTTCACAATACCAAATGTCACGTCGACTGAAACATAATTACAGTAAAATACTAACTAGTTAGCAGGGAGTGGTTTCGCTTCTCGGCACCAAAAACGTCCACGAGACACTGTATCATTGGCACAAATTCGCCGGACTTTTTATATGCCTGTAGAGCTGCTGAGAATCGCTTGTATGATTCGACACTCAGTGTCTCCTTCACCTGCGTAATACATCGTCATGAGAACATCGGGTAAATAATCATCACTCTAAACTCTGCAGGACTTACCGGGTCCAAACGGTCTGCACAGAAACTGCAACTGTTACTTTCAGCTCTGCTATCAGCAGGTCACTGCTTCAAATCCTGCTCGGTGCAAAAGCTGCACAACAACCTTAGGCAAGTTGTTCACACCTATGTGCCTCTGTCACCAAGCAGTATAACTTGGTACTGGCCAAGGAATGGTGATGCTCTGCAGATGGGAAGGTAACCGTAGGCCTGGCGGAAAATAACGGCAGCCTACCGCCGGGTGGATGACTTAGTCACCACCGGGATCAGCTGCAGGCCCAATGCTCGGTAACGAGTATGGGAAGCCTTTACCTCTTTTACCTGCTAAATCAGCCTAGTGTTTAAGTGAAATAAAGAGGTGAAGGTGACTGAGTTAAGGTTTCTGTCCTACTCGACATCGAATAGGCCATGGAGACGTTTTCCAGCCAATCTCTTGGCTAGATATCGAAGAAAACTAAACCCAACACAACAAAAGCAAGCAATACAAGAACAAAATTTCCTAAGCTAATATGAAAAAAGCACAGAAAAGATGAAACCTAAATAAACACACAAAAAGAAATCTAAACCTAACATGCAAAAATGTAAGAAATGCTCACACGTGTGTGTGTATCATTGTGCACAACTGTCTTACACAACACAGCACAGAACAGTTCTGATTATCTTCTCTGTTATGCTCCAGACAAGCACCAGAGCTCAGATGCTTTTGAGGCAAGGAGGAGCCAAGCAGACTGACCCGGATACATCAAAACAGAATCACCAAGGATGACTGGAGGATTGGTCTTGCCAAACCCACAGTGTTAAAGTAATGAAGGGAACTCCAAACAAAATCAGTGCTCTGTAATGCATCCTGATTCATTTGTTGACTTCGGCGCTACATAAATCATTTGCTTACAATACTTACTTCTTTAATTACTTACTTTCTTCTTACTTCCTTGCTCATTTACTGCTTTAGGAATAAGCCCGTTCTATTTCCAGGTCAGAGGTCGTATAAGAGGTGTTAGTTTTTAATGTCTATTCTGTGTTGTAATATATTTTATATATTTTGTTACAGATGCGTGTTTGCTTTTGATGCATTAAGATTTAGTTTTTCAGTACTAAGCCAGGATATTGGCTGGGAAGAACGTCTCCGAAATGATCTATTTTCTGTCAGGTGGAATGTAAAACCTTAACTCAGTCTATGAATCATCATTTCTTTATCTACCAACTGATTCCCAATGGAACGGATGCCGATTGCTGTAGAGCGGCTTTCAGTATATGCAACTAAAAGAACTACAGTGAAATACAAAATGGAAGAAATCAACACGTTATGCCCGTACCTCAGCGACGTACTGCTCGGCACTCTGGACATTCGTCTTTGTAACTGTGACCGCTCCTGGTCCAGACGGCTGAAACACAAAACTTAATGGACACTGCCAACTTCTTACAAATTAGCCGCTCAATATTTACCATTTCACAGTGGAAAAATCAGATAATATGGTATATATTAGCAAGGATGTGCTCACGGATGGATAGTGGGCAACAATTTTGATGGTCTGACAGAAAAAAACAATATCCACCGGTCCCCAAAATTAACGAAGAACAACATATCAACGACAAATCGACAGAAGGCACCGCAGAAAAGCTTGATAACCAAAAATCATTCAACCAACCTCTTACACCAAGTTAGTTAGCTGGAGTTTAATGTCCCCTTTCAGCACAAATATGGCTATATCAGAGATAAAAAGGTCAAGGGTGGACAGCTATCTCTACCCAGTGAAGGAAGGCCAGCGATATATTAACCTCAACCATGGCCGCCTTTTTGTTCAGCAGCCACCAAAAATAGGGAAAGGGATCAAAAGGTTCATTTAAATTATTACGCTGGCATCTACAACAAAAGAAGACAACTATCTTACGACATCCGGCCTAGAAACGGAATGGTAGCCAAACCAACAGTGTCAAAGCACTGAAGGTAATACAAAATGTTGACCGCAACTAGTAGCCTGGTAGTATCTTTTTATCATCAACCACAAGATCCTGAGGAAAGCAGCACTGCTCCTGTTATGCTACCTCTCCAGTGCCAGTGGCACAACGGGTAGAGCGTTGGACTTGCGATCAACAGGCACATAGGTGTGAACAACTACTCAATACTACTTGGCGCAAAAGCTCCATAACAACCTTGGGCAAGTTGTTCACACCTATCTGCCTCTGTCACCAAGCAGTATAACTTGGTACCGGCCAAGGGGCAGTGATGCTCTGCGGCTGGGAAGGTAACCGCTGGTCTGGCAAAAAGTAATGGCAGCCTATTGCCGGGTGGATGACTTATAGTCACCTCTGGGTTGGCTGCCTGTACACCGGGATCAGCTCCGAGCCCAACTCTCGGTAACAATATGGGAAGCCTTTACCTTTTACCAGTGCCAGTACCTTATCTGTTAACATAATATTTCCACAAAATGCACACACAAAGAGCACAAAAGGTAGTTGATTGAAATGGCAAGAAAGACTAGCTACATAGCAGCTAATAACTCCACCTTTATTACAATCTTTTTCCTCAGATTCTGTTGCTCGTCTTGAACAGGTCTGGCTTCTTTAACAGGAATTACCTGCAAAAATAAATTTTCCAAAAAAAAATTTAGCATCGCACACAATCCCATTCAGTGAAACAGATGCGTTTATCTGACACTAGCGTTTACCAGGCAAAAGGCCGGCCAAGAGATCGGAGCACTAAACTGGACTCAGGAGCCCAAAAGCGTTTAAGACGGTCCTCCATCAAAGGCTATGGGCCACGCCCCCAGGCCAGCGCGCGATTGGTCCGTGCCGCTGTCGTACCACCGGCCACCGCGCAGCGCACAGGCGAGCACGCGAACTGGACCGCAGGCCACTGCGCAGTGCAGCGTGCGTCGTCCGTGTGGACTTTCTCAAGGTGGGCAACTCTTGCACCGTTTTCCGAATTTTTACACACTAAGGGTCGAAATTTTCCGGATGTTTTTTTTCTGTTCACGTCTGCCTATGACCCCTATGAACCATGATATGTTTCATGGAAATCGGTCCGCACGTTTTTGAGAAATCCGGAAGACAGACACACACACACACACAGACAGACGCAGCAGCTTTATATACATATATACATATAAAGAGATGAGGGACAATTTCACAGCAATACAGCTATTTTGGTCAGTCAACCTTGCTGAAGTCACTATTGACCAGTTAAATGTAGAGTTCTCATTGGAAATCTAACTCATGAGTTCACCGTCTTAACGGCAGCTGGTTCTTGAATGACTAAGTTAAGCTTTTATGTTTCATTCGACAAACAGGTCATTTCAGAGACGTTCTTCTCAGCCAATCACTGAGCATGGCATTGGAGATATTAAACCTAAAAAAATAGCACCGTACAGGACTGGCGGTCGACTCCTACTTACTGCCAACTTCAAACTCGCGCGACACAAAAACTAGGACAATAATCAAAAATTCAGCCCCGATAAGCTGTAGGTATTGTGCCGTAATTCAAGAATCCGTGCTCATTTGCCGTCCCCCATTATAAATGGGGGAGGAGATAGCCTTTGAAGATGGCCAAATTTCTGACTTTCAAGGAATCGTGACTTTGACCTTGGATCGGGTCATACTGCATACAGTCATGCATCACTCATTGACCACTACATACATACCAAATTTTACTGAAATCAAAGAAACTTTTTTTGTGGATGGACGGACGTACGGACGGGTGGACGGACATTTGAGACCCACTTTATTATATATAACCTAATAACATAATAAGTACGGGACTGGCGGTCGACTCTTCCAGCTTTCACGGGCTCGTGACCTTGACCTTGATATTGGATCGGGTCATACTGCATACCGTCATGCATCACACGTCGACCTCTACCTACACACCAAATTTCATCGAAATCATAGGAACTTAGTGTGGACTGATAGAAGGACGGACATACATACGTAGGTATGTACGGACAGACGAAAGTGACATTTAAGACCCACTTTATTATATTAGGTCGACTCAGAAAAGAGTCGACCTAAAAAGCTGACATGCACCAATGAACTGAAAGACAATGCAATATATTCAACTTTATTCGCCGTAGATTAATACAGCAGCAAAAAAAGAATACACAAAAAAGAGAGAGACAGAAAAAATAACCAAAAAAACAAAAATAAGTAGAAAATAACATGCTAATAACACGAGAAATACAGACGCTAGATGCGACGAGACAATCACAAAAACTTCATCAATTATATATTGTTGTAGACTTTAAAAAACTTATTACGAATTTGCTCAATTATTTTAGATGCAGAACTGCCGATCGACAAGTTATACGCAGTGCAGCCTCATCGCATCATGCGTCGGCTAATTATCAGAAACGTAGCAATGTCTATCGTTACAGACAGATGATGGACAGTTCACAGCGACACTGTACATAAAACTGATTAGAAAATTGTCAACCTTCTTTATTGAAGAGACTGGGCCGTCTTCATGGTTCTAGAGAAACAAATAAAACACGATAAAGGAAGCATCAGCATTACTTTGCATAAAAAAACAATTTGTGGTCATCTGCATAATAAATATTCTTTATTGCTGGACCCACATGATATACAGGGCAACTATTGCTGATGACTCGTACCTTCATGGTGTGCATATTCATGTATACCATGGAAAGGACAGGAGGTGCTCATGAATATTCATATACACAAAGTTGTGAAGAGCACGTTGCCCATAATTCCTTGTGGGATATGGGTTCAGCACTTCCAACATATATGGTCCTGCCTTTACTGTGCCTTCAACTATGTTCCATGTACTGCGGTTCAGTCGGGCATCAAAAACGGCAACCAGCCGGCAAGAAAATGTACCTCGACGATCCCAACAATTTATGTAAAGAAGTAAGTGACTGGGGTACAGTACCTGACCTTTCCTGTGATGGAAACCAAAATGGGCCGGTTAATTAAGTGTAATCAAAATAGGGGTAGCAGTTAGGTACATAAAACGGCAAAGACTGCGATTGATTGGGCTGCGGTTTTACGTCCCATTCAACACAAAATAGGTCATTTTGGACACGTTCTTCCCAGCCAATCTCTTGGCTTAGTACTAAAAAACTGAAACAAACACAACAAAAGCGAACGTGCATCCGCAACAAAATATATTACAACATAAAATTAACCCCAAAAAACTAAAGCCAGGTTTATTCGCCTCCTACGACATCCGGCCTGAAAACAAAGAGGGCCTATTCTGGTTTTGACACTTCATAAATTTGTCACTCACTCATTTACTTAGACATTTACCTACTTACTTACAGCCCCGGGACCCACACGGGGCAGCACAGAATGTGAGGTACGGGCCAGCAATCATCTTACATGGCCATCACGCTGCCACCATCACTTTGGTCTCAATGGTTTATTTCCAAACAAACCTCGGGACTCGGGTAGCTGGTTCTCGCTTGATTTTCTTCTTCACCATGTTCTGGAACAGAATCTGTGCAGGGTAAGTGGCACGCATTGTTTTGGAGGCTAAAAGGACTAAAGATACACGGCCTTAAACTATTATTTACCAGCCTGACTTTATCCCTTCTGTGCCAGAATATGGTCACCACTGCTAAACCGACTCCACATGGGAAGAGGCAACGTGCTTCAGATCTAAAGAATAATATAGTGAGGAGACATCTGCACATGAAATGAATGTATAGACAAACCTCGACTTGGTCCAGTGCACTAATCAGACCCTTTGGTCTTGATACGGAGGCAGACTCGGCTGACGACCCATCGTACTGCATCAACATCTTTGTAAAGCTGGTATCACCATCTGTTCAAATGCATCCACTCCATCCATGACACAGAGCACAGGACGTGGTAAAAACAATAACCAACTGGGAATGACGGACACAGAGGGGGCAGCAAAATAAAATATCCACTATACAAAGCATAACTTTACAACATACTAGACATGTCGCAACTTTGATGGTTGCAACGTAATGGCCGCCAAAGGGTGGGTCACAATGAGCAAAATCTCAGCCGTTTCTGGGTCAAAGATCACGAAAAGTAGGTCAACGTTTAGGAGGCACATTGTAGACAGACACTAGCATTTTTGTTTGCCGACGCGACGTTTCGTTCCAGAGATATGCGGTGTCTAGTGTGGAAGGCGCAAAAAGGTGGTAAAAAATTATGTTTTTTTGCGCCGCAAATTTGGGGAGGGAGGGCCCCAAAAATTTTTGACAACACTTCCGACCTACTGGCCAAGTTTGGTTGAGATCCCATGGCTGGTATTTCATCTTTGCTGACAAAATAAAAAAATCTGCGGTAATATATAAAGGCCTTGCCTTAAGCGGCCATAAAAACTTAGCTAATGGAAACATATCATGCATCGGCATTCTCAAACAACACACTGTGATCTTGCTGCCTCCACAGCTCTGTACATGTATTGTAATCAGAGACTCAACTGTCACAGACAAAGTAGCCTGCGATGTACCATGTCACTAACAATGGATGGACGTGTAGTAGACTAATGTGCAATGAGGTGTTATAAATAAACGTTGATAGCCAAGACTTCATTAACAACAATGTAATGGACCGCTGGTGAGTAACGTAGCCTGCTGCTCAGCCAACAGATGGACACAACTTGTCTGCGATAAGGCATCTCAGCTGGCTGTTGCTCAAATGCTAAAAAGGCTACATTGCCTACCCCACCTGCATTTGGGGTCCCCCGTTGGGGTTACCATAGATGTTGGAAGTGCTGAACCCATACGCCACAAAGAATTATGGGCAACATGCTGTTCACAACTTTGTGTATATAAATATTCATGAGCACCTTCTGTCCTTTCCGTGGTATACATGAATATGCACACCATGAAGGTACGAGTCATCAGCAAAAGTTGCCCATTTTAATGTATGTCTATATGTCATGTGGGTCCAGCAAAAACGAATATTTATCATGCAGATGACCACAAATTGTTTTTTTGTTACCCCAGTGGAATTTCATGAAGATCTTTGGCTTAAGAAAGCTACAGTCCTTAGGCTATCCTGCAGCACTGTTTGCGTGATGATTATATGTTTAGCCGTTTTGACACAAAACTGGCTTGTGAAGAATACACAGACAGACAGACAGACAGACACACAGCAATGGCACATGCCACGCTAGCATAGCATCACACGGGTAAAAACCCCATACCCCATCATCGTCATTTTAAGGACCTTTTTCCATGGAGATATCTGGCTTACAAGTGCAGCGAATGACGATATATTCCACGATGCCTTGTTCTACTGTATTATACAGGTTGATTGATTGACTAAGTTAAGGTTTTATGTCCCACCTGACACAAAATAGGTCATTTCGGAGACGTTCTTTCCAGCCAATCTATTGGCTTAGTACTGAAAAAAACTGAAACAAACACAACAAAAGCAAATATGTTTCCATAACTAAATATATTACAACCTAAAATGAACCAAAAAACAAAAGCCAGGTTTGGTCGCCTCCTATGACCTTCGGCGCGGAAATGGAACGGGTCAATTCTGGAAAAAGTCAAGAAGTAAACAAGTAAAAAAGTAAATAAGTAAAAAAAAAGCATAAGAAAAGAAGAAAGTAAGTAAGAAGAAAGGAAGGAAGGAAAAGTTAAGTAAACACACAAACATACAATTTATACAGCGCCGAAATCAACACATGAATCACGGCACGTTACTGCCCCGGTGCCCGTATGAGGCCTATTATGCAGGTATAGATTGCTGCAAATCAAAGTTATTTCACTTGTGTTCTCTGCACTGTAGCTACAGGCTTCCACAGATGAATGGAAAGTCAAAATAAGTAAGTAAACAGTTCAGTGATACCACCTCTGTTCTCATTACGGACTGGTCTGAGGCTGCCGACATGTATCTCTACGGCTGAAGCTTTCGTCAGCCGATCTATGGCAAGGGTCCGCGTCTGAGACGGCATGAAATATGCGCCCTGGCACCCCAGCTCACCGAGCCTTTTCCGTTTCTTTGGAGGGCCTGGAGTCGGCAGCTGCTTACAAAAATCGGCCATTCAATAACAACACACATAAACAGCATAAACAAAGCATACTGCATACTTCAAATTCTGTAGCTACGGACACCAAAATTCAATCACCATGAGATATTAACCTGGGGCCAGATTTACAAAAAATCTTACGAAAAAATCGTAAGTTTATCATAAGTTTATCCTAAGTTATAACTTTAAGATTTTCATATATTTTTACACGTAATTTACTAAAGCACTCTTATAACTTACTAAGTTCTTCCTATACATATGCGGCCAATTCTGTGAAGAAATGTTAAGTTATTTTTGAGAAATTGCATTTCTCTTATTAGGTTGATATTAAGTTTTGCATAAGTTCATCCTAAGTTTATCTTAAGATTATCCTAAGCCACACTTTATCCTAAGTTTGTCATAAGATTTTTTGTAAATCGGGCCCTGATAATTCGACACGTAATTTTGTAGTCAACGTTGTTTCAGTTCCCTGCTTTGACACAGTCGACTGAGCGACAGAATTTACTGATATGGCAGAGGATCTATTTATAATTGCATGTTTAGAGTAATATCCATCTATAAACAGAATTCATATTAAGGCTAAAGAAGAAATTAGAAATACCTTCATTAATACGGATATATGTCATGTTTCTACAGGCTGTATCCCTTTCCTATTACTCAACCAATACAGTCAGTGCACTTAAAATACCGTGCTATACTTTACCAACAAACAGCGTAAAATTAACATCAACGGAGCCAATAGCAACACGTGATCAAAGGATTCTGACGAGGAAAGGACGCATCGCAGTGGGGGGGGTTATTTTTCACAGAGGGGTAAATTCAATGTGACACTGGACAGTTGGTAGCAATGCAGTCGTCTGCAGCAGTCTTGCTGATGCTATTAAAGATTTTTTGCTGCAGTCCAGCAGTGACGTTTTTCAATAGGCTGGAAACCCCCAAAACTGCCCCTTCCCGTGGGGCATCTGGATCCCCATCTAATACATGTTTCCTTTGGCCCACCCAAGTCACCCCCAAACAGCATCTCGATCAGTTCAGCAGCTTTCGCATGGCTCATGAACACGACCAACACACAGACAGACAGACAAACAGACAGACAGACAGACCACGCTAGTCCATTAGTTGCAATATGCAGAGCCTAGTGTGCTCATTTAACTCGCTGGCACTTTTTAATGGAGCTAGCCAGGTAGCAACCATTCACAATTTTCAGTTTTCACTGCAATGTTAAAGTGAGGTTTATTTTGGGGATGAAAACCTGAAAATGTGCTCCGGCTACAATCACCATCGTCATAGCAAGCCGAAATGTAACAACAAAATTTTGGGCGATTGCTATATATTAATTTACACTAAAGACGGCATGTTAGCAGCAGGGTGGACAGAAGTGTGTCATTACAGATTTTTCGGCATTCTTGAAGAAGGCGGCCATGTCGCGCATTGCTAGTCCAAAGTTGGAGTAGTTGGTGACGGATGATCGTAGCCAAGCCGGCAATTGCGCGGTAAAACTGGCATTGCCGAACCTGCCGAGTAAACCAAACCAACCTGGCATGTCAACAACAGCGGCAGCACATAAATACAGACTGAAACAATGTAATCTCACTACACTATACAACTACCAGTCTGTAAGACGTCGCCATGCAGTACAGACGGCAGGTACAGATGGCTGCGAGATCAACTGATATTGTTACTAAAGATTCTGGCATCAGTTACTGCGTGGCGTGATAGCATCGGCTTTCGTGTGGTTGTCCGTTTACCCGATCACTGCTGGGATGCAGGTACATATTCCTGGGGCTGAGGGGGGTCCTGTGTGCAATTATATGTCCCCTAATTTTGACTTTTGATCCTGGTAGGGGACCCAATTTGATGACTCTTTGTGGCATGTCATACATTACCATCAGTATGCTATAGATGTCAGTGTGTATTCTACAGGAAGGTTCACGATCATCTGACAAGCCGCAAAATCCGTAAAACAGGCAATACAAGGCAGTCAGCAGTGGTCTACTAGTTAGTTAGTTATTTAGAGTTTAAAACGGAGTGGGACTATTATGGTAGAATGGGAAAAAATGAAATAAAATGCCGCCTATCCAACGCTTACACCTAAAGTGACCAGCGGTACAACAATCCCTCAGGACTGGCACGTGTTAACGAGGGATCACACAGTTTTACCTGCCACCCACACCTTTATCATGAATGGAATATGCAAACCTGCATCCACTTAGTAAGCATTCACCAGATGGCGCTCGCCCGAGCAAGGCAACAAAGGGACGGAAAAGCAAGACAATAGACGAAGTGAGTAATAACGGGAAGAAGGAAAAGTAAAAGATACTAAAAGATAGAGTAGAAGGTGGGGAAGGTGGATTGCCCCGGGCCAACAGGGGGCCAGTGGTCTACTAAACATTGCGGTGTAGCTCCAAACGTGAAGCTACCAATAAACAGTTTTCTCTGACAAAATTTTTCCCCGACTAATGTCAAATTCCCCAACATCTCCAGGTTTTCCAGACGAAGGGTCACCCTGTTTCTTATTTCGTTTTAGAACCACAATTTCAACACTAACAACCTCGAGTCACACAGAATGATGGCACCGTAGTCCTGGCGATGCCGTATGACGCGGCCAATAGCCTGATTGACGGCACGCGAAGCCTGCAAACGGTACCAGTCCTGACCACACAGACCCTGCAACGACGTGACAGAAACACACACAGTGGGCCATAAGAACTCCGTAATTTCAAAACGTATATATTGATGATACCACTGATACTAACATAATTTCAATACGTTATACTAAAGATACCACTGCACCACTGTATCAGTGTTATGCAGCCTGGGCCATAAGAATTCCGTAATTTCAAAACGTTATACTGATAATCGAGTTAAGGTTCAACTATGTCCCGCCTGACACAAAATAGGTCACGGAGACGTTCTTCGCCGCCAATCTGTCGACTTGGTACCAGTACTCAAGAACTAAATCTAACAAAACAAAAACAAACATGCATCCATAACACAAAGTAAACAAGTCTGGCGGAAAGTAATGGCAGCCTACCGCCGGGTGGATGACTTATAGTCATCTGCGGGCTGACTGCCTGTACACCGGGATCAGCTCCAAGCCCAATGCTCGGTAACGAGAATGGGAAGCCTTTACCTTTTACTGTGTAGGCTAAGCCGAAAGTAAACTCTGTGCCAAAAGAGCTCAATGCATTCAGACGTTTTGATACAATACAGGCGTGTGACGGACAGACAGACAGACAGACATGCACAGGGCAATAAATAATACTGTGCCAGCACAGTAAAAAATGAACAAATGAGACATATAATCAGCAGAGCCGTGTTCATCTTGCCTTGCCTCCTTGAGACCGGACTTCATCCAGAAACTTCATCTTCAATGTGACCTTGGGGTCCATGATAGGAGGGAATGGGAGCCCGGTGATGACGACAGCACGGCCATTGCAGTCGGAGAAGTCCAAACCTTCACTCACCTGACACCACAGTCTACTGCTGTTAAGTTATTACTTATGTACAATTGCAGCGCCTCTGATTCATTCCACTGAATGATTATGGTGATTAATCAAATTTTATTACTTACTTACTTACTTAGTACTTACTTAAGGTTTCATATCTCACTCGACATAAAAATAGGCAATTCAAGAGACTTCTCAGCCAATCTTTTAGCATGTTGCTGAAGAAACGTAACCTAATACAACAAGTATTTCCATCCGCGTAGTATTCGGACAGAAATGCATGCTGGCAGCATCATGTGCTGCCCCTGATAAGCAGTAATATTTTAGTAACTATAACTAAAACTGAATTGATTGCATCTAGTTTACTAAAACTATAGCTATAACTAAAATGATTTTCATAACTACAACTAATAATAACTAAAATGATAAATAAATAAGTAACTATAACTAAAAAACTAGCATGATCTCTATAACTACATTTTTTAGTTATTTCTCCAAAATACAGAGATAGATATGTTGTCTGCTATAAATACAGTGTTTACTGTCATTAGTTTTGTCAAAGTTTACTAAATTCTTATTATATGCTAACATTTTTGGAACAAAAACTATAACTAAAATGATTGCTACAACTAAATAATAACTAAAGTAAAATGCTTTTAAAATACCTAATTAATAACTAAAATGATTGCTCTTAGTGAACTATAACTAAATAAAATGAAAATGATTGATGACAAAAGCACATGGGTATAAACAACTTGCCTAAGGTCATTACCCGATAGTGTAGCAGTCGCAAGTCCAATGCTCTAATCACCATACAACCGAGTAACCTAAACAAAAATTATTTCTTTTGCGTCAGTTTCATAAAATTTGCAATAATCAAACTACCTTTCCCCGACAGACAGCGGCAAAAACGGCTCCGTCGCCGGTGCTGACACGTTCGTAGAAGTTCTCCATTGCTGTGCAGAATTCCGACTTGGTCTTCGGCTCAACAAAGATCGGCTTCTGCTGCTCAATTCGTGCCCAGATTCCTGATTGCTGCAGCATTTGAAGCACGCCGTTAGTATTGACTGAGTTCAGGTTTTTATGTCCCACCCCGATATAAAATGGGTTATTTCGGTGACGTTCCTCCCGGCCAACCTCTTGGCTTAGTACTGATAAACTGAAACAAACACAACAAAAGCAAACATGCATCCATAACAAAATATACTACAAGATAATATGAACCCAACGCTCCGTAATGAGTATGGGAAGCCTCAATCTTTCTTCAACTAGAAGCCAGCACTCGCGAAAGTGAAAACTCACCTGGCACTGTTATTTTGTGCCTTGTGACCTTGACCATTGACTTTTTGGTGGCAGCTTGGTGTAGCGGTAATGTCAACGAGGTTAACCTACGCTGAGCCCGGTTAGTACTGGGATGGGTGACCGTGTCCAAGTTTGACTCCCGGCGGCGGCACTTTATTTCGATATGTAATCAATCACTCAGGTCAACTCAGCCTTCTGCCCTCCGTGGGACGGTAAAATGAGTACCAGCCAAATTGCGGTGATGCTCTGCTGCTGGGGAGTAAAGGCAGGCATGGTGTAATTTGCAGGTAAAACTGTGTGATCCATGTCTGAGCGCATTAGAGGTAGTTAGGACGATGCGCTAGACAAATCGACGTATACTTTACTCTTGATCAGTGGTGATCCTAGCTACAGCAGTTTTTCAGACAAACAAACAGACAGACAAACAGACTACGTGTGAAAACCCGACCCCCTCCCCTCCCCCGCAACTGCTGTAGGCACGGGTAATAAACAGCACTGTAACCAGACATAATATCGTTATCTGCTTAGTCGCCAGCATAGACTAGTTAACTTATAGGATGCTATTACATTCCAGGAGGTCTGTAGTTACCTACTGCGTGAATGGGTTGACTGTATGGAACTCCTTGCCCAATAGCTGCAACTTGTAAACAGGCTGAACTTGTCAACTACTTTTAAGCGCAAACTTAAATCCGAGCTGTTTTACGTAGCCTATGATGAACAGCCTACTGTCTATAGCATCTAGTCATCACCACAAAGCGCCTGCCTCTGATTCACTCTCGATGTACGGCGCTATATTAATCTGCAACTGAATTGAATTAAATTATGTCCCACTCGATATTAAAATAAGTCATTTCAAAGAAAGATGTCGACACACCTGCCAATGCTCAATACATTTCTCCATCACCGGATACGATGGAAAGAACAACAGAAGGCCATGTGGAATCTGTCTGGCAAAGTTCACTGCAACAACATTCATCACCAACAATTTTTTTTGTCCGACAGTCAGTAAAACTCCTGACGACACAAACCAAACTCAGTTGAAAGTTACACTTTACAAATTTTCAACAACATACTATTAACACAAAAAAGGCTTCCCATACTCGTTACTGAATGTTGGCACCTGAACTGATCCCGATGTACAGGCAGTCAGCCGGGAAAGTAAAGAAGGAAGAAAGTTGAGAACACACGAACAAACAATTTATATAGCTCCAAAATCAACACATGAATCACGGCGCATTACTGCCCCGGAGCCTGTACAAGGCACACACACATGAAAATGACTGCAACAAAATTAGTCCCGTACGGAGACTGACGGTCGACTTCCGCTAGGGCAGGCTAGGGCCGTCAGACGTGGTTAGTACCAAAGTTCAGAGGTCACGTGACGGAAAACAAGGACGAATTTCAAAAATCTGACCGGTTAAATTTTAGATATTGCCCCCCTAATTTAAGAATCCGTGGTCATTTGTCAGCCCCCATTATAAATGGGGGAGGAGATAGTTTGAAAATGGTCCAAAA
>Ga0209780_1001134_pt1 | contig 16860 bp, 15 predicted proteins | sample WorMetexBAHAMAS2_FD_187384 | JGI IMG/M metagenome (GOLD analysis project Ga0209780, IMG submission 187384) | Marine gutless worms symbiont microbial communities from Max Planck institute for Marine Microbiology, Germany - Inanidrilus exumae... | ecosystem: Host-associated > Annelida > Digestive...
GGTATTATAGATAATATGTAAGTCTTTAATACCTAAGAAATTCATTGACCGCGTTCGTAGTAGGCGATTTATCGCCTATTCTTGTCACAGTCAGGCGATAAATCGCCTACTACGAACGGGCAAGTGTTGTTTCGGGAATGGAGCTACGCGGATTTCCAGAAACATAGTCGGTGGTTTGTTTGTTTGTTGTTTCGGGAATGGAGCTACGCGGATTTCCCGAAACATAGTCGGTGGTTTCGGGAGACGAAGTAGTCTCGTAGAGAACTTTTGCGACGTTCAATCTGCGGAGCGAATTTCCAGAAACAACTGAATAAAATCAATATATTTAATTTAAATTAATGGCATTGAGGCGTTAGGCTGGCTCAAAAGGAGATAAAATTGACAGAAAGTGAGATTTTAGAAAACATAAAGCAAAAATATTATGATGCTAAACTGCTTAACGAACATGGGAGATTTGCAAACTCAATTTACCTTTGCGGTTATTGTGTTGAATTATCATTAAAGCTTGCGATAACCAGAAAGCTAAATTGGCCAAAATATAAAACTGAAGGGAAATTCAAGTTTCTTAAAGTTCATGACTTTGATCTTCTGGTGGCATTTACGGGTGATGAACCTAGAATTAAACGAATTCCATCTTGGTCAGTTGTAATGCGGTGGAACGAACATAAAAGATACGAGGATCCCGCAAAAGCTAATCAAAATGATTCATATTCAATGATTGAAGCAACCAAAAATCTGGTGGAGGATTTATGCAAGATATCATTATAAAAATTGCAAAAGCACTAACAGAAATCGAGCATGAAAAAGGAGATTTTATAGTCAAGTGCCTTGTTGCTCGAAATCCTGATGATATTCAATGGGACTTGGTTCTCGCAGCTGATTGGTTTGATGAGGATCAAATCCAGAGGTTAAATTACTTGTCAGAAAAAATTTTATGCGAAGTCGATAATGATTCTATTTCACAGTTCTCTGCAGTTATTACAATTTCACCGGATTCCGATTTGGCGCAGTTTTTGATAAAAATACAGAATGGATATAATCTGCGTTATGGAAAACTTCATGCAGATGAGCAGCTTATTATAAATACAGATAACAAGCTGGCTCCAATGGTTTTGTCCCTTGTAAATATAAGAACTCCAGAAGTAGCTGCATAATCAAGCGAAAGCAAAATCGCCTAACAAGGCAAATGGGCATCTATTTCTGGCGAAAGTTTTTTTCGGTAGGGAATAAAAACTGGGATATTATAAACCCGATTTTGAAAATGTTTCGGCTGTTATGAGAGCCAGTGCGACTTTTAATGGTATTATAGATAATATGTAAGTCTTTAATACCTAAGAAATTCATTGACCGCGTTCGTAGTAGGCGATTTATCGCCTATTCTTGTCACAGTCAGGCGATAAATCGCCCACTACGAACGGGCTATTTTTATCGTTACCACGCGGAGCGTGGGAATGCCTGCCTCGACGCGTAGCGTGGAAAACAAAATGCAAAAAACCACCTACACATTCATATTCTTATTACTCCTCAGCGGCTGTAATCATCGAATCCACCAACAACAATTTTGAAGTGCTGTTTAGTAATTGGTTGAAAAAATTATGAGTGAAACATTTGGACAGTTACTGCGTGAATATATTCGTAATAAAAAGACCACTCCTGCTGAGTTAGCTAGGAAGATTGGTGTTTCACCACCTACTATTCACAAATGGATAAGAGGTGAGGTTTATAAATTAGACCCTGACAAAATATCCAAGTGTTCCGATGCGCTTAATCTCAACCCGATACAGCGTGAAGAATTCTTTAAGGCGGCGAAATGTAAGGAGCCACCACGACCCCTACCTCCTCTATCGCTTGTGCCTATCACAACGCGCCCTATTTCCCACCCTAGTCAATTTTTTGGACGCAATGCGTTATTGAAGAGGATTTTTTATGAGTGGAAAAATTTGCCATTACAACATGTCCTTGTGATTGGTCCGAAAGCGAGTGGAAAAAGTTCTCTTTTGAACTATTTAAAGGAGATTCATAATATTGATCAAAACAGCTTACGCGACGGGCAGCGCGATCATCCGTTATTGCAAAACTACAATTGGGTGCTTGTGGATTTTGAGCAGCCAAGGATGCAGCGCCCTGATAGTTTTTTGCGCTATGTGTTGGAGGAACTGAATTTACTCCCTGACGATAGTCAGGAACCTGACGATAGTCAGGATTTAGCTGATTTGGCAGATACATTGTCCACTTATCTAAAGGAACCAACAATTATTTTGATGAATAATGTTGAGAAAGGTCTAACATTGCCTGAACTGGATGAAATATTTTGGGGATATATGCGTTCCATAGCTAACGACGCTCCAGCTTTAGGTTTTTGTGTAGTTTCCCGCCATCCGTTGGATCAACTTAATAAATTGGCTTATGAACAGGCCAAACCTTCACCTTTTGTCAACACCTTTACTGAGTTTAAGTTAGAGCCTTTTACTGAAGATGAGGCGCGTGAACTGTTAGCTTATGCGCCAAAAACTTTATCTAAAGAGGATATTCAGTGGATATTGGAACAAAGCCAATGTTGGCCTGTTTTAGTACAAATCCTTTTAAAGACACGGCTAGATGAAGAGGAATGGCAGGCTGTGGGGAAGGATAAGTTAAAAAGCTATGATTTTTTGCTGAAGATTCAATAAGTTTTTATCAGCGTGTGTAGGAACGATAAAACATTATTAATGTCTTACAATACCAAGCTTTTACACAAAAATCCATTCATAGCCAGTCTACAAGTACTTTTCTGGTTAGTTTTCCGCCCGTCAGCGTGGCGAGCTTATATTAGTAATATTGAACCAAGCTTGGCTCCTGATTTTGCTTGGTTCAGTTTGCCTGTTAAACAGTGGCATCTTTTGCACCGCTTGTTTTTGGTACAAGGAGTTTGGCTTTTGCTGACGGTTGCCATTGTTGGCTTGGGTTTATTCTTATTCGGTTTTGAGAATCAAGTTATTCGAGGCATTTTTTATGCTGGCTTTTTGAGTCTGACTGTCGCCTTAGTCAGCAGCATTTTTGTCTCGGTGGCGTTTGGCTTGACAGCGAGCGTCATGGGCGGAGTGTTGGTAGGCTTGGCGTTCATCTTTAATACTCAAGAGCTTATTTGGAAAGTAGCTGTACTTTTGTCAGCCTTTTTTGCGGCCAGTTTTGCCAGTAGTGTGTTGGTGTCTCTAAATGCTGAGTTTGGGCGCACCAGCCTATTTAAACAACTTGGTAGTATTGTCATTGGTGTATTCATCAGTGGGCTGATTATAGTAGCAAGTATAATGCTATTATCCATTTTGCTCAAAAATTACGGCAGTGAATTTATTGACCCAACAATCATGGGATTGGCTTTAGGCATGAGTTTGGCAATTGGTTTAGCGAACCGTTTTTGGTTGGGTGCGGTGAGCCTTGGCTTTGGGGGAATAATAATCTTTTTGAGCCTATTTTCTCCTGAAGCCAATAGTTCAGGCAGTGCAATCACTGGCGGGCTTTCAAATGGCCTGCTATTCTCCTTGTTGTTTGCCTTGCCCTATTTATGGGCGCGGCGCATCGGTGATAATTGGGCTGGCGTCTTGGCGGGGCTGGCGGGCAGTGTTGGAGTTTATCTAGTTTTTTTCTTTTTTCTGCAAAAAGAGGGGCAAATTTTACTGTATAGTCTTGCGGCGGTTGGCTTGGGATTAAGTCAACTATGGTGGCGACCAGTATTATTTTATCCCTTTGAAGCGGCTTTGACAGTATTGTTGTCTCGAAAGGAGGAAGCGCACAAGTGGCTACGCTGGCAGCCAGCATTTTGGGATGAACATCAACGTTTACCTTTATATGGTTTGGAAAAACATCTTATTAAGACGAACTCTGACACTACGGCTATGCGTGATTTAAGGCAGACTCGGCAAGCTTGGGCAGTACAAGCTGCACAATTTGAATTGTATTTCAAACAATTGGAACAATGCCGCAACGTCGAAACGATTAAAACCGCCTATCACGATTTACCGACTGGACAGTTTGACGATTCCATCACTAAGACTTTAACTCATTTGAATGAAATTAGTCGAACACTTGAGACAAGCTTGGAAAAAGAAAACGATTATCAGCGACTTCAGGCTGTTGAACAGGTGACAGAGACTTTAGGAGAATTGTTGCGTAATTTAACCCATTCCCACGATTCCGAAATGTTACGCCTTTGGTCAATTACTGAAAAGTGGCGGCAAAGCATTACTGATTATAGTCGCCAATTAAATGAATTGATTGAAAATAAGAAAGAAATTGAAAATCCGTATATTACAGGTATACCCCTAACAAAAGAAACTAAGGCGATTTTTGTTGGGCGTAGGGAAATCAGTACACGTATAGATTTGATGCTGCGAAATCGCCATAGTCCACCGATTTTACTTTATGGGCAACGACGGATGGGTAAAACCTCGTTGCTGAACTTATTTAGTGAACTCTTATCTGATCGCTATCTGCCGCTATTTGTTGATTTGCAAGGTCCAATTGCGCTCACAACCGACTATAGCGGTTTTTTATACAATCTCAGTCGTGCCATGATAAAGTCCGCCAATGAAAATCGACAAATAAATTTACCACCACTGAGCCGCGAAACATTGCAGAATGATCCTTTCAGTCATTTTGATGAATGGTTGGATGATGTCGAAGTTGGTATCGAAGAACGAACAATATTGCTCACTTTTGACGAACTTGAAAACTTAGATAAGGTTTTCCAGAAAGGACGCTTAGATAAAGATTTGATATTAGGCATGTTTCGTCATATTATTCAGCACCGTCCACGCTTTAAAATCGTGATAACAGGTGCCTATCGCTTGGAAAAGTTCCCAGATTGGGCGAATTATTTAAATAATGCTGAAACAGTCACACTGAGTTATCTAAAAGAGAGTGAAGCCAGAGAATTGATTGATAACAGGATAAAATCAATTAGCTATACAGCAGATGCCACTCAACATATTTTAGAATTAACGCATTGTCATCCAGCATTAGTGCAATGGTTGTGCAAGGAAATAGTCATTTTAAAAAATGAACAGCCGCAGCTGGTGCGAAATGTAATAAAAAAAGAAGATGTAAAAGCAGCAGTACAGCCAGTTTTAGAACATGCTAGGGGTCAATTTTCCTATCTATTTACTTCGCGTTCGCCGCTGGAATATAAGATATTGTATTTACTCGCAGCGCAAGGAGAAGCAGCGGTGCTAAATCAAGAAGAATTCAGAGAAGAAAACCTAGAAGAGGCTTTAGCAAATTTAGTAGATTGTGAATTGATTGAATCAACGGCGGCGGGCTATCGTTTTCAGGTTGAACTGTTTCGGCGGTGGGTGGTTAATAAAGGATAAGTTGCTAACTATGTTATAATTAATTCTATGAAAAAAGTTGCTCCGTTACGTTATGATGTGATTTTTAAGAAGGCTTTTGGCAATCCCGAAATGTTTACCGCCTTAGTCAGTGATCTTCTTGAGTTCAATCTTGAAATTGACAAGGTGGAAAATGATAAGGTTTTTGTGCCTTCAGTTGGTCAAGTAGCAACCCGATTTGATTTGTTTGCTGAAGATAAAAAAAATAGAGTGATTGTTGAAGTGCAACATGCTCATTATTCAGATACTTATGAGCGTTTTGTTTATTATCAATGCACTGCAATGGCAGAAACAATTGCTAGTTCAAGTAACTATGCTTTTCCTGTGACAGTCGTCACTTTAGTTTTTTTTACTGGCAAAAAAGCTCCAAATCCAAATGGTAGCGGTATTTTGGTTCATGATTTTGAACCGAGAGATATTGCAGATGGTGAGCTAGTTGAGGGAGTTTATAGGAAAAAACATCGGCTGATTTTTGTTTTTACGAACTCAGTCAAAAAGCAGAAAACTCCCCAAAATTATCTTGAATGGATGCAGGCAATTGATGATAGTTTAGATGAAGAAGTTAATGAGGATGATTATTCTAATCCTCATATTAGCCGTTTGTTTGAAAGGATTGAAAAAGATAAGATTACTCCTGAAGAACGCGCTCGTATGAAGGATGAGTACAATCATGAAGAGTCAGAAAAACAGGCAGTTGAAGAAAAAACGCTGGAAACAGCGAAAAAGTTGAAAGCTCTTGGTGTTTCCGAGGAAACGATAGCCAGTGCAACAGGCTTAAGTTTGAATGAGGTGATGTCGTTGTAAGAGGTAATAAGCCACTTGGCATTGTAATGTGCTAAGGGGCTTTTTTTGTGTGTATAAAGCTAAAGGAGAAAGATTAAAAAAATGAAATTTATCAAAACGATTGTGTTGATGGTTGTTATTTTTTTTGTATTGGGAGGGCAAGCAGAAGAAATTTCTCCCAGTAATATGGATGACGCTACCCTATTACAATATGCCCTACAACTACAAAAAAACCAACATGAATTATTTGCGGGAGCGCAGGGTGTTTTGGTGACGAAAATAGTACCAAACTCGCAAGCTGAGAAAAAAGGCTTGCAACGAGGTGATATTGTTATTGCCTATAACGGACAGCCAATGAATTCTGTTGAGCAACTTGTCAATTCAGTGCAAGCCAATGCTGCTAAACCCCAAGTGGAACTGCGATTGATTCGTGCGGGTGTTGTGCAAACCGTTGTGTTGCAAGGGGGGCGGATTGGTATCTTTTTAAAAGATATAATGCGTAAAAAATTGTCTCATAGCAATCCTGCTCTTGAGCGTTTATACGAAGAAGGGGAGAAAGCCTATTACAAATCTGATTACCAAATAGCTTTAGAAAAATGGCAAACCGGATTACAGCAAGCGCGTGAAATAGGTGACAAGCGTTACATTAGTCAGTTTATTGGTAACCTTGGCGTGGTGTACGACAATTTGGGACAATACCAAAAAGCCTTGGATTATTACCAGCAATCTTTGGCTCTAGCCCGCGAAATCGGTGACAAACGCGGGATTGGAGTTAACCTAACTAACCTAGGTATGGCGTACAGGAATTTAGGAGAATACCGAAAAGCCTTGGATTATTACCAACAAGCTTTAGCTATAAACCGCGAAATCGGTAACAAACGCAGGGTTCGAAATAACCTAACTGACCTCGGCGTGGTGTATGGCACTCTTGGACAATACCGAAAAGCCTTGGATTATTTCCAGCCAGCTTTGGCTATAGATCGCGAAATCGGTGACAAACGCGGGGAAGGTGATAACCTAACTAACCTAGGTGTGGCGTACAGGAATTTAAGAGAATACCGAAAAGCCTTGGATTATTACCAACCAGCTTTGAAAATTCAACGCGAAATTGGTGACAAAGGCGGGGTTGGAAATACACTAGGTGAACTCGGCGTGGCGTACAGGAATTTGGGAGAACACCGAAAAGCCTTGGATTATTTCCAGCAAGCTTTGGCTATATTCCGCGAAATCGGTGACAAACAGGGGATTGGAGGTAGCTTAAATAACCTCGGAGTGGTGTACATGATTTTTGGACAATACCAAAAAGCCTTGAATTATTACCAGCAAGCTTTGGCTATTGCCCGCGAAATCGGTGACAAACGCAATATTGGAGATAGCCTAAATAACATTAGTGCGCTGCACACTAATTTGGGACAATACCGAAAAGCTTTGGATTATTTGCAGCAAGCTTTAGCTATAGCCCGTGAAATCAGTGACAAGCGTGGGATTGAAAGAAACCTACATAACTTTGGCGTGGTGTACGACAATTTGGGACAATACCGAAAAGCCTTGGATTATTACCAGGAAGCTTTGGAAATTAGAGGTGAAATCGGTGATAAACGTGGGATTGGAACAAACCTAAGTAGCCTCAGCGTGGTGTACAGTAAATTGGGACAATACCGAAAAGCCTTAGATTATTTGCAGCAAGCTTTGGTTATAGCCAGCGAAATCGGTGACAAACGCGGGATTGGAGGTAACCTAAATAATTTCGGCACAGCGTACACGAATTTGGGACAATACCAAAAAGCCTTGGATTATTACCAGCAAGCTTTGGCTGTAGCCCAAGAAATCGGTGGCAAACGCGAGGTAGGAGAAAGCCTAAATAACCTCGGCGTGGTGTACGAAAATTTGGGACAATATGAGGACGCCTTGGAGTATCACGAGAAAGCTTTGGCTATAGCCCGCGAAATTGGTGACAAACGTGGGATTGGAAGAAACCTAAATAACCTCGGCTTGGTGTACACGAATTTGGGAGAATACAGAAAAGCCTTGGATTATTTCCAGCAAGCTTTGGCTATATGCCGCGAAATCGGTGACAAAAGCTTGGAAGGTACTAACCTAAATAACATTGGAGTGATATATAAGAATTTGGGACAATACCGAAAAGCCTTGGATTATTACCAGCAAGCTTTGGCTATAGCCGGCGAAATCGGTGATAAACGCGGGATTGGAAGAAACCTAATTAACCTCGGCGTGTTGTACGACAATTTGGGACAATATCGAAAAGCCTTGGATTATTTACAACAAGCTTTGACCATAAACCGCAAAATCGGTAGCAAAGGCGAGATTATAAGTAACCTAATTAACCTCGGTTCAGTGTACAATAATTTGGGACAATACGAGGCAGCCATTACTCATTATGAACAAGCCATAAATAACATTGAAGAACTACGTGGGGGGCTGAAAGTAAAAGAACAAAAGTTGTCTTTTATGAAGGAGAAATGGATTGTATATGATGAGTTTCTCGCCCTACTGCAAATGCTTCACAAAAAACACCCCAATAAAAGTTATGATCGTAAAGCCATAGAAATCTTTGAACGCAAACAAGGCCGCATTTTCCTAGAAGAAATGGGCGAAAGCGGCGCACGGCGTTTTGCTGGCGTACCCGAGGAAATCTCACAACGAGACAGAGAATTTGAACAACAAATAGCCGCTACCCTCAAACATCGCAACGAGAGCCTTGCTCAAGGTAAAAACGCTGAACCCCATCGTAAGCGGCTTGAAAAGCTAAAAGTTGAACAAGCTGATTTTATTGAAAAAACACTACAAAGGGATTACCCAGCTTATTACGCCCTAAAATATCCCAAGCCAGTCGCTTTGGAAAATTTACAAAAAGACGTGTTACAAGCGGGTGAACTGATGCTCATCTATAACGTTAGGAAAGAGAACACTGACTTATGGATAGTTGGCAAGCAACACTTTTCCATGTTCAATCTGGCTTTGACAAAAGAGCAAATTCAGCAAAAAGTCGCTAAGTTTCGTGAGATTGGGATCGAATCCATGCTCACTCAAATTGATATTGCTGAAAAGGGACATTTGGCAAATGCGGAACTAGAGGGTGCTGTTGAAGACAGCTTACTTGAGTTCGTCAAAGTGAGTCATGCGTTTTATCAGCAATTGTTGCCAAAAGCAGCCCGTGAGTTAGTCGCCAAAGCAGATACACTTTATATCATCCCCACTGAAGCATTGTATAAATTACCTTTTGAGGCACTTGTCACAGTTCCTGATGAGGAAGAGCCACATTATTTGATACAAGACTGTTCGATAGCCTATTTATCCTCGGCTTCTTTGCTCGAAACCCTACGCGATGCCAATCAAAAACGTCGCTACACCGAAGAACGACAAGCTTTACTCGCTTTTGCTAATCCAATTTTCCCACAAGAAAATTGTGATAATGGTGATAATAGCGATAATGGTGATTCTTTTTATAAGAGCACAGTGAAAGGCTATATACAAGCTTTACTCGCTTTTGCAGCTCTGATTTTTCCACAGGAAAATCTTGATAATGGTGAGAATAGCACAGTGAGAGGCTTACGCACCAGAGCTTATCGTAATTTGGTAGGTAGCGGTGGTTGCATCCCACAATTACCCGCAACTAAAGACGAAGCGTTAAATATTGCGAAATTATTCAATGTAACACCTGAAAACCTCTACTTAGGTGAACACGCTTCTCGTGATAATTTGTTGCTACTCAATGAAGATCAAGATCTATACGAGTTTCGCTATGTGCTATTCGCTACTCATGCCGTTTTGCCGAACGAACTGAACTACATTAAGCAACCAGCAGTACTTTTATCTTATCCTGAAAAGGGTGGGTATTTGACGATGGCGGATGTGTTTGGTTTAGAAATGAATGCGGATTTGGTGAGTCTCTCTGCCTGTAATACCGGACGAGGTAAGAATGTCAAAGGTGAAGGTGTGAAAGGTTTAAGCCGTGCATTTATGTATGCTGGTACACCGGCAGTGTCGGTTTCACTTTGGAAAGTTAACTCCCAGGCGACTCAACAATTAAACCAAATTTTCTTTACCCAATTGAAGAAAAAACGTCATTTAGCGGATGCTTTGCGCCAAGCTAAACTAGCTGTGCTCAAAGGTGAATTAGATGAGGAATTTGAGGAATTTGAGGAGATTTATCGTCATCCTTACTTTTGGGCGGGGTTTGTAGTGTTTGGGGATGGGAAGTGATAAAGTCATCATTTTTAACTCAAAAACATCAAATAGACCATGTAGGGTGGATTAAGCGATGGCGTCTCCACCTTAATTTATAGATTAATCAGGTGGATACGCTCCGCTTAATCCACCCTACATGTATGTATTTTGGCTTAACTTAATGGCATTGAGTGTTGACATAGGGCGATTGTTTGGGGATGTGCCGTAATTCGCACGGCGAGTTTGTTGGATTGTCCACGTAGGCAGCGCGACACGGTTGGTTTCGCTGGTAAGAGCCAGGTTACTGGTCCTGGCCATGCTGCAAATATTCTTTTTTCTAGGTTTGGCGTTAAGGGCTCAAGAAAGGGTTCAAGTTGTGTATAGTCAGCGGCAATTAGAATTAGGCCTTTTTGCCAAGGGCGTTGTTTGAGTCAATGCCATTAAGTTAAGACCATGTAGGGTGGATTAAGCGATAGCGTCTCCACCTTAATTTATAGATTAATCAGGTGGATACGCTCAGCTTAATCCACCCTACATGTATGTATTTTGGCTTAACTTAATGGCATTGGTTGTTTGAGTGCTAACAAGCGCGCTACAGCCTTGTCATTCAGTGGATCACAGCCTAGTCCCATCACGGCTTCGGTGGGATAGGCGATGATGCCGCCTGCTTTTAGACGGCGCGTTGCTTGTTTAAGATGCCAAGTGTTATAAACCACTCCAGACATAAATAACAATTCTGCTTATATAGAAGAGTCAGTTTTTTTGGTCGTTGGCGCTTGGTTTCTTCCTTGAGGACTTTGATTCCTCATCCTCAGTGAGGTAAGTCACAACTCCATGAATTACCGGTTCTCTTATTTGATCTTTGAAGGTATCCTTTAGTTTTTTGAGATTTGCTCTGTCTTGTTCTGCGTATATTTCATCGAGAGTGGCGTTACTCTGCCTTATTCTTTCAGCTTTGGTTGTTCTTGGACTAGTAATTGTTGAAGGTACATTTTTCGGCGTTGCTGCTGTTGCTACACCGCTAACGCCAGTGCTGCTTCCGGCAGCGATGGCCCCCTTTTTCCTCGCTACAACTTTGGCACCTGTCGTTGCCGTTTTCGCGGCTGCGGTAGCCTTAGTGGCTGCGGCAGCTTTAGCGGCTGCGGCAGCTTTAGCGGCTGCGGCAGCTTTAGCGGCTGCGGCAGCCTTTGCCGCAACGGCTGCCTTTGCTGCTGCTGCCCCTCCCGTAGCGACAGCGGTAGTTTTTCCCGCGAATAGCAGTGGGATGAACCAGATGACCGCTTGTGCTTGCTGCATTGGAACAGTGATGAGGAACATGCTAAACACTATTACTTTAAATTTCTTTCCCATTGTAATACTCCTGTGCAGATAAATTCACAAAGTTTTGGTTGGTTTTTTTGCCTAAGTTGATTCCGTTCAAAGATTTAACAAGGTCACCAACAACAACCTTAGATATGCCATGTTTTATGCACGTTTTTACAACAATTGATGTCGCTTTGTGCATGTAGTCATTTACTACAGCATCACGCCACTTCAGCCTCTTACCATCAATAATGAAAGGCTCTATAACAGCATTGGTAACGCAGGTAGCCAGGATTTAATTTAACCGATGTCAATTGATTCTCCATCTCCAGCTTCCGAACCAGCACCGATTATGCCACCTTTTACTGCTCCTAACTTCGCACCAGCAACAGCTCCAGGAGGCCCCCCAAAAATCAAACCGATTGTACCAAGAACAACTGCTCCTGCCGCTGCACCAGCCCCACCTTTAATGGCTGCGTCTCGCATCTTATCTTCTAAGCTTTTATCATCTTTATCACTCATACTGAACTCCTTTTGATTACTACAGAGTGGGTAGCATGATACATCGTCTTGTAACCTCCTTCAATATATAGATGAGTTACATGCCGTTGATTAATTGGCCCACTTGGTTGATTCGGTTTATTTTGTTCATAACCCATAAGAGAAGAACCGGCTAGAAAGCCAATGTTGGTCACAATGACATTTTACCCATCTCCACACAAAAATTGAGCTGCCATAATACATGAGTTTCTATTTTATTATCAAGGCGTTTTGGCTTCTTTTTAGTTAAATAATGACTTATGGATTGGGCAATTTGGTTGATTTGGTTTATTTGGTTCATAATCCGTAAGAGAAGAACCGGCTAGAAAGCCAATGTTGGTCACAATGACTGATAGGTTTAAGCCGTGCATTTATGTATGCGGGTACACTGGCGGTGTCGGTTTCACTTTGGAGCGTTGAATCTCAAGCCACTCAACAATTTAACCAAGCTTTTTTTAATCAACTCAAAGAGAAACTGCCCTTGGCCAAATCTTTGCGACTAGCTAAACTAGCCATGCTTAAAGGTGAACTAGGTACTGAATCGGGAATTATTGGACAAGACATTAAAATTCATGGTTCGCTACTTATATCAGGAACTTGAGGATATTTATCCTCATCCTTACTTTTGGGCGGGGTTTGTAGTGTTTGGGGATGGGAAGTGACAAAAAGTCGGCGTGCAAGATAAGCTTGCACACCGATTTATCTTAATTTTTCGGCAATTTGATCCGTGCCCCTTGTTCCAAGGCATTACGCACGATTTTAGCCGGCCCTTCATTCTCCGCCAGTGGCGCTACTTGTTGATAAGCTTCAAAAAACCATTTTCTATTTTGTGCAGCTAACCAAGTCGCTTGTGCTGTTATATCCGTCAATTCAGGCGGATAATCTGGTTGAGTATTGACAACTGTGAACTTATAACTAGGACAATATTTTTTCTGTGCATCACAGATTCGTAGCTGATAATTGTCGCCCTCTGTCAATGTCAAAGCCGGCGTTTTTATCCGCCGCTTTTCGACACTTTTTAAGCTAAAAACGGTCTTATTGTCCCGTTCCCGTGTGAGTGTTAAATGGAAAGGGGTTTCGCCCCCTTTCCAAGCGAAATATAAGGGCCTGATACCAGCAACTAATTTTCTAGCTTTGTGCTTTTTAAGCAATTTGGTATAGGGAGCTAAAGTCTTTGAGGAGCTAGCATTATTCCCTCCTCTGCTGCCAGTAAGCTCGATGAGCTTTTTGAATTGATTGTCATGCAACCCAGTAATCGTTTGCCCTATCTTCCCCAACAATTTAGACCACCATGAAACTGGCTTAGCTGAATTGACGGTATAAGGAGAATTGTTATGATTGACCACAAGCTCTTTGTCACCTAATTTCAGCTTAATCATCGGTATTTCCTTATTAACCAAAATACGATCACCTACTGAAAGGTGCTTTGGCAGTGAAAGTATTTCAGCATGGCGTTGAACGCCATAAGCTTCAGGTGGACAACTACCCGAGATATTGTCAATTGATAATTTTGGGGTAAGTACCGTATAGGCTTTTTCAGGTGTTACCCTTGGTATTTGTTTTTCATAACGGAGCTCAAATGAAATGGTATTTTTTTCTGAGTTGATAGCAATTTGGTCGCCTTCTTGTAGTTGGTTTTGAAAGTACACCGGTAGGGTTTTACCATTACGTGTGTGCGTATAAACATTAGAAGCACAGTTAAAATCAGAAATTAAACCAACCACAGGATCAGCTTGGAGATTGCCCGCAAAGAATATAAGCAGTAATATATTGAAAATAAATATTTTTAATTTCATCAAAAAGACCTTTGAGTGCAGATGCTTTAGGACGACGAGATTTTAGCATAAAAGGATTTTGGGCAGCCCCTGTTACGCTTGTTATGTTGTTACGTTCACTTCCTAATTGAACTCCCGTATTTTGTTATGAACTATTATCCACATAATAAGCCTATTTATTTATGCGAATGTTGAACATCCATAACAGGTATAACAAGATAGAATCTCTGCCTGCACTACAAAAATAGCGTATAAAGTAAAAAAAAAAATGCAAAAACACACCTACACATTCATATTATTATTACTCCTCAGCGGCTGTAATCATCAAATCCACCAACAACAATTTTATATCTTTGGCACATTAGTAGGTATCAGCATTTGGGGCGTATCTGAACAAAAAGCCAGCCAAGCGATTAATACCATCGCCAAAGATTTTCAAACCATGCACCACAACTGGCACGCATGGCAGGAAAGTCCCTTGACCGATTTAAACCGAGCCATAGCAGCAGGACATGTTTGGACAATAACAGAACCTTCGCTGTTACCCTTATTAAAAAAATCAAAACACTTATATAATCAAAGCGATGGATTATTTAATCCGGCGATAGGACAATTGATAAAACTATGGGGATTTCATAGTGATGATTTATCTAACGATTTTATACCACCATCGCCAGAAAAGATTGCCAAATTAGTCGCGCTTGCGCCGAGTATGGATGATGTTCATATAGAAGGCAACCAAATTTATTCAACGAATCGGGGAATACAATTAGATTTTGGCGCCTTTGCCAAAGGTTATGCGGTTGATTTAGCGATTGAAAAACTACGTCAACTCGGCGTACAAAATGCCATCATAAATGCCGGCGGCAACCTCAAAGCGATTGGCAAAAAGGGAGACAAGCCCTGGTTAATAGGCATTCGTCATCCAAATGGCACAGATGTATTAGCGGCAATCGCGGTAAGCGGAGAAGAAAGTGTGATTAGTTCAGGCAATTATGAACGATTTCGGGAATATGAAGGCGTGCGTTATTCACACATTATTGATCCTCGTAATGGCAAACCAGCACAAGGATTAAGCTCGGTGACAGTCATTGCTCGCAGTGGCGCACTCGCTGATGCGGCTTCAACGGCTTTGACAGTGGCAGGTTTGCAAGACTGGCATCGCATAGCGCGACAAATGGGAATAAAATATGTGATGTTGGTGGATGAAAAAGGGATAATATATGTCAATCCGGCGATGGCAAAGCGTGTGCAGTTTCCGGCAGATAAAAAGCCTCATATTATAGTGAGTAAGCATCTGTAATATTTTGATTATATTAATAGTTTTAGCTATCGATATGAAAAGCAAACCAAGATTAAAAACCATACAGGCAAAAGGATATCGCAATCTCGAAATGGCAACACCTTTTGAATTGGATAACTTGAATATCCTGATTGGTGCTAACGGCGCTGGCAAAAGTAACTTCCTAGAAATGATAGAATTTTTACCATAGGCACTATCAAAGGGTTTAGCAGAGACATTAGCGAACCGACGTGGTTTCACATCGCTGATTGATCTTAATAAAGAATTGCCATCAGAAATGCAATTAGTATGGGAACTGAGTGGTAGTCCCCATCTCACTCAAGGGATTGATCTCAAATATCACCTTATCATAGAAGGTGAAAGTCACGGTAGATTTTCCGTCAATCAAGAAATACTCGAAGAAGCAAAGCCACGAACTCCAAATGAAATAACTGCCTACAAACATTTGGATTTTAAATATGGAGAAGGTGCCGCAATGCCATCAAATGGATTACAGCGCGTTTCAGAAAACTTAAAAAGTGCTCAAAAATTGGCTTTAGGAACACTCAGTAGTCCACAAGTTTATCCGGTACTTGAATTTGTCCGTGAACAAGCACTCTCCTGGCGTTTTTACAATGCCAATGAGATGAATGTACGTGCTATCAAGCGCGAATCTAAGGAAATTGATGCCTTACAACAAACACTGACACCAGATGGCCGCAACTTAGGGATGGTACTGTACAATTTAATTCAGAGCGAAGAGGGGGATTTTGGTGAAAACATCGATAGGATTTTGCGTAGTTTATACAATGGACACCGTTTACTCAGGTTTCCATTAGTAGACTCAATGCACTTTGAACTCAGTTGGCAATTTGATAATCCCCGCAAGCCGCTAAAATTGGATCAAGTGTATGATGGTACGATTCGGATGCTGATTGCTGTTTTGGCTCATCCAAATCCGCCCGCCTTAGTGTGTATTGATGAGCCAGAATTAGGAATTCATCCCGCTTGGCTACCTATATTAGCCACCCTGATTACTGAGGCGGCTGAACACACACAAGTGATTATCAGCACACATTCATCAATTCTCTTGGATGAATTTACCCATCAAGCTGAAAAAGTCGTCGTTTGCGCTCAGAATGAAGCGGGGTATGCGACTTTTGAACGATTAGATGCTGAGGCGTTAGAAGATTGGCTAGAACATTACCGTTTGGGAAAAATGTTCCGTTCTGGGCATCCAGAATTAGGGGGATGGCCAAACTATTCGACATCACACGATCCGCAAAAATGGTAAGTATGATTTATTATCTGATGTTGGATTTGATGTATCTCAACATCTCAATCCGCCTAAGAAGAAACGGCAAAAGCTCAAGCAACAAGGCTCACCAATTGGCGATTATGTGCTTATCTTGCGCGATTTAGATTGTGAAGATGAACCAGCCATACATCAAGAAATTCTTAAACAAATTGACTCAAGATTTCATAAAAATATCGGCAAAGAAACCCCCGAATCTCTAGCTCAGAGGAAGAATTGCCGATCCTCCCTAATTAATTAAAATAATTATAACCATCAACAACCTGGACTCGTTGACAATACCTCCAACTAATCCCCTGCGTTGTCCCATTT
>Ga0209780_1001135_pt1 | contig 16853 bp, 8 predicted proteins | sample WorMetexBAHAMAS2_FD_187384 | JGI IMG/M metagenome (GOLD analysis project Ga0209780, IMG submission 187384) | Marine gutless worms symbiont microbial communities from Max Planck institute for Marine Microbiology, Germany - Inanidrilus exumae... | ecosystem: Host-associated > Annelida > Digestive...
ATTTGCTTCATTGCTTTAAAAATTTTGAACACATATTTAAAAATTAATCAATTGTCGTAAAATTGCAGCATTCCTGTCACCCAATTCGAGTCGCTAATTGGTAGTAATTGTGAAACCAGTCAGCTTTTTAATTGTTTGCTTTTATGTGGGTTTATCTTTATGTGTCTTCAAGTCTTTATTTTACTATGTGTGTTTTTTCTTTTTTTTCATTCGGATCTCTGATTTATTGTCATGTTCAGTTTGTTGCATGTACGTTTGTTACGTGCTTTAATAAAGATCAATCAATCAATCAATCAAGACAGGCGAGGAGTCACATTTTCTGACGTCAGACAAAAAATAACGAAATAAAATAACAACATATTAATGCCAAATGCAATGAATTCAGACTAAATAAAAGTCAACATCGACATCATCTGCTTTCTCAGAAACGTACGATATAACTGCAGAATAGTAAAGCAATATGCGTTGAGCACTAAATGAGCAGTAATATAACCGCGCCCATAAAATATTACAAGAAACACCGAAATCACTGTCGTCATTATAACGCGCGAACTCAACAAGGACAGTAGCGTCGGGTTTGTTTTTTTGAAATAAAAAATGAAACCCATTGTCCTGTAACTTATTTAGGCATCCCTGACTGTATACTACCGTACTATTTTGCTGCAACTGCTGCCGCCGTCGCTGCTGCTGCTGACAACATGGCACGCTGATGACCATGATCCGTGGTCCTTGGTTCAACTCACGATAGTGTTACTAAATGACAGACAATAACCAAAGCGTTGCACGTTAGCGCTTACCTTGTTAACGAAAGATCAGGCCAATGGGACGGCGTGGCCTGTAATTTCAACTGTCTAATCGAAACTAAAGGACTTCTCAAGGTCACAGGCAGTTGCATATGCTGTAAAATGACAATACCTTGGGGAAAACAACGATAGATACATTGTTACTGCAGCGGCTATCGAATAGCGCCATTTCTGTCTTTTCTGATGACAATAAGTGACCTTCAAGGTCGTTCAACTATAAGCAAGTCTTTTCAAATGTGAGTTTTCGTACTTTATGCAGCAAATGACAAGATGTCAACTGACATAGTGCGTCGCGCAGTCTCTCTGTGATAGCTCAGCCTCTTGTATTTACGTTGCATTATGCATACGGAACTGGTAAATAATAGAATGATAGGACTGAAAAAGCAACATAAATCTGCAAAAAGATCCGATTAAATTTGATGACATACATCAATTATGAACCGAACATGTGAGCGTCGTTATATAGATCGAGATACTTTGAAGATCAGCGTGCACTGTATTAGGTCTACGTGTTGTGTGTACGTCTATGGCGTACAATAATTATTAGGCCTATAGTAGAATCTTTTCAAGAGATCAGTAATACAAAAAATCACCTGACATCACAACGAGTACGGCGATAGCGAACATCCACAGTGTTAACGATTTTGTCATTTGACAGATGATCAACATGGTCAACGGAAAACGTCTGTCGTTGACACCATCAATTAGAATGGATCACAAACCGCAATTGACTGCATGACAACCCAGCTTACAGTCGTTTACATTGGGCATATAAGGCCTATACACATTTGTACTATTACGACAAGAAATTGTCGTTATATTTATATGCTATTCGTTTATAAACAGTTGTCTGTTGCGCATATGAGACATTATACTTCCGTGTTTACAAAATAGGTCACAAAATTGTGGCCTGACCTAATTCGAACGGTCTTGGTTCTGCCGTTTTGACTAATAATCAAAAGGGCAAAATGGATGATTAAGCGTCGTACATTATGGCATACATTTTTTTACGAGCAGACGTCTAATGCTCCAAAAATTGGGTAAAATTTTCAGTCTTTGGGGCTCTACGCCCCCATGCCTGCGCTGATGTAACGGATTACTTGCGAACTGCAGTATGGCTGTGCGTAAAAGAATGCACTGAATTTAAGACAGCGCTGCCCGATTATGTCTGCTCGGAGCAAGCTCGTAGTCACGCCGCACAACCGCTACACCGTCTGCACTGGTTACTGGTTCACGAGCGTATAATGTACAAACTGTGCGTGTTGACGTTCGATGTTTACGGCGATGTGCACGGCGCCCGAGTACCTGTGTAGTCGCAGCAACGATCAGCGATCACCGTCTCTGCTTATCAGCACGTGGTGACTTTGCTGTCGACGGACAAGGACACGCCTTGCTGACAGCTCATTTACTTTTGCACGTATACGGCTGCGTGGAACTCATTCCGGCTCGCATTCGGAACGTTAATTCGCACGATACTTACTGTTGCCAACTAAAAACTAACCTGTTTTCTACACAGTCCTGTAGGCTACATTGTATAGGCCTATAAACTGTATTGTTGTACGGCGCTGCTGAGCACTGGTTGAGTGGCGCCACAGCAAGTTGTCATGATGATGATGATGATGATGATGGGGACGTAATTTGGCGTCCACGTACCTACCCAAATTTACGGCAACGCCCAACGTCCGATATCGCGTAAACCGCTGTGCGGCCTGGAGAACCGACATGGCAGAAAAGCAGACCTGAATTGAAAACTAAAAATAAGTGACACGTCGGCAGATAACGTTGACATCACTGAGTCGCACGCACGTGACGGTAGGCATCGTCGAATGTAGGAAGTAAACAGCTTGTGCACAGATAGCGGACCGCTTCGAGCCAAATACTGCATTGTGGCATTCCACACAATATAGCCATCTAGTTTGACGTATATTAATTATTTATTTGATGAAAACAATGTAATATAAACCCTAATCTCTAGAGTGCTCCATCTGCTATTAGGCCGTTTTCCTACGCCAGATCGACTTGCGTTCTGCCTCTTTTTCTTCGTTTTCTGATAATTTCTAGCATTTATTTTAATGAATAAACGTAAGCATATTTTTGCATTTACTATAAGCAATAAATGCGTTTTCCGAGATTTTAACTTCGTCGAGCAGTAGAGTAGTCAAGTAGTTCGAGTGGTTCGAGTAGTTAGAATAGTTCACCTACTCGAAGAAGGTCGAGTTGTTTTAATTACTCGAACACCGTCGAGTAGTTACAATATTTGCAAATATGCTACATTGCACGACATTAGGCCTACTTCATCTGCAAAATGTGCGTGTTTCGATGGATCTATTTTATGGCAACATCAGGTTTTTAAGCAAGTATATAAGTAACAAACTTGTAAGTTGTTACTGATTCGCACATGGAAAGGCGCTACTGCGTTATATATTTTAAAGGCTTGCTGGAAATAGTAGGCCTACTTCTGGATCTGTCCATCAATTGGCAAACCTACCACTAGGACTACTGGGAGTATCACGCCAAGGAGAAGGAGGTGATGCTATTGGCAGTGTTCAGACTTCAGGCGAGACTTGAACGTCGCCACCGTCGTGCTTATCACAGTCTCGTCCTGTAGATTGTTCCATGCTGGTATAGTGTTCACAAAGAATGAGTTCTTGAATACTGTTGTATTTGCTCTGATGATCCTGAACTTGTACGGGTGATTCGCATGAGTCTGCTGGAGTAAGGATGTCATCAACTGTGACTGCAGCAGTTGGTTTACAATCTTGTATAGTAATACCAGCCTCAAATTACGTCTGCGACCCTCTTGAGATGACGGCGGAATGCATCAAGCGAGGCACGGTGCGAAAAATATTTCGAATTTGCAACTTTTCTTGTAACTACTTGATTGTGTAATTGTGTTCGAATAGTTAAAACGACCTGACCGAAATGTCTTGGTACCGAAGAGTTTTTTTGGGTCCGAAATGTCTGTCAGCCCAACCGGGCTACTGAACTATAAATATGATAAGCAGATGAAGAATATTTAACACAGAAAGGAGAAAGAAGGGGAAGGTCAACTGGAGAAAATGGCTCTGTCAACGTTAAGGTGATGTTTCGTTTGGTGTTTGCTCATGCTGTGGTCATCCAGTACATCTCCTTGTGTTTGACACTGGCACGTGTTAATGCTAGTTATCTTTACTTGGAAGATAAACGATGCCCGGTGCGAGTGGGTCTGGCCCAAAGGGGGACAGCAAGCACTAATTCAGTCTAGTGTTGAGCGGTATCACGGTTCACGATACTTTTTGGTACCGCAATACCACAAGTACTGCAGTTGTATCATTTGGTACTTGCTCATTTCTGTTTGAATAGTATCTCAGTCAGCACTGTTGAAGCATCATCCTTGAATTCATTCAAGAACCGATTGGCAAAATTACGTCTTATGAGGATGGGCTTTTTATGTACTTCAGTCTGCATAGCCCTCTGGCTGGATCAAGTGCTTCACTTGGTGCCGCCGCACCAGGTATATGACTAGGTATATGAGCATAGGGTGTGATGAAACACCGCTTCGGACGCATCGGACACCAGTAATATACATTGAAGTATTAAATGTCGCACAGGACTTGCTAATTCGCACAAAGTTGAAATTATGTGTAAAAAATGGACAACTATGCAAACTTTGCAGGAATACTACAGTCCGGTGTGCCGCATCAAACAATACTGTTAAGTACACAATCAGTGGTAATTTACTGAATAAGCCAGAATATATCACATTAACGATATAGCAGTATATTTATTGTTTACGAATGCAAAGCATTTTATACATACGTGTATTACTGGGGTCCGATGTAGTGTTTCGTCGGATCGGTAAATGCACTGTTTGAATAATTGCTATTCAAGGCTTTAAGCTACCACATTAGCTTCGTGCTTTTATGCAGTGGTAAAGGTTAATGATAGGTCTGGCACCAGAAATCGCCATTTTGCGACTTTAACAGAAATAGGTGTTATGTACGTCGAGAAGACTAAATTTTGAGGTGGAAGTGCATTATTCAGCTGATACTAAGTGTGACTAGTCTATCGGGGCCAGGAGGAAAGATGGGGCTTTGGGTGGGTACAAGGTTAAAAAAGAGCACTAAGTGACTAATAATAGAAAGAGCTGTCCCAGTCCGTGACTTGATGCTGTTGGGTGGTTGCCACTAAGGTCATGTAGCCTGTATAAACGTGCTGTACAAATGCTGAAGGTTTGTTACTGGTACACCTGCCGTGATGTGGAGTAACATTAAGTAGTAGTAATAGTCAGGATAAGCTGTAACATGTTAACATGACTGATGGTGTTGTTGTTGTGATAGGCTGGCTGCAAAACCATATCTGCTGAGACAGCAGTCGATGATCCTTGCAAAATGGTATGTTTTCAAGCTACATTTTGTCATAAACATATACTAATCTCGTTAGTCGTCGTTCTGAGTTGTCCATCTCTACAGCAGTTAATTGATGTCTTTGTGTTTGTGTGTGTCTGTCGTAATCTTTGTTGTATAGGCACAGTATGAATAGGTTGAAATAGCTCTTAAACACCAACCAGCATAAAGTGTGGCACTGTTATGACAACTGAGCTTTGCAATAGTTAGTTTAATTAGTTTGATAAAGCTCCTGATGATTGTGAACAGATAACAGGAAAAGCTGCCATGTATTTGTACATTACAGTGTAATCATTAGTGTTGTTACTGTGGCAGGAATTTGCAACTCGGTCGGTGGCGGTTTTTTGACATGCCACCGCGGTGCCGGTGCTGGTGGTGAATATCGGTCGGTGTCAAGGCTAGGGTTGTTAATCGGAAACAGGTGGATGTCCAGGCGAGATCAGATCCCGGCTGTCCTGGAATGTGCTAATTGCTCACGGCAAGCACGCGACAGTATGGATGCACTAAGTGAGACCGTTGCGACGGTCTCACTTAGTACAGTGCCTAGACTGTCCCTGCTGTCCCGGCAGTGTTGTCTTTGTTTGCGAGTCGGGAGTAGGGAAGAGGACGCATGGGGGAAGGCGGGTGGTGTGGCTGACTGGACTGACTCGCCCTGCGTTCACGCAATCAAATGACGCGGAATTTAGATGACCAGCAGCGGCAGTGAGGAAATATCGCCCAGAAAGACCGCCGAGAACACTGTAAAACACCGCGATGGCAGTGTTGGTTCGGTTGTAGCCAACCACCGCGGTTGCGGTGAAAGTTCGGTGGTCGTAACAACAGTAGTAATCAGCATATAAGTCCTGTGTGCTGATAACATTGTGTTGCTGTAAGTTGTGAAAAATTGTTATTTGGTTAATGCATAAAATTAATAAGTGCATGTGCATAGTACAGGATGAAGTTTTACAATGTTTACAAGTGTTAAGTTTTGTACTATATCGTGTCTGCTTAACTAATGCTGGTACTGGTATATTGTTGCATGTGCAGTTCTGCCCCGATGGCATTGTCGGCCCATGATGAGATGAAGATGTTCTGGAAGAAGAATATAGATTTAAAGAGACCAAACTCTCCATGGTGGATCTACAGGTGGCACTTAACATTCCCTTGATGCACACACCTGTAGTTGCGGTGGCCACAGTTATTAAATTAAACTGAGCACAGGAGGCAAGATGTTGAAAACACACATACAGTTGCCATTTCTCAGTTGAACCAGGATTGGCCGTTTGCAGCCTCATTTCACTTGCTTAGAACCTATGCTTGCTGTCTGGAGAAAAAAACTTTTCATGCCCTCTTTAATGCAGTCCCACCCTGTCGTACTGTGTTATTAGGCTGCATGATATGCATGCAGTGCATAGATGCAGCCTGTTGCTACAGATGCCACAGGCTTATGTGCCTGTTAATCACATGCAGCAGATGAATGCATTTGCTGCTGCTAGGGGTGACCAGGTAAGGCAGTATACAGGTGATCTGGCCTCTTGCCAAATTACTTCTTCTCTTACTTCCGCTGTTACACAATGTTTGGTGTGGTCAGAGTCATGTCCAGTGCATCTCATCAAACTGACTAGATGCTGAAAACAGTGTGATGATATAGGGCCACCAGCAGAAAACCTGTTTTTCCCATTGCATATAACGGATCAGTCTGTCTCAAAAACCACATATCCAAGTTACACCAAATTTTCTGTTTGCACTACGTATGGCCGTGGCCGTGCAATATATTATATGCTTTCATTTTTGTGGATGACATAGTTTTTACGTAATTAAGCTATCGGGGCAGAATCAGACATGGATTGTTGTGTTAGCAACGTCAATGGAAAATTACTACCGCTAAAGATTTGGTGAACTTCAAGGGATGCCATGGCAAGCAATTTTGTGGTGCATGTTGGTAAAAATTGACACCCCATCTTCATTCTGTGTGTTGGCATTCAACAGCAGATGGGAATATAGCAACGCTGATTATTGTGTTAACATCGATGATGATTCCTCTATGTCTGATAAAAATTTTGCGAACTTTGGTACAGTAACCCCTGACATCTGATGGCTCATTTGCGTGGGTGATGAGTGCACGTCGGCTAAAATACACTGTGCAGTGGTGTCTAAATGTCATTCACTAGATGACAGTACCTTAGCCAGACTGTGAGTAAGAAATGCAGTCGTGTTTGCACATACCGGGCATGCTACATGTTGGGCTTTGCCCCACTTTCTAATTTTTAGTTACAACTGATGTCTTCTAGCCAGCTTTTGTTGTATATTGCAGACCTCACCTACCAATGTTGACGTCGCTTACTCACAGAACGACAGGCATCGTTATGGGAGTCGGTAAATGTCTTGTCACTTTGTAATTGATTGTAAGTTTAACAGTAGTACCATACTGGTGTCAGCAGAGAGCAGGCGTCAAGAAAGCAATGCATTCACCGTCAAGAGTCTGATGGTAGTTGAGTTACCCTAAATTAGGCTGGATCACCCAAAAAAAAATCTTTGGGTGAACACTTATGTTGTTTACGCCAACTATGTAAACTGCTGATGTTTTTTGATAGTTGTTCTGTGTGTCTGTTCTGTATGTACGTCCGATGTGGTATTCTCCTGCTGCCACACTGGCGAAAGTTTGCCAGTACCAACATAATGTACTGTCAACTAAATTTACTCTTTCACTGCTGTTGTCGACAAAAGTCGACCGACAAAAGTCGACTGTAGGGGCTCGGTGCGGCTGTCGACAAAAAACAACAAGGGGCAGAGTGCTGCGATGTCGCGTATGTGTCGACAATAGTCGACAGGTTAACAGAAATGACTCTTACTGTTACTTCTACCATATATTCAGCACCGGGGAAAAGTAATAAATTTTAATTCAGCATCGCAAGAGTTAAAATAGAGTGAAAGTAGTCTTCTGTTCATTGTGCAGCATGTGTGTAATTGTTGTGAATGCGGCTGTAAATTTGTGTTTGGTTGGATTGCTGCTTCAGTGTTGTATGCGGCATCAATATCAGTGACATGGGCTCCCGGTGATGTCACTAGCTACGTTGAGTTCCTCAAAAACCTCCACTTGTCTTCATTGATCTGGTTTCCCATAAAAGCAACTTGTGCTTTTCCACTGGTGTACCACTACATCAACGGAATTCGTCACCTGGTATTCATCTTATCTGCTATTGCTAAATGTCGGCTTTTGTTAACGGGCCTAGTTTACTGTCTTTCAGGCGAGAACCTCTGGGATTTGTGGAACAGATACATACAGGCTGTATGCCTTTCTTGTTGTCCAGCTAAGTGCTTTTGATACATCGTTGTTTCATACCATTGTTTAGGAGCAGCTCATTGAGGTTTTATTCCTGCTAAGACCCATATGAATCATTGGTGGCATTGTTGATGATATTAGAAATGTCGCCATTATTTCAGTGGTCTAAGGTAACTTCCAGTTTAAAGAACATGGGGAAATCATAGATACGTAGTGTTACAAAGTCTGCAGTATGTGTATTATCATTTGTAGCAAATGTCGTGCAGCTACAGTAGGCATGCCACTTATTTGTTGCTTTTGTGTACTGTTTTGTAACATATTACATGGGCATTTGGCTGCCTTTGTGCCCTACCAAAAATCCACAATGTTTAACTAAACTACCGAAGGCAGGGAACGTGCACAGTGTGATATTTAATGGTGCTATTTGATTTGTGTCACTATTTACGCTGTCATGATTACTGCTTCTCTACATTTTTCAATCTGAGCACCAGTACTTTTTCGAACCGTTACGCATGTTTAATACGATCATTGAGGCTGTATGCCTCGATTTTCACAAAGATGTAAAAAGATGCCGGTATCCTGTATGGTGTGTCCCGTCACAGAAAACGCACTTCTGACTACTGACGACATGCACTAATCCACTGGCCATGAGCTCTGCTGCCTGGCGACAAGGAATATAGGATGGTTTAGGAGCAGCTACTGCTCGTAGTATGGTTCATCATAAGTCGGCAATGTCGACTGCATAATCCTTTGTATATGATGATGCTTGTTTGTCGTAGACTTGGGACGCTGGTTATGGGTTCGAACTAAGGACGCAGTACAAGACTGGTGCGGTTGCCGTTTCCTCGGCTATTCTTGTATCGGCTCTGCTTGCATCCATCCCGTACTGGACATAGTGAACCACCAATGCAACCACATTCAACAGTGTTTAGTGTCGTGACAGTGATCTACCTGTGTTTGCTACTGTTGTTGACCTGTAGACTAGTTTCAGCATTATTGCTGTTTGATGTCTAAATTCACAGGACATTGTTAGTTTAAGTCTAGTATGAATGACATTATTCCACTAGCTGTGAAACATGCACTAAGTGATAGTTGATACGTATTAAATAATATTGTTTCATTGACATTTGAATTATGTGTTTGTATTACTGCGGAACTGGACATTTCTTTAATGCTTAACTACATAGTTACTTTGCCCCCTGTAGGGGTGCAAAATGTTACAATCAGTTTGTCAGTCTGTCGCCTTGTATATCTCAAGAGCTAATGTCCAAATTTTCTGTGTGTATTACACCTTACAGTCCACCTCTGACCACAATGCAATACATTATGTACTTAGTTTTGTGGATAATGTCATGTTCTCAGATAATGGAGCAAATGGACCAAAAATCAAATATGACATTTCATCCAGTTTGCCAAGTGGCAGCACCAGTCAGCCAACTCAGGCTGAACTAGACAGGTGGCGACACTGGGGTGAAGTCTGCTGCTTTTGACTGCATCTTGTTGCACAGCCCGAATGCTGCTGACAAGTGAAAGGACGGATCATAATGTTGTCGCTATTGTACAATTTCGTATAAACTGACACATAATCACACGCAGACATCCTTCAATGTTTGACACTGTTGATTTGAACATCTACTCCTTGTAAAAACCTGTGCCACTTATTCCCTGGTGTTCTTTTCTGGCACTAGAGCACGTGGAGCAAACCAATGAACTAATGCCATCTGGAAAATGGCCGTTAAAAATGAACATGGTGATGACGACGGACTAAAGAAGAATTTTCAGTTTTCAGAAATTTTCAGTATAATTTTTAGGGCCCACAGTTTTCCGCAGCAAATTTTGCCAAATTCTGTGGCGCCGTTTGCCAAATTCCGCTGCTCACCACGGCAAATTATTGGAATTCCGCGGCTTACTGCGGCCGCCCATTTTAGAGTACACTGCCGCCTTTGGCCTAGTTATATACTTATAATTTTAAATAATAAAAGGTAGCATTGCACGAGTCTACTGCTGCACAAATATACAATATAATTGGAATTAATTTTTCACATTTCTTCACAGAAATGGTAATTCTGATGACAAAAGTGAGCAAAAACGGCCTCTCAACCGTCACATGATATCAAAATGAGAAATTTTAATTCAACTGTTGAGGGTAAAGTCAATCATTTAATCAAAGTTGGTTTCAAATTTTGATGTGATCAGTCATATCAGTCACTGCGTGATATCAGTGATATGATGTGATATCATCATATCAGTCATTATATCAGTCATCAGTCGATCGTTCTAATCACCGGTCATCTTCATCTACTAAGGTCCAGTAAGTAAAAACTTAAGTAAGTAAGCAAACTGAACGTGAAAAAGCATCACTGAAATCAACAGGCCTGTGTAGCTGTCTGAAGGGACTTGAGTGTCACAATTACACAGCAAAACAGACTTACTGAATTTGGCCGTTCCGCGGAATTTCCGTGTTTACGTGGAATTCCGTGGAAACACAGAATTTCCGTGGCAACGGCCAATTTCCGCGGCATTCGTCGTTCGTTCATTCGTTATTGCTGGCAGGGGTCTAGCCTACTCTGGACCCCAGCGCTGAGACCTTTATGTCGGTCCAATGCACCAGCCCAGGGAGAGGAGGGGAACTGGTAGGTGTGTGATGTGTATGTGCGAGTTGTGTAGGGTGGAGGAAGGCTTGAGTAGGAGTGAGCAGCTTGTCAGGTATTTCTAAGCGCGCCCCCTCTAGGCGTGGCCTACTATCTGGCTAAGCCCGGACTAGCACTTATTCAGTGCCAGCCCTGACCGGCACTTCTTCAGCGCCTGGCCACCTGACTGACACTTCTTCAGTGCTTAGCCAGAGGGCTTAGCCACATCTATCTGCTTCGGCTCTCACGTCGGCGCGACTGATATCTTGACGCTGCTAATCAAGGCATCAGCAACGGTCACTGTTTATAGAGGACACCGTCGAGCCCTCTTACCTGCCCGGGATTATCTCCCTGTTCATCACGTGCATAGGAATCATTAGAAATAATTCTTTGGTAGACGGACGCGCACGGGCCGGGTCGAACCCCGGCCACTGAGCGCGTCACGCCCTATGGCACATGGCGGCCGAGTGCGTTAACCACTCGGCCACGAAAGCAGGTCCAAATTCCACGGCTTGGCTCGAAATTCCGCGCCTCGCGGAAAACTGTGGGCACTAATAATGTTGTGAGCTGATAGCAAAATGTCCAGCTGTCACTGTGACCAGCTGCAAAGGGTGGATATGAAACAGCAATGTAGTTAGTTACATTACAGCATTTACCACGTCACAGCAGTTTTGTAGTTTGACAGACCAACAAAATATTAAAAATTCAACAACCATTATCCCAATGTTGTAATTATCCCATTATCAATAACTCGTCAACAGCACGCTTACTACGCTTGCCACATCCATAGCAGAAAGCGTAATGTAACAGTCTGACGTCTGGCCCGTCGCATACTCGCTGTGACTCACCAGGGGGCAGCATGCAATGCGGTCAGCGTACATTTCGGCCTGGACATTAAGCAGTTCCGAAATACTTCTATTTTCATCAGTAACAGTTCAACTTTGTACATGAATATGTAACAAAACTTAATTCTTTTATAGTTAAAATTGTCAGCTTGTGTCCTTGCTTGCTTCCTATGATTAACATCACTTAAATCCTAATCTCTTCTTTTCTCGTTCCTTCTTCTTGACATTGTCAATTTGCCGGTCACGCCATTGACTCTTGCGGAGTTTTATCGGCCGATTTCCGACATATTTACCTGCAAACAGTTACAGCTCTGTCTTACAATTACATAATAAATTGGCCAATAGAACCATTTTAGGCATTTCTCATGTGGGCATGTCATGCACGCAGGAGGTCCCTTGGTAACTAATACAAAGCAGTATTCAACATAGACCATTTCGTTACTGTTTTGTTGACAGCATCATTTAATTCATGGCATTTAAACAGGAATGGCAAAACTGATAGCCACAGGTCTAGTATATTACAGACAGAAGGTGTCACCTCAGCTTTTGAAAATGAGTTCATATGATTCACATCACAAATCATATCAACTATGCAATACAGTTTACACAAAACACGGCAGGTAACCTTTATTATTGTTTGGTTTATTGTTACGTCGGCCATGACAGCTTACACTATCTACACTGTGTCTCAAAAAAAGAATACACTTGACTATTGGTCATAACTTTGGCAAATGTACATTGATCAGTGATGTAAATAAGACTTTTTTGTCAAGACCAAGACTCTAGGTCTCAAGACCAAGACCAAGACCTCAATATTTTTCAAGACCAAGACCAAGACTTTTTGGTCAAGACCAAGGCGAGACTTTTTATTTCAAAACCAAGACCAAGACTTTACTCGGACCATTGCACAGGTTACGATATATAATAATCACAAAATGAACTCAACAGTATGCACACGACACAGACAGCTGTGTATGACATAAAGACGGTCTAATTTAAAACAACTCAAAAAGAACAGAGCTGAACAACACTAAAACGCAATCTCATATTGCACATTTCACTGTCACTGTCACTGCCTGTTGCACTTTGCCAGCATGAGATCACACAGAAGCTGGTCAGACATCCTTGCTCTATGAGGCCTGATGAACAGACCCCCATGGCTGAAATACGCTCAACCGGTGCTGACATGGAGAGTGTGCAGAGCAGAAAACACTCAAATAACCACTGCAAACAAGCAAACTGCTTGTTGTCCTTCACTAGACGCCACGGACTGGAGTGCTAACCTCAGTGCCGTCAAGCAGCTGCACTTACGCTAGATACGAGCTGACAACGCTCGTCAGTGGCACGGCTGCTTTCTCTGCTGATGGCAGAGGCTTGCAGTATGAGGCAAAAACTGAGGTTCTCGGCTCCTTAGCAGGAGGTGGGCATGACCCTGCATCATGTGAATCACCAGTCATGTAAATTCTAATTCTCACGACTTTTTTGTCAAGACCAAGACCGAGACCAAGACTTTTACCTCAAGACCAAGACTCTGGGTCTCAAGACCAAGACCAAGACTTTATTCTTTGTCCTCGAGGCGCCTCGAGACCAAGACTGTGGTCTCGAGGACTACATCACTGACATTGATTTTCAGAATTCATTCACTGACAGATTCCCAATGTAACTACTGTGGGGACTTCCATTTCATCTTAACTGTGTTGCTACACTACCTTGCGAAATTCAAAAATTTAAAATAACGGCTGAACTTTTACTTACCATCAAAATTATTCAGTTTTACTTGAAACTTAACACAAATCAACAATATTTAGATGACAAATTCCACAAAAACATTAGTCATGATTTACTTCATTTATGTGCAACATATGAACCACAGAACGCAGATTATGCAAGAATGTTCGGAATATGATGTGATGACAAACTCTGGAAGTTTATGCCACAAATGACTTCATCACTGTCAGAAGGTGTTTGTGTTTGTACCTAATACCTACTTCACTGCACCTACCTGATAAATAGTCCAAAAATTAATTAAAGTAATCATTGAAAACGTCCATCTCTTGTATAAACACAAGTTTGCAGACGTTTACGCCATTCACTGGTATGAGCTTCATCAATGACTGCTGCATCCCATGTCATCCACTGCTTCAATTCACTAACACCATGGATCCTCTTCTGAGCACTGCTACATTGTTTTTCAGATTTTGTAGTCATAGGATTCAGACCTGAGCTGTTTAAGTGGCCCCATATCTAGCCAGATGAGTTTTTACTTGAGGTCTCACATGCAAACGTCATTGAAATAGGCAGCAATTGTAATTTACAAGTTGCACAAGGTAGTGTAGCAACACGGTTCAGGTGGGGTGGAAGCCCCTGACAGTTACATAGGGAGTTTCCTTGGAATCCGTCTGTGAACGAATTTTAATAATCCATCTACATTTGAAAAAGTTATAATCAAACATCTAGTGTATAGTTTCTTTGAAACACAATGTAATATAAGAGGGAAATGAACTTCAAATGCTACTGGTACTCATTCAGCCACAAAAATAAGCTGAGCAGGCTTTGGCACGTGACACTTATTCAGCAAACGGAGCTCACAAGAGATTTTTACCATTCATTTCGCGCATTGCTCTTGTGAAGTCGTTTGGATCTTTGAAGCTCACAAAGCCAAAACCTTTCGTTTTGTTCGATCGCTTGTCGCGGATGACCTTTGCTTTCTGGAACGACGGATACTTGTTGAATGCTCGAGCCAAATTGTCGTCTGTCACCTCATTGCCAAGATCTCCACAGAACAATCGAAAATCATCTACAACCAAAAGAGCTTCAAAAATGACAAATGACATGCTGGTGATACTACAAGTGTAAAAGTAAATAACCATCTTCAGACAATGTAATGCAACTAATTGAATTATCAGTGTAATGACGCAATAGTGCAGCATCACGTAAACGTGACAACTGTATATAAACGAGCAAATGCAATAATAAAAAAATTAGCCCCATACGGGACTGATGGTCAACTCCTACTTACTGCCAACTTCAAAGTCACATGACACAAAAACTAGGACAAAAATCCAGCCCCGATAACTTTTAGGTATTGTGCCACAATTAAGAATCCCTGGTCATTTGCCAGCCCCCATTACAAATGGGGAAGGAGATAGCCTTCGAAAATGGTTGAATTTCCAACTTTCAAGGGCTCGTGACCTTGACCTTGGATCGGGTCATGCTGCATACCATCGTGCATCACTCATCGACCTCTACCTCCATACCACATTTCATTGAGATCAGAAGAAGAATCACAACTGTCGTTACTGCCAACTTCAAAGTCACATGACATAAAAAAACTAGGACAAAAATAAAAAATCCGGCCCCAATAAGCTTTAGGTTTTGTGCTCTAATTTAAGAATCCGTGGTCATTTGCCAGCGACCATTATAAATAGTAGAGGAGATAGCCTTCGAAATTTCGAAATTGTTAAAATCTCTGACTTTCAAGGACTCGTGACCTTGACCTTGGATCGGGTGATACTGCATACCATCATGCATCACTCATCGACCTCTACCTACATACCAAATTTCATTTATCGAGGACCCTGTCGTATGCCAGTGATGTTTAAATATAGAGACAAACAGCAGTTGCCAACCATACATATACATCATATGATACCTGCATCCATACTCCAGTATACATTGATCACTGTCACTGAAAATAGCAAACTAATTGTCAGAAAACTGCACGGTGAGGAGTAAGGGGACAAAAAGCCTACGGAAGCTGAATGTCTTTTCTATTTTGCGTGTCCAAAGGAAGCCACAAATTTGCACCTGCATCATTGTGTCCGCCTCCCACATCATAGCCTAGAAAATTCCAGGACCTTGCACTAAAATGTCCAGGACCAAACCCACTTTCCAGGACTTTCTATGGCCTGGAAATTTTACAAAAAAATCCAGGACTTTCCAGGAAGCGTGGGAACAATGTATCTTACCTCCAGAGCTGCTTAAAATGGTTATTTTCCAGGTGAAACGGTATCAGCTGGTTCTCCATAGTTTTATTGCTCCACTAGTTCTGGAGAACATTTCGTTTCGTGGGCCCGGATGCCCTTCCTGTCACCCAAAAAAAGGATCAAAGCACTGAAGGAAATTGGAGTCTGTCTTACACTTAAAAATATATTCCGAGTCTACTGACAAAGCTGCAGGTTACTACATTATTAAACAATGAGTGAAAGACGTTTTCTCTTACCCAAGTCCCACTCTCCTAGCGTCTGATCTTCCCAAACAGTTCCAGCCGCCATCCTCACAAACTTCCTCTTCTTTTCTCGCTTATCTTTCTTCGCATTTGTCTGCGCGGATGAAGGTCCTCGGACTTCCACGGCCGCAGCAGCTGCAGTTGGCGGTTGACTAACAGTGACAGTGGTGGACATTTTCTCGGCTTCAATTTTCTCCACTGGTACGTTGAGTTCAATGCCAGAAGCAATGTGCTGTGGTACTGTGTCAGCAGCTGTCATAGTATCAACAGTCTCAGTTGCCATCGTCACCTCTTCCCTGGGTTTAGCAGCAGCTGTGCTAACTGTTGTAACTGTTTCAGCAAGCGAGGCTGTCTTTTGTGACTGGGTGGCCGGCTTGTTAATCACTGGAGGTGCAGCATAGACAACTTTTGGCTGCTGGTAGGATGCTGTCATTGGGGGATAAGAACAAGTTGTGGGCGGACGATTTTGACTGAAACTGAATGTTGGTGGCGGTGGTGCTGACGACGGCATTGGTCGAACCAAAGGCATGTTTAATGAAGGTGGAACTGGAGGTCTTGGGAATGGAGCAGGTGCCATTGGTAATGGACCACCCATTGCATGAGATGGTGGTGGTGGAGGTGGCATCATACCACGAGGACCTCCTGGACCGACTCCAGGCAGTGGCAGGTGAGGCTGACTAAGAGAAGGTGGCTGTGGAGG
>Ga0209780_1001136_pt1 | contig 16853 bp, 17 predicted proteins | sample WorMetexBAHAMAS2_FD_187384 | JGI IMG/M metagenome (GOLD analysis project Ga0209780, IMG submission 187384) | Marine gutless worms symbiont microbial communities from Max Planck institute for Marine Microbiology, Germany - Inanidrilus exumae... | ecosystem: Host-associated > Annelida > Digestive...
AGACTTTAGTTTAAAACTAAAGTTTAAACTGAACTCGGTCTAAAACCAGGTTTTAGCCGTTCAGTTTAAACATTAGTTTTAGACTAAAGTTTTAGCCTTTAGTTTTAGCGAAAGATAAAGTGACCCAATGTACCATTACCATAACTGAGCACCTTAAGTATCATATATACAGTGCTGTATAATTTCACAGGTTTCACGGACCTTAATGACGCTTAGCAACGTAATCGGCCTTCACAGCATGTAACAACACGCTGACTATACGTATATTCACAAGACGTGCGTATTGAGGATTGAATACCGTACACGTACGTTGATCATTCGTGACAGTTTGCCCGTCAGCTGTCCCGTGAGTTCAAGATCTTCTACGACGCTGTAGCGACGTGCACCGTGCAACCGTACTGGGAAAGAGAAGCAGAGGTTTTCGGGCACGCCGTACCAGCCTGCAAAATCACAGTCAGCAGACGCAAGCTTACTTCAGTTCTACAATGAATAGGCATATTCGCGTTATCAAACTCCGTGACAAAAACAATTATGTGATTTATTATTGGCTTGCCTACTCATAGTGTAGGGGCCAGGGAGGGGGCCAGACTAGTAATGATCGCATCGCTGGTGTCTGTATGTCGTCGTCTGTCGGCGTCGTTGTCGTCTGTAACGCGGCGCATATGCAACGTAACTCACCATGAATGAATGAATGAATGAAAATGCGAGGATTTTAAGTGCGTTTGAAAACCGACTGAGAGCCGGCTTTGTCTAACACACTATGTAAACAAATCAAGCCGTTGAGCGACGTGCACCGTGCAAGAGGCAGCAGTCGCAGCACGCGGCGGGCCAGTCGGGTTACATCCCGTTAGGGCGACAACTTGTTTTGAATTACAAAAGAAAATGCTGCTGTACTTCAAAGGAGCATAAGCGGGGTGCATATCATGCGTGTCGACGGGCCGTGTTAACGAGTGTACGTACAGAGGTGTCTTTTCACCACCCGTGAACATGGGACATATGGACGGCTCGTCGGGTAGCTTTGACAGGTGCCCGTGTTGTCGGACTGTGGTGAGAAAGCGTTGTCGCATGATGCTTTTTGCCAACACGGCAACTTTATTGCTCTGTTCACGCTACTCGTGCATTATGGGTCGTGTTTACGGGCCGTCGACACAGACACACAGACCACGCTACGTGCGACATCTGTAGCAATAGCCCCAGCTATGCAATTGCATGTGATGCGGCCCAATAACACAACATAAACTAAAGCCAAGTCCGGTCGCCTTTTACAACGTCTGGTCTGGAAACAGAGTAGTTCTTACAGTCCCTGAGCTCACACGAGGCTGTGCGTCGTAGCAAACCTCACATCAACAATCAACGAAATCTGTTTAGGCCTTTATCCACAATACGTAATCACACAGACATACACACACGCATAAAACCAATAGGATGAGACGGACTGTGCCACCACGAAATACTGGTGTGAGCTACCTTGAGACGCAACGGCAAGAGAATGTAGTCGTTGACTGCTGCAGTTGCCTGTCCACCAGTCTGACAGAAATGACGTCACGGAAGTTGCCATGGAGATGACTGCTGATGACGATGATGATGAAGATGATGAGAGAATAGCTGGCAGGTCGCGGTGAAGCCACCGTCTGTTTTGTATGAGTCGCTCCACAGAGCGGCAGTGTTGAGGACCCCAGACGGCGGACGTATCACTGTCATAGATCTTCGCACGACTTACGTCCAGCCAGAAACGACTCGGATTCGCCGCCGATGCGTCGCCCCAGACGACCAGATCCACGACCGAGCGCGCGTTCACGCCGACACGACGAGAAATGTCCGCCGCCGCGCCGTCTTCGACCAGTCGCGAAACGACGACCACGTTCTGCGCTGGAATGCCCGGCGCGCATCGCGACAGCACGGTGCCCACGAAATTCGCGGCCGAATTGACTGCCGCGACAACGACCACCACTTCGCGGCTACAGACGGCGTCGATGTGGCGCGCGTAGACGGAGAACTTGTCGTAAACCCGTCGCAGCCAATCAGCGCGCCGTTCGCCCTCTCCGGCCGTGACGTCATCCAGCAGCAGGATGACGTCGGCGCCTGTGAAGAACTGGTCCGGGTCAGAGGTCACGACTGGCGGCTGGTCAACCGATCCATATGCAAGGTTGATGGCTGATAACGTAGACGTGTCTGTCTCGCAAAGAGTGAGGTTCACTTTGAACGCTGGTGCAAACACGTGGCCAGAAGCAATCATCTTGATCACATGACGGGCGAGCTCGCTGGCAGCCGAAGTAATCGACACACGGACTCGTGGGACAGCAGCGTCGGCTGCTAACTTCTCAGCACGCAGTTCATTAGCCAGCTGCAGGTTCTCTCTCGCCACCTACATCATAATGTAGCAGAAAGGACAACTCGAATCACAGCGAAATTACTTAACTCAATAATAGTGTGTTAAAAAAACAGCATAGTAATATTGTTTCCTTGGGGTGGTTTCCAGCCAAACGCATGCAACGTTCGCATCGCACGCAACGCACGCATCACATACAAAATGCTTGCGTAAAATTTAACGCAGCACTCTATGCAACCAACGCAAGTACCGTAAAAAGGTTAACGCAAGCACCTAGAACAGTTTTTAAAATGCACGCGAGCAATGCAAGCACTGACCAACCACAAAGCTGCGACTGTGGCCAGCGCATTGCATTTGCGTTTGGCTGCAAACCGCCCCTAAGAATTGTTGAAAAACAACAATTATATAAAGTGTATTATCAGTATTATGTTAACAAGCAATATTGGGGTGAACGCCGGTATGTACTGTACGTGATGCAGCCGATTTATTTTGGAATCTTTAAAACAAAAATGACTTCTTATGAAGAGCAGTAGGACTAGCATACGTCACATGGCTCCAAGTGACCTAAATCTGACCGTCAATGAACCTGATGGTAAATAGATATATATATATATACTCACAGCCATAGTCCCTCGAGAACTGTACGGGCCGGTGCTATTTCCGGTTTACTGCCAGACAGCCAGTAGGTTACATCAATGATGAACCCAGCAGTAGGCTGTCATTAGGCGTTTTGGCAAGGCTCCCACCTTCATATCGACATCGCCCTTAGCCAGTATCAATGCTTGCTAATCAGAGGCAGATGTGTGTGTGTGAATGACTTGACTACAGGAAGCTCACTGAGTGATGACCGTGTCCAACGCCCTACCTGATGCTAACCTACCACGTATAATATTAACCTGGAGGAGGCGGTGACTGGTGAGTGAAGATCGAACGTCGTAGTAGCTGCTGACATATTCACAGAACTCATTGGCGCCTCCAATCAACTGACGCTTGCCTCCGCGTTGTACTAGCTCACGCCAGACAAGTGGAGACTGGCCATGATTCCAGCCGTACGCACGACATGTCGACGCCAGCCAGTCCTGCAGCGCCATCATTATCATCATTATCATCGTCCAGGTCCAGGTACAGAAGTCCATACGTTGTGAGTGAGTTTGTGGTGTGTGTCTGGAACTCTCAAACTAAATGATATCTGATCTAGATATTTGGAATGCTAGATCATCTTTACATTATCGACGTCAACTGGGAGTTCAAGGTGATAGGTCAAAGTTCAAGATCACAGGAGGAAAACAAGAACTCAGCAGCTGCTGGGATGGCCGAAGGTGCCTGAAAATAGACCTGAATTGGAAACTGTAAATAAGTAACAGCCAGCCGCCAAACACTTTTAACAACACTTTTAGCCGACCGCTAAGTACTACGGTCAGCTAAGTAGAAATTAAGAACAGAAGCACAATGCGTACGCTCCACTCGTGAGGAAGTTTGACAATCTTGTGAAGGTGGAAGTCACAGAGATTTCTGTCCAGCTGCTCAGCAAGGAGCTCCACCTCAGCATAGTGTACACAGTCAGCACTGCCTGCAGACAATGCATACATACTGAAACTAACCACAATGAAAGTACAATGAATTTAATTATGATTTAACAAAGTATTGCGATCGGCATGTCTGTATGTCTGTTGGTATGTCTGTTTGTCTGTCTGCTCTCATATCTCAAACATCACATGTGCAAACTTCACGAAATTTTCTGTGCATATTAACTGTGGACGTGGCTCATTTCTCCTCTAACAACAATGCACTTTTGTGGATACCGTCAGGTTTCACACAAAATGCACTGGGAGACCTATGCCCCTGGTGCTGCCACCTGGCGAACTCGACGAAACATAACCGTCCTGCTTGATTTTTGCCCATTGGCACCATTATGTGAAAACAATGTCATCGACAAAACCGTACTTAGGGGTCAATGGAAATAGCATCATTCGACAGAATGCATAGGAGTTCCTATTAGCCATCCATAGTAACTATGTCCCTATTTTAATTCTATCGTCTCCTAGATAACTATATCGAGATATTGGCCGAAAATCGCCAGTTGTAAACTACACACTTATATTTGGCGCCCCACTGAAACTGGAGTAACCTCACTGGAATTTTGCTGAGATCTTTGGAATCAGAAAACTAGTGGGCTATCGTATAGCGTTGTGTTTTCGTCTTTATCCTACGCTTAGCCATTTTGTGCAACACCGGCTTGTGACAGACAGACAGACGGACACATGGCATATACCGCGCTAGCATAGAGTCGAGGACTGAAAACAATGACAACAGCAACAACACCAGAGACGAGAAATCACACGCACCTGCTATTACTAATGTCGCCATGTTTACTAGCACACGTTGTCATTCGTTACCATGGACACCGAGCGTAACATAACGTGAATTTATTACTTAAGCCCAGACGTTTGAACTCACGTTCACGTTCGCTATATGCTATCGCCGTTCCGTCCGTCCGTCTGTCTGTCTGTCTGTCTGTAACGTTGGTGCACCCTACTCAGTCGGTTGAAAATTTCGGCAATTTTTCTTCGCCGTTTGGTACCTTGGCCATCCATTGACAACCACGGAAAATTTTACGGAGATCGTCCCTCTGTCGGGTCGGGGGGTTTAAACGCAAGAGGGATAGCAAAATATAACGATTTTTCACCTTTGTAATGCTGTATTTCCGAAACGGTGCAAGATAGGAGGTAAGTTTGTATTAATCACTAATAGGAAGTCGTATATGAGCTTTCGATTGGTCCGATTCAATCGATTCAATTGAATGACCCTGAACAGCGAAATGGCCTTTATTTTGTGTTAGATTGGTTAGATTGTTACATTAGGTATAAGGGGCGGAAAATTTTAACAAGCTCAGCTTTTCCCGTCTTAGCTGTCTTTTTGTTTTTTTCTGTCGTATTTATCACGTTCACGTTCGCTATGCTATCGCCGTTCCGTCTGTCTGTCGTCTGTCTGTCTGCAAGGTTTGTACACGCTACTCAGGCTCAGCGGGTTGAAATTTTCGGCAATTTTTTTTCGCCGTTGGCCCATTTGGTACCTTGGCCATCCATTGACATCCAAGGAAAATTTTACCGAGATGGTCCTAGGAGAACCCCTCCGTCGGGGGTTTAAACGCAAGAGGGGTAGCGAAATATAGCGATTTTTCACATTTGGAATGTTGTATCTCCGAAACGGTGCAACATAGGAGGTACATTAGTATTAATCACTAATAGGAAGTCGTATATGAGCTTTTTATTAGAACCAAAATCGTGGACCTTGAATGACCTTAAAGGGCGAAATGGCCCTTATTTTGCGTTATTTTTTTACCGAATTCGGTAATTTCAGGGGCGAATTGCGTAAAAGTGGTTGACAAAGCCATAACTATGGACAATTTACGATTACTATGTCTAGTAGTGAACGTCTGCAGAGGGACTGCGCGACGCCCACGGTATAAATTCCTAGCAGATTTATAAATTCAGACTTAATGCGCAGTACTTGCCTCGCTATATCGTTTTGATAAAAAATCGTATATGTGCTTTCGATTGGTACCAATATCGGTAACCTTGAATAACCTTGAAACTTGAACGGCCAAATGGCCGTTATTTTGCGTTATTTTACGGAATTTGGTAATGGCCTTTTTGCATTATTTCACCGAATTTGTGTACGATGTCGTCGTAATTAGACAATTGTTTGGTTAACCTCGGTTTCAAAATCTACTTTTGATAGCAATTATTGAGCGATTATTTAGGCAAAACACACTCTGATAACTCGGTTTGATGGGCGTAGGTCCATAGATGATTGGGTGCACTGCATAGATTACCATTGACGCTTAGTTATAGTAGAAATTAGGAGCTCAGTTTAATAGGCATGGGCTATGGCCTCTACGTGTACGATGTCGTCGTAAAACGTTCGCTATTTTATCTTCTGATGAGCTTTTGTTTCATTCATTATACGGCTAAATGTTTTTTCAATCCGCGCCGTAGCCCGTAGCCATACGGTTTAAAATAACCCAGACGGCTACTGTAGATTACTTTCGCCATGAACGGATGGCCTCTCTGCATATGTCGCGCAAGGCGAGACATTTGTTCACGGATGACTTCCTCTACGTGGAGTCAGTGAATGTATACATCGGATTCCCTACATGTAGCCACAGCCATTATTGATTGATTTTGTGTTATATATTCTATGCTCCGAGATTGATTGTGTAGATTATATAATAATATTATTGATATCATTAGAATAACAGCTTTTAATTTTGTATTGAATCACTGAATTTGCGGTACGTGATTTGATATTCACCATGTCTGTCACCGTGTTTGTTGGTAATTATAATTAATAGACGTGATGCCAAGTCGACTAACTTGCGTTTTCACTTAAATGGCCACGCCCATTTACTTGTGGAATAAAGATGGTCAAGGGTGTTTGTAGTTAGTTGTACACGCACGGTCAATAAATACATGTTATATTTTGCTGACGGTCACGAGATGGCGACACTTAACGCCACCAAACTGTTACTGCTAACAAATCAACCTAACCTGACCCTAACCGTAACACTAACCCTGACCGACACAGTAACGGTAATATTTTTACGCGCATTTCGTTGACACCCATAAAAAGGTTGTATTGCATTAATGAAAAGAATTTTTCACGGAGGCCCGTAGCGGGGTTTGTGGGTGGGCCAATTTTTCACCTGTTTGCTGATGTAGCTGTACTCAGGTCAGAAAACACCAGCGACAAGAATTCGATAGTTCATACTTTATCATTGAAAGAGGGTTTTTTGTGGGGTATATATAAGAAAAAAAGGCTTGGTGTTTTGGGTTTATAACAGAAAGAAAGAAAGCATGTGCACGGTTAACAATACATTACACGCGCTTATAGACTGTTCGTGTGCCCAGTCTGTATAATTGTCAATACAAAAAAGTAACATGAAAATTTAGTTGCATCACCTTTTCAGTGAAATATTAACAATCATTGAAGGGAAGTTATGTGATTAAACCTTCAACAACTCAAAACGTTATTGTACCTTTTCAGTTATTTAGACACAAATATCACTTTTCTTATTTACCTACGAAAAACAACAGCATATATGTAACTAAAGTCTGCGACTGAATGTCATTATCGTGTAAAAATATTCGTGTTACAGTTAGTAATATCCTACACATTGCAACAAACAGTAATGTACAGCAGTAGACATGTTATTATTGAACCATAATTATTCAGCGATGTCCGTCAGCTGCCAACAGTCTTAAATATGCATACAATGACTCGTTGCCATACTCGTTGCCATACAGTGCCAAGCTAACTGTCCAGAACAGACAGTTCCCATCTCCATTCACGACTGCTGGCATGAACTGTTCCATTAACCATGGACTATGATCACAATGCAATACACAAATGTTTAAAGGCACTATGTTAAAGGCAGTCTACTAATAATGCACATAACAGGTGAATGAAGTCAGGTGTCCAGGTATTTATACAGCTGCTTCAGGGGCTGTTAGTGCATCTGGCTAGCATCTGGATGTCTGTGACCTGTCCAGGCGCCCTAGCATATAACCCTGATGGATGACGGTCTCACTTAGTACGGCAATTAACTGTCCCAGCCATGCATATTTAGTCAGACCGCACCTGTGAGTTGACTGACTTGACCACTGAGCTGTTGCTGTTAGTGAACTGAGAAGGACAATGAATCCAGAGCATTGGCATGCGCCAGTGACCCGACAGCATGACAGTTTTGACACTGATGCTGATGGTATGAGCTTGTATGTGACTGACTGTGTGTCCCTGTGTGACAGGCTGACGTAATGTCGGAGGCCACGACGTCAACCTCAGCAATCCAGACACAACGCTGCTTCAAATTCTAGGCTATCAAGGTCACAGCGCTTGGACACGATGGCTCGGAAGAAGGATGAGCGTGCTGCACGCAAGAAGGAGAGGAAGGCGTCGTCAAATGTAGTCGCTGCTGACGACAAGAGCTTTGCATCACAGCTGGCAGAGATGGGACTGAAGGTCCGTGAGGTGATTGGTGATGGCAACTGCTTGTTCCGTGCTCTGGCTGACCAGCTGGATGGAGATGACCATGCACACTCGCGACACAGGCAGGACGTTGTACGTTACATCACTGAACATCGCGACGACTTTGAGCCGTTCATTGAAGATGACGTTCCTTTCACGCAACATGTCCAGAATTTAGCTCAGGTTCAGCTGTTAATTTCTAATTTAAAGTCTAATTTATTACTTCGCCCGGGGGGAGTGATTGTGAAGTGTTGTAATGAGTACGTCTCTGTGTGTCTGTGTGTGTGCTGTATGTCCACGTATATCTATTGAACGACATGCGCGATCTTTACCAAATTTCTTCTGCATGTTGCTTATGGCTGTTGCTCGGTCCTCCTCTGGCAGGGTGACAAAATCCCAAGGGGAAGGGACAGTTTTGGGTTTTTCTTCCCCATTGACAATGCATTGTAGCGGTATGAATTTTACAACGAAGGACCGATTTTGCTTAAATTTACGTATTTACTGTTAAGTCAGACAGAATTCAATTTTCTATTACTTAACGGCACAATTTTGACTAACTATATCAAACTTACTTGCAAACTAAAGTAAAAGAGGAACGGAGAAATTTGATGATTATTGGGACGACTTACCAAAATGCAGGTAGCCGTAGCTATTGTTACTATAGTAACAGTGAAGGTTGGCGGAGAAACAAATATACTTTGATGCATAGGCATAGGAAAGCAAAGTTAATTTAGCATTATTAGGACTTGAATTAAGGAAATATATAGAGTTAAGGGAGAATTGAGCCAGTGATAATTATAGTGGCCCAGATAGTGGCGGACACTTTATTGCTAGTGTCAGATGAGTCCATTATTGGCCGTGAAGGGGGGTGGGATTGCACACCACGGGCAAAGTCTGATATCTACGATTGCCTAAGTTCCCTCTGTGATAGATGTATGTCAAGTGATGGCATTACAGAGCTGGTGTAAAGAGAACAATGCCCTTTCCATCAGGGGTTAGGTGACAGGAAGGACATCTGGTCCATAGAAAACCCCATTCCATTAATCCTGACCAGTTTTCTCCTCATCAGATAGAGGAATAGGACCCAAGGGGAACCGGCTGACTCAGGTTTACTTGAAAATACAGCCAACTTAGAGAAAATAGTTTATGCTCAGACATAACTTCATTGAATAGATTAAATTAGCTGTAAAATTATTCAACTTTGTTTATGAAATTTAGAGCTGGGAATAACGCCTAATGAATGTCATTACAGGATGGCACATACGGTGGAAACGACTCAATTGTAGCATTTGCTCGACTCCATAAACTATCGGTCGTGATCCACCAGCTAGACTCGCCTGCGTGGGAAGTACATGGTGAATCGGCTGACGGAACGACGTCGAGCAAGTCACTCGTTCGTCAGCTGCACATCTCGTACCACAATGGAGACCATTATGCATCCGTGAGGAGCATTAAAGACAACTCCGACAGTCCTGCTAACGTGCAGATGACTCCACATGCACCTGCTACTGTCGCCTGTCATTCATCCAGTAATAAGCATACACAGCTCACAGGTATGACAACTAGTTTAAGTTATTATCCACACATACCGATAGGCAAGGTGTGGATATATCATTTACTGTTTGTGTGTTTTTGTTTGTTTGTTTGTACTATTACGGATTTTTTCCGCCGAGGATAAACCTTGTGGTATCAAATTTTGCACAGTGGTTCATCGGCATCCTGGGCAGGCAATCTCCCATTATGGGGAACTTTGCTGCCCCAGAAGCCCAAAATCGGCCAGCCAGCTGGAAGAAAAGTTTACAGTATGAAGGCCCCGTAAATATCATGCTAGAGATGCACCATTTGTGGAATATTGTACGGCGTGTGGATGTAGGTTGGCATGTGTGGATATAGGTCAGTCCCCACTGACGTACGTATTTATCGTTATATTTAGTAGCAAGGTTCACGTTTTCAAGTTTTCAATGATTCAAGTTTTTGGAACGATTTCTGAGAGTGGCCTAAGTGAAAGTAACTTTACTGACTTAATGAGGTAAGGTGATGACACAGTGTATGGTGGGAATCGTTTCAATACATTTATTTGTGATGACAGCAGTAAAAGAAAAATTGCCTAACATTTCACAGAGGCGTAAGTTATCATGATTTGTGAAAATAAGATTGTGTGCATGTGCAGCCATTATAACATTGTGCTAATTTTCAAAAACATTTAATCACTGTATAAAAGCTGCATACCAGTTTTTGGTCTGAGCAGTTACATAAACATTTTGCCACAATTTGTTGTTGTTATTAGCAATGCTGGCTGTATAGCCACTGGTGTGGGGTAGGGCGTTCAGTTGCGTCTGTGTGTCTGTTTGTCCACGCTCTAAAAGGAAAACGGCTTGAGCTATCAGCACCAAAGTTGATAGACATACAGTCCATGGCAGAACCTCGGCATGCACTGACCCTGAGGTCAAAAGGTTAACGGCGAAATCCTAACCCTAATCTATGGTTACGGTTATCTTTAAAGGGAAACGGCTTACATTCGCCCGGCATGGGTCTGCATGTCGATCATACGACTGCACATTTCTCTAGTTATAATTGTAGTTATTTAGTTGCAATATTACCTTTGTTGCATTAAAAGCACCACTGAACCCAACCAACTTGTTTGGGGCATAACCATCAGAAACCCAGCATAAAGGTAGTGTGACATTGTGAGTCCTAAGACCAAGCTAGGATGAGGTCCTGCCGGTGATATTTCCTGGTTGGGACCAGTGCTTTCAATTCCACCAGTGCATTGATACTGCCTTGTAAATAGTCTCAGCAGTTATCACCAAAGGTTCTCTGTTAGAACATGTGAGGGACACGAATCAAACGACACCTGGCTAAGCCAGGTAAAAGGTGAGGATAAAGGGTGCCATGCCCGCTAGAGGAGTGTAGGTAACGTGTTTGTCTTATTTTGCTAGGTCGCCGGGCCCAAATGTGGATATACCACAGTCTGTGACACGTGACCAGTGAGATGTGCCAGACCTGTGATTACCCTCCAAAGACTTCTTCTCATCTTTAGCTCTGTTTACTATTTCCCCTTTTCCTTTTCTTGTTCGCTTTATCTATTTTCTTCTTTCGTCCATCCTTACTGTTTCTACCTGAATAGTCACCACTCCGTTTCCAGGCCAGAGATCATAGGAGGCTGTCGAACATGGGTTTAGTTAGTTTTGTGTTATCTGTATTGCTTAGTTAAGATTTATTCGGGTGTTTTGTTGTATTTGATTTGGTTTAGTCTTGCAGTGCGATAGTTGTTTTCCGTTATTGTAGGTGCTAACGTAATAATTTTAATGAGCCTCTCGATCTCTTTCCCTTTTCGGGTGGCTGCTGAACAAAAAGGCGGCCAAGGTTGAGGTTAATATATCGCTGGCCTTTCTTCACTGTGTAGGGATAGCTGTTGCCAAATTTGGGGATGAGGTATTTTATGATTAAGAGAAGAGGTGATTACATTTTGCAAAATTGAGGATTAGGATTAACACACCTGCTGTTCGGCAGTAATGGTGCTGTTCTTATTTAATTGTGGCATGGCAGAGATATGCACTCTGCTGAGTGATCTCTGCAGTCGTTAGTTCTTGAGAGAGCAACTAGTTGATGTTGAACGGTGTCAGAGCTGGCAAGTGGTGCTGCTGATGCGACGGCTGACGAGTGCGTCGCCATGACGACGACCTACGAAGACTTGAAGTTCATTGAACGAGTGATGGAGGTGACTCACTGTCGTGACCGGCGCCTCGTGTCCGAGCTCTGTGCCGAGGCCGGCTACTTCGACCTCGACGCTGTCTGCAGCCACGTGCTGGCGTTCATGGACGGAGTCCGGTCGTCAAGTAGTTCGACTACGTCCGACGGCGAGTTGACTGCGGACGCTGCACCACAGTGTACTGCGTCGTCCGTAGCAACGGCAGCGTCGGCAACCGCAGCGGCTTCGTCAGCGAAACCCAAGTCACGTGCTACACGCAGACAACGTAAACAGGAGAAGAAAGCTCGCGCCGCTCAGCGACATCAGGCAAACGCCATCCTGCCATCGAACTCTGTCATCACTAATGCTACAGCAGCTACTGCTGCTGGTGGCGGTGGTTGCCATGGGAGACGGGGTAGCTGCAGTGATGACGATGACGTCAGACCATTTGTCATTGGTCAACAGCTCAAAGTGCTTCAGATCTAGACCAGCATGTCCGTCGTATAATGACTGTCTTTTTTTCTACACTGGGTCGTCATGCTGGTCGTCGTAATGTTCCTCTTCTGTGGACGTTTTTCTGCCACGTAAAGTGTTAATTGTTAAATTACTTACGACTCACGTGTATGGCATTGATGATAATAACAAATAATAATAGGGCATGTAAGTAGATGAAGGATTGTATATTCCAGATCTACTTTTACTCTGCCTTTTCCTAACTTCCGGTGCATAGCATATCTGACCAGATCTGTGGACAAAAAGTCTAATTGGTTATGTTTTTGATTGTAACGAAAGAAGTTAGTGCAAAACATGCAAGTTTTTTTAATTCTCGACAAACAAAAGGAGGTTGAACTAGTATAATTGAATTCAATAACAAAATAATGTAACTGAACTGAGTGAATAAAACGATAAAATAATAAGATAAAATAATAATTAAAATAATAACTAAGTAATAGTAATTACTTCATGATTAAATAATAGCAGTAGAGAGTTATTGCTGATTAATGAATAATTAAATTCTGTACTTTTTACTGATATTGTAAGTCTTGTCGCCTGTGATATTCAGCACCGGGAGTTGTTGAAAATGGGCAAAACATAGATATTTCATTACATAAACTGTACGCCTTGTATGGGTCCCGGGGCTGTAAGTAAGTTTGTAAGTGTCAAAGTAAGTAAGTAAGTGACAAGTTTATGAAGCACTGAAACCAGAATAGGCCCTCTCTGTTTCCAGGCCGGAGGTCGTAGGAGGTGACCAAACCTGGCTTTAGTTTTTTGGGGGTTCATTTTACGTTGTAGTATATTTTGTTACTGATGGATGTTTGCTTTGTGTTTGTTTCAGTTTTTCAGTAAATAGCCAATAGATTGGCTGAGAAGAACGTCTCCAAAGTGACCTATTTTGTGTCGGGTGGGACACAAAACCTTAACTCAATCAATCATAAACTGTACTCCTTGTTATTCACTGAATGATGCCAAAACATTCTGGGCTGACCAATGTTTGCCTCTCTTGTAATCTACACGCAGTTTGCTGTAGGTTATGGTCAGCTGAATCAATGCCGTCACGTCACTTTTAAAATTTTCGTATTTAATTGCCGGTTGCATTCGAACATCTACTAAAGTCTGCATACATTTCAACATGGGTAGTGTAAAAAAGTTACAAAATTAAAAAGTACTATATACACGCATCATTTATGCAAATAGTCGCTGTAATGAACGCGCACAACTTGCATATGGTCCAACAGATGCATATGGCAAGAAGTCATGCATCCAGCGAACAACGTCTAAATAAGTAAGTAAGTCTGAAATTTGACAAAAATAACCACCCGAGTCGTATGTATAACAGGTCACGAAATCTTATCGAGAACCCTTCATCTGAGCTTCCACAAAACAGTAGCGGTAAATTAGTGATGTAAATGCCTGTTATTTGTACCAGTAGTTAGTGATGTGGCACCATTTTCTGAGAGAAATTTTCTAAACTACCGGTATAACAGTTGTAGTGAACGTTTTGTGGTAAATGGAAATCTGGACAAATTTGTGCTGATTCGTTCATAAAATTTAGTGCCATGATTGTCTTGAATGAAATGAGGTCGATGCCAGATTTCACTTTTATGACATACTGTTCCGTGCTTGCAGACTGTTCATTGGGTGTCAGGTGTGTGAAAAAACTAGCAACGTCGAAAAGTTTTCCCATAGAGATATTCGGGGACGCTGCCTAACCTGTACAAAATTGGCGAGGTAAGAATGGAAGTTGAGTGAATGGTAAATGTTATTTTTTGCTGATAATCATTGTATTGCTGCGTCAGCTCTTAGTGCATAACAGTTGTCATCAACTGATCAGTTCTGAGTTCTATATTCAATGCTGATCGTACGGATGTTGTGTAGGATACATGAGAAATTTCTGTGAAGTGTTTCAGTTAAATGTTTAGCAACCAGGTATACTCGTCCACGGCATATGCCGATCGTTTCTTACAATAACATTTCTCCGGCTTTGCAAATCACCAGTAAATTAATTACCAGTTTTATGCAAACTAAGGTCGTTACAACTTGTTTTGAAGCCACGCGACCTCAAAAAATTGTCGCTTCCAGTAACGAGGCCAGGCCTTCTGGGCATGAATAATCATTAAAATGTGTCCTCTGAATTCACGGTAATTCGACCCGGTCGCTTATTTCAGCACTTGCTGAGCTCTTGTTACAGTTACATTAATTCTGATGCGCTTTGTTTTGTTTTGCAGTAGCTGTTCTACGTTCTGAGTAATTTGCACAGATTTCTGTCGACGCAGTTTGTAAATGGTAGGCTATTTTGTTGCTTAACAGTATCTTTTGTTTTTAATTTTATTGCTGTATTAGCAACAAACGATTACTTACTCCGAGATGTTTGAATAAAGTCAAATGTGTACATAAACTATTAATAAAATCCGACAACTGACAGTTGTTGTTCATGAATTCAACTTCCATCGTCAATTTACTAGTCGGCGCTAGCTAACTGAGCGCGTTATGCTGCAACCTTTGTCGATGGCGTACGCCGCTGCTGCTGCAAGCCTACCATCCACTGCAACAAATCACGTGACCTACTGGAGAAGCTTTGCTTCCATTGTAAGCTCTGCTTAGCGTTACAGCAGTTGGCAATCTAATAGGACAAGTAGCCCTCGCCACTGCGCGTGATGGCAGCTGGCTTGACGTTCGTCCGTGAGCTGGCTGCGCAGGCAGCCGCCACTCCTGGTCACCCTTACTTTGCAGTCGTGTGTCCACTGCGGCCGCCGTTTACCGTGATCGACCAATGCGTGGCTGCGGCATGACACCGACCACCCGCCACCCGTGACAACGATTTTGTAGTATAGATAGATAAGATGTCTTCACGCTATGGTACTACCGATACTCTGTTGACATTTGTCGAGAAATAAAACATATTGTTGTGTGTGCCAACTGATGAATGCTCCAAGCTGCTAGCTAGATCTTATTGCTGATATCTCCGTAAAGCTGCGTACCGGTATACACATAACGCCGGTTCCAACGACCTGAAAGTTAGTTGAATTACACGTTTAATTCATACAAAAACAACCATCCGACCCGATGAAACATGTGTACACGGTCGAGATCAAAGGTGATTATGTTCGAAAATTATTGTCCGGGCACACAGACACACGCCGGACCGTTTGCTTTACCTGGACAACTAAAGTGCTCGGCAAAAATTCTGGCCAAGCCCCTGATTTACTGCCTAATGTGATATAAGCAATACATAAATTTATTGCGCAAGATGAATATGATGCATGGAAATAATAATAATACCAACATAAAAAGCTTACAGCAGTAGCTGAAAATTTAATGATGATACTGGATGCCGCGAGGTTATAATTATAATTAGTTGGCAGTCGGTCCAGCCTAGACAGACTGCGACAGTACGCCTATGAGACGTCCAGCAGAACATGTCGTAACGCCACTATGTGCAGACGACGAGGCAGAGGTATACCAATACTATAAAAGTCAGTCCGCCGCTTGCCACGATTTCATTGAAAATATACGCCGTGTTTAGCACGGAAAGATTGTGAGACGCGCAATTTGCCGCGTAACAAAAGCATGCAACAGTCATGTCAAATACAGCGTATATAGAGCACTTGGAAGATGATTGTGTGTTTCACAGTAAACTTTCTCAAACTAGAGCGTGGATTCATGTGCTGCAAATTCACAGTGGGTGCCAGGTGTCCGCAGGTGCACCCCAGTGACTGAGTGACGGATTTATCGACCATTGCGGTCCATAGCTTTTTGATTTTGCAATACAACCTACTACACACCACACCTTGACTATTTGCAAAGAATATCGTCATCATTCAAGTCACTGGAAGCCATGTTTGTTATGCGATTTGTTGGAGATGCAACATGCGCAGTTGCATGCGTGGATTTTGGCGCGCGATAAAGTTGCACGACAAAATTGTTTGCCTAGCGACACTGTTGATTTTTCTTCACTCACCGCATTTCAGCGTACAATTAAATGTGTTGATTTCAGTGACTTTCTTAATTTCACGTTTACGAAGCTGTTCTCTGCATACTGGTGTCATATTTTAGGCTGACGTTGACAGCGTTGTTCGTATCTATTTCTTGTGTTTTTGTCTCATATTCGTATTTTATGTTTGTACTTTTTGTAATGTTTCCCTTTGGGCGGCTGTTAGTGCTGAATTTCAGCCTTGTCGTGCCTGCTATATTTGATCCTCTACTGCATATTTGTATCTGTTTTCCCAGCAAATAAATGATGATGATGATGAAAATTGCGAGATAAAATCGCAGATGTGACATCGGTCTAACTCATATGTGCAACCA